>Ga0123357_10002185_pt1 | contig 21576 bp, 23 predicted proteins | sample TergutEmb28metaG_FD_89873 | JGI IMG/M metagenome (GOLD analysis project Ga0123357, IMG submission 89873) | Embiratermes neotenicus P4 segment gut microbial communities from Petit-Saut dam, French Guiana - Emb289 P4 | ecosystem: Host-associated > Arthropoda: Insects > Digestive system > Gut ... | reverse complement strand
GTACCGAACTTGACTCTGGTTCTTTCCGCCTGGTTCATCAAAGCGGGTTGGGTTGCGTCGCACGGGATCGCCACAACTCTGCTGTCACCGACGTAGACAGCGCCGGTATATTTGTAGTTGCTGTCGTCCGTCGCGCCGCCGAACATGGATATTGTCATATTGTTTGTGTCAATTGTCGCCGGGAGGGGTTGCAAATAGGGAACTGCCACGGCCCTGCCGTCGCCGATATACGCGCCGCCGCAATACTTACTTGAAAGCGAACTCGACATCCCGAACTTAGTCCACGTCTTCGCGATGGCGTCAAACAGCGCGGGCATGGTGGCGTTCATGGGTATCGCCACGACCCTGCCGTCGCCGATATACACGCCGCCCCAATACTTTAGCGTGGCCGCGTCCGTCGTAGACCCGAATCTGGAAATGTCCATGATGTTGGTGTCGATCAGCGCGGGCCGGTTTGAGGAGTATGGGATCGCCACGATTTTGCCGTCGCCGACGTATACACCGCCCATATATTTGTTGGTGCCCGAGTCCGGGAAGCCGAACTTGGTAATGGTCATGTCGTTGATGTCGATCATGGCGGGCTGACTCGAACTGAACGGGATCGCCACGACCCTGCCGTTGCCGATAGACACACAGCCCGCGTATTTGAGCGTCGCGGTGTCCGGTGTGCCGAACGGCGTTATGGTCACCTGCGCGGGATTAAAAACGCCGTCCCCGTATATTCCTCTCAGAAACCTTTCGTTGATCAGCGGTTCAACGCCGTGGATCGTCTCCACTTTGACCCAGACCATGCCCTCGATGGGATCTGGTTCGTCCTCCTGCACAACAATTTTCTTCTGCATCTCCATGATGAGGTTGAGCAGGTGCCCGGCCACGTCGCCGTCCAGCACGTCCTTGACCGTATCGAACCAGGAAATGAAGTCGATCCGCTGCTGCGCGGTGAATGTCTGGAACCACGACGCATACTGATTGAAAACAGTGGTCGTGTCCACCTGATCAATAACGCCGTGGGCGATCCCGCACATGTCCGATTCCAAGCGCAGATCAGTGATGTCGGCCTGAGTGATTTCCACGACCCCCGCGCCTATATACACGTCGGCCAGCGCGAGTTCGTAGACCGAATCCGTGCGCTCCAACTCCTGGGGTACAGATTCCGCGTCATAGACGCCCTGCTTGACGGCCAAGGTGACCGTCCGCGCCGTGCTGTCCCAACGGGCCACGATCCGGTCGATCCGGGTAAACACGCCGTCGGCGTTGGTCAGCACAAAGATATGCGGCGTCTGGTTATTGAGAAAGTACCCGTTGATCCACGCCCGGCCCGGCATGACCTGGATGCGCATATTCTCCAGTTCCATGACCTGTAATCCTTCGGAGGGATTGGGGAACACGCCGTTCCCGATGAACGAGGCGAAGTAAGCGGCCCAGTCCTCTGCGGCGTAACGCCTGTCCCCGCTGGCTGAATTGAAAAAGCCTGATTGATTCATACGCTAAATCCTCAACTTTTCAGATAAAGTAGGCAAACTGACGCCGAATGTCACATCCAGTTCGGTTTTGCCCTGCTGGTAGGTTTCAATAACCTCTGTCACCCTGGAATTGATACTGACACCCCACCGCCGATTGATACAGGTCACCCGGTCGCCCACATCGAAGTCCTCTTTGTAGCGTGGCGTCACATTCAGATCGATCTTGCTGGTGAAATTGTGCGATTCTTCTTTGTTCGCCAGTTCCGCCTCGCCCCGGCTGCGCAGCTTGGCCGCGTAATTGCCGCCCTTGTCCTCAATGTCGTTGGCGTCAAAGAACTCCTCGTCCCGACCCAGGCCAACGCCACCGCCCACCTCCACAATGAGCCGGGGGACGCCCTCCCGCTCCTGGCCGCCGACGTAACCGGCGGTGCGATAGTTCTCAATGCTGTGTGTAAACTGCTGCTCAAGGACGTTATCAAAATCGGGACTAAAAACGCATGGCATATTCTCTGTCTGACCGGCGGTGCGATCCGCGCCCTTGTACACGCGGAAGAAATGCACCTTGTTTCGGATGTCGGTTTCGATCCTGAATCCCAGCTTGGCGGCCACCGCCGCGTTCTGACATGCTTCCCGGAGGGAGAGATACTGCTGGACGGCGTATTGGATGACACCGCTGTCCGTGAAAGGTTCGTCGATGGCGTGGAAAATGTCAGGAAGCGCCCGGTCGGTGTTGGCGGGATTGATGGCGTTCATGTCCACCAGCGCATGGAGAATACTCTGTGTGTCCATTTCGGTCACCAGCGGCACCACGACCACCCGCTTGTCCAGCCAGCCGGTGAGGAACCGGCCCTGCGCCTCGATCTCTTCCATACCGTGATTGTTCCGGCGGATATAGACGTATCGGATCTCGGCCAGTTCCGGATCTCCGCGTTTGCCAATCAACCGGCGCGGGCGGATCAGCTCAGCGTGGTGATCAGTGAAGGGCAGCAGCAGTTTGAATTCGCCGACAGACCAATACCGACGCGTCCACAATAAAGACGTGATCTCCTCGATCAGGCCAAGCGGTGTGAGGGTGTTGTGGTCGTAAACGATCAGTTCCATAGTCGCCTCCTATGCGCCCGGCGCGTATACTTTACAGGCAACGACAAAGCCGGGTATCTCATTGTATTTGAAAACGCGGAACGTGGTCAGTTTATCGGTGTTCTCCTGCAACCGCCCCGGCAGTGCCCCGCCGTTTTGCGCCAGCTGACGGCTGTGATATATGCGGAAACACCGCAGGTCGCCGAGAATCCATTGGGCCAGTTTCTCCTCGCGCTCATCAGCGAACCCGTAGAAAAGGAAGTCGCCCCAGCCCTCGATGATCTTTGTCAGTTCGGTCTTTGCGCCGTTGGTGTATCCCGCCCTGATGGTAAACTCATCGCCAAACGGCGCGAGGTATTCGAACTTGCGGACGCGGCAGCTGACCCTCACGGTGTTGAGCCGGAGCGTCATCAGGTCGGAGTTGCGCTCCATGTCCTCTTCCACAGGCGGTTCGGCGATCAGGTGTTCGCCCAGAATATGTTTGATCTCGGGCAAAAAACGGTCAGACCACCGCTTGTTTTCCTGCCAGTCTGTCATACGACGGCGGCCTCCTTCCCCCAAGCATCAAAGCCCTCAATCTTCCGGCGGTTAAAGAGATCAATGCGCCGACCGGCAGTGACGCGGCGCACCATATCATAGAAAGCCTCCGGCTTGACGCTGTGCCCCACGCGCCGAGCATCGAAGCATACCGGAAAATCCTGGGTATCGATGAAGGCCGGGGTGCCCCTCCGCGCGTACAGCGCAAACTCACAGTTGTACTGCGGCAGTCCGAAGGGCTGAAAGCCGCCCGGCTTATGCCAAACGAACGTGCAGACATATTTCAGTCCCCACACCTCCAGCAGCCGCAGCGCCATCGGCAGGAACTTGTGAGTAGTCCACAGCCAGACATGGCAGTCGGCGGCGGCGGGGATCTCCAGCGTGGCCAGTTCCTCCTCACTCATGGTCGGGTAGTCAAATTCGGACTGGTTGGGGGACACGTCGCGCTCGATCTTCTTCATGGGCCAGGGCGGATCGATTACGATCACATCATAAAGTCCCTGCGCCGCTTTCACTTCACGCTGTTCGATGTCCTCCAACCGGGCGACGATCTCCTCGCGCTTGACCTCACGCTGTGCGTCGGCCAAAGATGCCGCCTCGCCCGCCATTAACTTCGTCGCGACGGCGTCTTGATCACCTGGTTCCAGCCGCGCCATCCGCAGCGCGTCGGTCTTCGGCATATCAACTGTGCGGACGGCCTTCTTCGCGGCGGGCGTCAAATCGCGGGCAAGCTGTATTTCACGTTCCACGGTACGCGGCGACACACCGGTCTTTGCGGCGGTATCTTTGGAAAACGACATTGTGTCGCTCTCCACAATTTTGCCGCCCTTGTAACCTGTGGCTCCAACCCGCGTTTCCGGGTGCAACTCCACATATATCGCCTTGCGCCGCATATAGACATCTCCCCGATCAGTGAAATGCAATTCGTTTCGAATCAGATTCTCGTCGATCTCGGCCAACTCGGCCCGCAGCCCATCCAATGCCACAACATGGCAGGGAATATCCGTCCAGCCCAGACCGTGTGCGGCCTCCAGCCTGTGCATTCCGGCCACGAGGTGACCGTCCTCGGTGACGGTGATCGGATTAAGAAGCCCGATCTCCCGGATACTTTCCCGCAGTTCTGACACCTTCTCCGGGTCAACGCGCCGCCGGTTTTCTCCCACTGTGATCTTGCTGATTTCCATTGCCATAATCCTCCCTCCGTGTTTTTGAGCATAAAAAAAGAGAGGTGGTCAAACCTCTCCAAAACGGGCGATCAACATATGTTGATTACACCGACATATATAAATTGGTGTAGAAGATCGTCACTTCCAGGTTGTTGAGATTACTTCCGGCGTCATACCGATACTGATTGGCCCCGATGTCCAGCATCAGGTAGGTGCTGTCAGGGTCAAGGAGGTGGAAGGCGTCGGCCTCCACGCCGCCGCGCCGGAGCCGGACGCCTTTCCGCCCATAGTAGGTGGTCACCGTGATCACGTCCCCGGCGGTCATATCGTAATTGAGCTTGATAAATTGCCGCGTGTTAATATCAAGCAGGCTGGGATTGGTCAGCGGCCCGACGGCGCGGAACTCTACGCGCATACCGGCATGGACGTCACCTTTGTTGACCGCCGTGGCGATCAACGACGGGGCGCGTTGGCCGAACTCCATCCCGGTGTCGATGGGAATCTCAAAGGGGAACTCCCACAAGGGCCGCCATTCGGCGATGTGCTCGGCGCTCTCCCCGGCATCACGCCAGAAGGGATCGGGGCAGGTGAGGATCACTTCGTAATCCAGAAACACCGCGTCACGGGAGAACCTGGGCGCGTTCTCCGGCACGCAGTCGATGACACGCACAGTGTCACCGTATTGATAGGTCAGGGTGGCAGCCAGATGTGGATTGAGCACACGGGCCAACCGCCGCCGGTGATCGAAGGCGCGTTTTTTATCCCGCTCACGGATGGTGCCGAAGATCTCGATCTCGCGCCGGGCGATGCGACCGCCGACAAGAGTGTCTCCGTCCTGGCCCATCGATTGGATGGTGAACACATCATTGCGGGTATCACTGAGACCGGTGACGTGATTGGTGTGAAACACACTACGATGGGAAAACTCCACAGATTCACCGTGATCATTTGTGTAAATCAAATGTTCCATCATGCCAACTGCCTCGCGATCTGTCGAAACTCACGCGCCGCCGCCAACTGCTGCGCGGCATAGTCATATTGCGGGGTGTAGATATTCTGAGTGACGTTGATGCCGCCGCCGGGAACACCACCGGCACCGCCGCCGCGACCGGCATGGCCGGTCACCGAGTTGGCGGCATCAAATGTGGACGGAATGGCGCTCTGCATATCGGCGGCCACCCGGTTCATGGCGTCGCCGAAACCGACACCCAGACCCTGGGCCATATTCTCGCCGATGCCCGCGAACACGCGCGACGGCGATTGGATACCCAGATCGGACTTGACGCTGTTGACGATCCGTTTGAAGAACGCGGAAACTTGCGACCGGAACCACGCCTCCCGCGATTGGATGCCCTGCCACACGCCGTTTACGATCTGGTTGCCGATATCGCCGAACCCGCTGGCACTGACTGTACTGGACGCCGTGGCCTTGGCCGTTTTGATCAGATTCTCGGTTGCGGTTTTTAATCTGGCATTTTCATCAACGCCCTGGGCGATATTGTCCACCATGTCGGAACCGGAGTTGACCACATCGGGCAGCCCCAATTGTTTCATCAGAGCGTCGGTCGCCACCTGCGTTCCGTTTTCAAACGCCGTTTGCAGTTCCGCCAGTTCTTTATCGCTGGCGTTGACCAGATTCTGTACCAGACTGGCCGATTCCGGCCCCGCCGCCTGCAACTTATCCAGCAGACCGCCCCGGATGCCCCTTTCGGACAGGTTTATGAGGTTGGTAGACCATTCCTCGGTCACTTTCTGGTTGTGTTTTAGGTTGTCGGCCATCGATTTCGCGGTATCTTTGGACTTTGTATCGATCTTTTTGAACATTTCGGTGGTGGCGTTGGTATATTGTTTTAATGAGTCCTCGGTTTTCTTGAGATTGGCCTTATATTCGTCCAGCGTGATACCCTGGGCACTGGCCGCCGCGATCATCGCATCGGTGACTTCCTGCTCTTTGGCGATTTTCTGATTGCTCAATTCCTCCTGAATAGCCTGTGCCTCAGTCAATGCGTCGGTCACCGTTTCCGTGCTTTCAACGATCTTCGCGTTGGCCTCCTCCTGCGCGGCGGCGGCATCGGCGGCGGCCTGTGATACAAAGTCAAAACTGACCGCCAACTCGCCCTGCTGACTGAGAAGGTCGGCCTCAGCCTGGTTCAGTTCCTCCAGAACCTCTTTATATTTCTTGTCATTTTCGCCCTTTTTGTACACGCCGTCGGCCAACGCCTGATCCAGTTCCGCCCGCTGCCGGGAGACAGCGGCAAGCTGTTCCTCGACCTGCATCTGCTCCTTGGCGATCTCAACCGCCCGCTCCCGCGCGGCCTGGGCCTTGGCCTCCTCTTTCATGGCGTCGATCCGGCCATATATTTCGCTCATGTTGCGGCTCAGGGCATCCGACTCCTCGTCGTATGTCACGACGGTTTCGCCCATCGCCTCGTTGAGCATGTCAACGTAGGCGGCCAGCTTCTGTTTCTGTTCGGCGGACTTATTTTCGACACGGGACAAATCCGCGATCTTGTCGGCGAGACTCTTGGCGGCACCGGCCTCCGCCGCCATGTCTCTTTGCCTGTCCGCGTATGCCTGTGCGGTGCCCTCGACGGATTCGATCAGCCGGTCATTTTCCTCGACCAGTTTTTTCGTGGATTCCTTGAGAGCCTTCTGCTCCTCGGTCTCCCGGCTAAACCACGCAACCAGCACGGCAACAACCGCAATGAGCGCCACCACGCCCGCGATGATCAGGCCGATGGGGTTCGCCATCATCGCGGCGTTCCACAACCACTGGGCCGCCGCTGCGATGTTGGTCGCAATCGTCTGGGCGGTGGTGGCAACGGTCTGCGCGAGGGTGGTGGCGGACATGCCCTTCATCATATTTGTGATCGTGGACACGATCTGGAAAGCGGCGAATCCGGCTGCTGCCGCGACCAAGAACGGAGCCAGGGCTTTCAGCACATCCATGATGGCGGAGATAGCCACGGTAAGTGGCTTCAACAACGGGATCGCGTTGCCCAAGCCCTCAGCCAATTTGCTCATCATTTCCATGCCGACCATGACCAACTGCGGCGCTAATGTGATCAGCGTTTCTACGACTGTCGCGACGGCAGACATCGCCGCCGGAACAAGCTGGGGCAACGCGGACGCCAGCGCGTTCGCCAGTGAGGACACCATCTGCACGGCAGCGGTGGCAATCGCCGGAAGGTTCCTGATCAGCCCGTCCAACAGGCCGAACAGCAGCCGCGTACCGGCGTCGGTGATCACGGGCAGGAGTTGTATGATCGCCTTGATCAGTACGTCAACAATGGACATCGCGCCCTTGACGAGCAGATCGATGTTATCGGCCAAGCCGGTGACCAGTGCGGTAATCAGCTTCCCGGCCATTTCAGCCAGACGGGGCAGGAATTCCTCGATGATACTGGAGATCTGCTGGAACACATCCGTGAAGGCTCCGGCCAAGTCCTCCACTGAACCCTCGCCGCGCATGACGCCCAGAAACGCCTCGGACAGCGAAGAAATGGACGGCAGCATCTGACCGAGTATCTGAGCCTTCATCTCATTCGCCAACTGGCCGACCGCGATCTTGGTGTTGTCCAAAACCGTGTTGAGGGCCGCCATTTTGCCTGCGTCGGTCTGGGCCAGCGCCTCATTGACGCCCTCCATACTTTCGCTGACCATATCCATGACGAATGCCACACGCTCGGCCTCGGTAGCGGTTTTGAACCACTTCTTCTCATTGTCGGTCAGCGTGAAGCCCTGTTTCGCCAGACCGTCAATGTTACCCATGATCGCCTTGCCCAGCGAGGTCGCCACATTCCGCGCCTGTTCCGACGACGCGGCGGTGCCGTACTGGTAGGCGATATAATCGTTCATAACCGGCAGCATATCTTCCAATGCTTCCCGGCGCTCGACAAAGGACGCCAATTCCGCCAGCGCGGTGGTCTGCGCCGTCTTGGACACGACGCCCACTTTTTCCTGCGCCGCGACGAGATCCATCAGGCTGTCCACCTGATCGTCGCTGGCGTCCATCATGTTCCGCATGACCTGTGTCAGAAGGGTTTGGCTTTCGGCGGCGGCCTTCGCCATTTCGGAGCCTTCGGCCACATAGTCCTTGACCGCCGAGCCGACCGCCTTGACCATATCGGCCATCGCCTTGAACCCGGCTTTGATCACTTCGGCGGTAAGAATGGCCTTGAGCGTTTCGCCGAAAGTGGATGTCTCTTTCGCGGCCCCGCCGGTTTCCCTTTGATATAGCCCCAGCGACTTTGTGACATCGGAGACTGCCTTGTCCTCGGCGTCGGCGGCCTTGCCCGCTTCCCGATGCTCAACACCTAATTCTTTGAGTTTGGCCTCAAGAGCCTTGGCCTCAGCGCTGTTTTTGCCGTATTCGTCGCGAACCTTGACATATTCGCGGACGGTTTCCTCGATCTCGCGCCCCAGGTCGTCATATCGGTCGGCGTGAGACTTGATCGCGGCATTGTTCTTTTCCAGCTCACGCTCCATATTGTTGAGTTCGGCCTGGGCTTTATTCAACTGCTGCTGCCAGCTCAATGTGCGCTTGTCGTTCTCTCCGAATGACGTGGCCGCGTTGTCCAGCGCGTCTTTCAAGGTCGAAATCTTGTCTTTTTGCGCGTCGATCTCCTTTGTGAGTACGGCATTCCGAGCCGTAAGCGCGGCAACGGATTTGTCCTGCTTGTCAAACTGGCTGGCCGCCAGCGTCATTTCGGAACCGAGGACTCTTATGGCTGAATTGATGTCGCGTAATCCGGCCTTGAACTCTTTTTCGCCTTCTATTCCGATACGGAGACCGGCGTCGTTATTGGGCATGTGGGGTGGGTCACCTCGTTTGCTTTATGGTGGACAAACGCGCGTATCTGCGCTATACTTATTGAAACAGTTTCTTGGACGGTAATGGTATGAGCGCAGAACACGACATGGATCAATATGAGGATTTTACCGGGTCGCTCTTTGCGGTAAAAAGGGTGCCTTTTCGACGGAACCTCAATTATCTGTACTTGCAGAATGAGAAAAAACAAATCAGAGTGATATGCGAAGGGGACAGCTATATCACAGGCCAAAAGTTGAAAGTCAGACACGACGGTGAAAAAGTTATTGACATACGGCCCTTATAATTCAGTGTCGATAAAGGAGCTACATCAATCCCTCCGGCAGCACCTCATCGATCCCATACTCCCGCTTTGGTTTCGCCAGCCCCAAAAACTGCTTGTGACATTCCCACAAGTCCAGCAATAACCCGATGGGCGTCAGCCATAACCATTCCGGCGCAAGGTTTAGATGCACAGTCCCAGAATACAGCAGCCGGGTAAACAATTCATCATCGCTTACCCGGCTGCTTCCGCGTTTTTTGAGTCGCCCTCCGATTCGATGTTTCGTTTCGTGCCCTTGAACATGGCCTCGGCTATGGTATCTTTGAATCCGGCCAGTTCGAAAGGTGTCGTGAGCAGTTCCACAGCCTCCTCGGTCAGCAGGGGCCGCTTTTCATCGGGGTGGCGCAAATTGTGAACCATGATGGCCTGATTTGCCAGCATAGCGATCAGCCAAATGATCTCGCTCAATGCCATCTCAAAGTTTTCACTTTTGAGAAGTTTGTCACCAAGCCCCTCCAGACCGCCGTAGCGGGCGGCAATCTCCCGCGTTGCCCGCGTGGTCAACAGCAATTCGTATTCCTCGCCGCCAATGGTAATGGCGGCCCCGCGTTCATCAGTCATGATCCGCGCCTCCTATTTAATAGTGTTTATTCGGTGGTTTCGAAGCCGGGTTCATATACCTCATCGAACCACCCATCGACATCGGCCTTTTTGACGCCGGTGCCGCCCTCACGCAATTCCGCCATCCACGGGTGCTTGCCTTGGGCGTCCGGCTTGTTCCGCCGGAGGGCCGTGCCCTCTATGGTGGGCGTCTGAAAATTGATCGAGTCGCCTTTTGTCTGCAAAGTGATAGACGGTACCGCGAACTTGACGCGATATAACCAATATAAACGATACTTGTTGCCGGTGGCCTTGGCCCGGAAGCCGACCGCCACATAGTCGCCGCCGTCCTCGCTGGCCGAAATGAGCGCGCCGTTGCCATCCACCCGCGCCCCGGTCAATTTGGCGGACTGCGCTGTCCCGAGGTCTTTGACACCGAGGGACAGCTTCGCGTTTTTGAACTCCCGGACGATCTCGTCGGCGGCATCGTCGGCATAAAGCACGGCTTCGGCCAGTTCCACCGAAAGCCCCGCGCTGATGGCCTTCGCAAGAAATACCGGCTCGCCGTAGGTCTCCTCGCCGGTTTCTTCGTTCTCGGTGATGGGCGCGTAAAAAAGTTTATCTAAACCTACTGTCGCCATAGGATTGTATTGCCTCCAAATGTTCATAATTTCTCGCCACGTCGATCACGTAATGGTGGAACCCTGTCTGATCGTTGTGGTCGATATAACGCCGGTTGGTGACCGTGAGGTCATTCTCCAACATGGCGTTGACGATGTTTTGTTTTCGCCGCAGGTAATTGCCCCGGCTGAACAGTGACACCCGTGCCTCCTGCGTTTCATATTGCGGGAGGTTGTCGGCGAACAGTTCAAAACTATCAGCCAGCGGCGTCAGCACAACGTATTCATCCGGTGGTTTGCCGGAAAAGACGCCGGTTTCAACGGGAATGTCCAGCCTGTCCATAATGGACACAAGATCGCTCAGAATGCTCATAAATTCCCCATCTCGCGCTCCAAGACGTCCGTCATGGCAGATAAACACGCGTTTTTAGATGATGATTTGGCGGGCTTCAAGAACGGCTTGGGCTTTTGACCCACTTTTCCGTATTCCAGAAGGTTTGCCAGCATAGCGTTGCTGACGTTGCCGGAGTGCGGCTCCGCGAAGCCCACTTTTATATTTGGATTCCCGTCCTTGCCCACTTTGACCGGCGACAGGCCCAGCGATCCGAGCAGTTCGCCGGTGGAACGCGACTTGTATGTCGTGCCCTTGCCGACGACGGCGGACAGGTTGCCCCGGACAGCTGACAGAACAACTTTGCCGCCCGCTTCCAGCGCCTTTTCGAGGATCGCGTCGGTTTTGTCGCCCAGCCGGGTGATCCGATTCGTGAAATCGTCCGGCAGATCCACGGTCAGTTTTGCGATGGTGATCACCTCATTGACGGTTCTGTCTTTTCACATAGCGCCTCGATATAGCGCCCCCGGCCCCGGACGTCTTCCGCGCTGAGTATGCGGTACCGTCCGTCGGCGCACACAATAGAAAGCGTAGTGTCGATATCCACGCCGGGGATGCGCCGGAACCGGAACAGCGCGGTCGCCGTGGAGAACGCGGCGCGATTGGCCCAGGCTTCATTGCCGTGGCGATCTTCCTTGTACGCCCGGACGGACGCGAGAATGGTGGTGCTCATCTGCGCGAATCCGTCGGCATCTTTGCCCGGAGCGGTGAGGATGATGTCTACCAGGGCATTCATCTTTCCTACGCTCATCCAACCACCCAATCCTTATCCATCGTCAACAGCCGATCCACAGTCTCCAAAGACTGCCGCGCCGCGCCGGGACTGTCGGCGAAGAAGCCGCCGGTACTGCCGTCGCGGGATTCGTACAGATGTGACGCCAGCATGATCACCGCCTGTTCGGTGGCGGGCCGCAAAGTGTCCTCGGTCACCGGCTCCACGGTATACAGACCGGTCGGTTTCTTCTGATAGATCTCCGCATAATTGAGAGCGGCGAGGATGAGTCCCCGAAGGAGATCATCGTCCTCGCCGTGCGTCAGTATCAGGTTTGATTTCAGCCGTGGGAGCAACAAATCGATGAGGCTCATTCCTGTTTCTCCATCAGCCCCGCAGTCCGCAGGGCGGCCAACAGCTGATTGTAGTCGGCCACCAACTCTTCCACGGTGCCCGCCTTGCTGTCCGGTACGGCCTTGGCGGCCAAACCGGTCACCTTCGCGCCCTTCTCGATGACCAACTCCCCGCCGATCACTGTCCGAGCGCCCTCGCTGTCTGTATAATTCTTCGTGCTATACATATTTGGCCCTCCCTTAATCGTGCTGGGCCAGAACCTTAACGGCCTCGGGCAGGATCAGCTTGCCATCGACGCGCTGGGTCGCGAGGTAGGCGATCTGGCCGGTGACGGCAAACAGTTCGTTCAGACGCCGGAACACACGTCCCTGACGATCAGCGATCCAATAGTACGCCAGATCGCCGAAAATGACCGTTTTGGCCTCGGCTTCAATGGTCGGCATATAGACCGACGTGTAGACCGGACGGCCCAGAATCTTGTCCGGCTCGTTTTCCTTGACGGACGGCTGCCAGAGGTAATTTCCGGTCGAATCCTTAAATTTTCTTACAGCCTTAACCGTTTGGTCGTGCATAATAAATGTGGCCTTGCGGCGGTAGGGAGCCTTGAGTGAATAGTACAGATCGATGATGTTGTCCACCGTAATGCCGGTAGCCGTCGCGGTGGTCGCGCCGGTTTGCCCGCCGTAGGTGTCATCCAGCACGCCGGTGGGTTTGCCCACGCCGTCGCCCACAAGGAACGATTCTTCCTCTTTCGCGCCGATGCGCCGGGCAAACTCCTGCGCGATATAGCTTTCAAGGTTGAACACGGAATCGGCCACCAGTTCTTCCGAAACCTTGATCATGGTGGCGATTTTGTATGCGCCGAGGGTAATCTGCCCGAAAGAATCGTCGCTCTCGGGGATGGTACCTTCCTCATCAACCCACGAAGCCTCTCCGCGCGTGGCGACAACGGGGATTTTGCGGTCACCGCCGGTGCGGATTACATGGGCCAGCCGACGGAAAATGTTCTCCTCATCCAAGCCGGTGATCAGGGTGCGTTCGTACTCGGTCGGCACGAGGTAGCCGCCGCTTTCGTCCTCACCGATTTTCAGGCTGTTCATGACGTCAAGATCGCGGTGCCCGCGCAGGACGTTCCAGAAGCCGCGTTTGTATTCGTCGGTGGCCCTGCCGGTCTTGGCGTCCGCGCCGGGAGCGGCCCCCGGCTGCCCGACGGCGGGCTTGGCGGTGGGCGCGGCCATTTCCAAATCAAGGACGGCCTGTCGGTCAAGGCGCTCCACCTCTTTGCCGAGGGCAACGACATCCTGTTCCATGCGGTCATAGACGGCGGCGTCCTCAGCGGACAGCAGACCGTCGGGTGTGCGCTTGGCGTCGAGGAAGGCTTTGGCCGCCTCCCATGCCTTTGCGCGTTTTTCTCGAAGTTCTAAAGTTGTTGTGCTCATGGGGTAGAAAATCCTCCAGATTAATGAGATAATAGTGAAAGCCGCTTATACAGCGACTCAACAGTGGTGCCCGGTTGTATTGCGGGCGATATAGGCGTCGGCGTTGTCGGCGTTGGCACAGGCGGCCCCGGATCGGGCGGCGTCGGCGCGGGTTCCGGCGGTTTGGGCACGGGCGGCCCCGGATCAGCCGGATTGGGTGTACGCGGCAATCTGTCCAGCAGCGAATTGACCACCGCCATGCGGCTGAACATGAACGCCGGTATATCATAATTGGCCTCTTGCCGAACAGTATCGGTGTAAAGAATGCCGTCGGCAAAGCCCATTTCAACGGCCTTGTGCGCGGGCATATCGGTCTCGGCGGTCATCATGTGACCGATTTGAGTGCGCCGGAGGCCGGTTTTGGCCTCATATGCGTTGATGATCGAATCTTTGATCGCGTCCAGTGTATTTTTGGCCTTCTGCATTTCCGCGCTGTCGCCGATGGCGACGGTATACGGGTTGTGGATGATCAGATGGGCGACCGGCGACATTAAAACAGTGTCGCCCGCCATTGCGACCACGCTGGCCGCCGACGCCGCCACCGCGTCGATCTTCACGGTCACCTTGCCGGGATACTCTTTCAACGCGGTATAGATTTCGGCGGCAGCAAAGACGTCGCCGCCGTAACTGTTTACCCATACAGTGATCGGCCCGGTGCCAGCCGATAGATCGGCCTTGAACAGGGCCGGTGTCGCCTCGTCGCCGAACCAGGTCTCCTCGCTGATCGGGCCGACAAGATAAAGAATGCGATCACCGTTGCTTTCCTTGAAATTCCAGAATCGTTTCACAGCTCTTGTATTGAACCTCCCCGATTTTTGATATAAGCGCCCAACATTTCCAAGGGTAGCATCGCGCCGTTCACCATTAGAACATCACCGTTTGGGACGGCGTTCCAATTCTCAAGGCTACGGCATTCGTTGGGTGACATGATGCCGTTTTGAATCCCGATGCTGTAGCCCTTCATCCGGCTTTCGTAGGCTCCCCGTAGCAGTCCGTCCACCACGAAGCCGGTGTAATAGTTGGCCTTTTCGCTGGGCAGAAGCAGGGCTTTGTTCATGGCCTGTTCGATGCGCACCAGCCAGGGCCGGATCGTGTGAACGACAAAGCTGATGGATTGATGTTCGATATTACTGAATGTCGCCCTTTCCAGATCGGCCACCAAATGTGGCGGCACACGAAAGATGCGGCATATCTCCTCAATGTGAAACTTACGGGTCTGGAGGAATTGTGCTTGCTCGGGCGGGATCGTGATGGGATGATATTTCAGCCCTTCCTCCAACACGACCAGGCTGTGGGCCTTGGCACTGCCCCGATGGGCGGCGTTCCACGCCTCTTTCAATTTCTGTGGGTCTTTGATCACGCCGGGATGTTCGAGGACACCGCCGGGGGTGGCCCCATTGCCGAAGAACGATGCCCCGTATTCCTCTGTCGCCATCGCCATGCCCAGCGCGTTTCGCGCCATTGCGATGGGGCTGTATCCGATCAGGCCATCAAACCCGAGACCGGGGATGTGGAGGATATCCTCCCGGCGGAAAACGGTGGGATTGCCATGCGGGTCGAGGGTGTAAGTCAGTTCGCCCTTCTTGTCGCGCGTGACTTCCATCTTGTCCGGCGGCAGGAGATACAGCGCGGTCACGCGGGCGGCCCCGTCGCGGATGATCTGGGCGAAGGCGTTCCCCCACACCAAAAGGTGCCCCATGAGGGTCTCCCGGAAGACAAATGATGTCATGTCGGGATTCGGCTCACTGTGCAGGATGTGATACAGCGGATGGCCGGTCGCCTTCTCCCGGCCTTCGGGCGTGATCTTGTAGGTGTGCAGCGGCAAACTGGCAATCGTCTCTGCCAGAATGCGCACACAGGCGTAGACCGTGGTGAGTTGGAGCGCGTTCTGCTCTGTCACCACTTTGCCGGACGCGGTGAACGGCTTGTCAAAAAGGAAGCCCGTGCCGGTATCGAAACGCGGCGCGGGCTGTTGTTTATTTTGCGATCGCCGGAATAGGCGTGAAATCGGGTTCATGGGATGCCTCCAAATAGTTGCTAGTCCAAAACGATGAGACCGCGCGTGTCATAGATACTGCCCACCGGTTCAACCGCCGCGCCGCAACGGATAGCGCGATCCAAGGCCATGACAAGTGACACCGCGCCGTCGATTCGCTCAGTCGATTTTTCTTTGTCCATTTTGATGTTGCCCGCCGGATCGGTGCGGACGTGGACATTGTCCATCATCCACCGCAGGACGGGATGGCCGCCGTGGGCCAACCTGCCCTCCAGTGTTAGACGCATCAATTCTTTTGTCGGCGGCGACATATCCTTGAAGCCCTGACCGAAGGGAACGACTGTGAAGCCCGCCGCCTCAAGGTTTTGGGACATTTGGGTCGCGCCCCAGCGGTCGAAGGCGATCTCCCGGATGTGATACTTCTCACCCAGCATGGCAATCTGCTGCTCAATATGGCCGTAGTGAACAACCGTGCCCTCCGTCGCGTTGAGAAGTCCCTGCCGCGCCCACAGATCATACTGAACGTGATCGCGGCGGACGCGCATGTCGATGTTGTCGCCGGGTATCCAGAAATGGGGCAGGATTTCATATTTGCCGTCTGGCTCATCAGGCATTGGTGGAAATACAAGCACGAAGGCCGAAACGTCTGTGGTGGTGGACAGGTCAAGCCCGCCGTAGCACACGCACCCGCGCAGATCGTCCGGGTCAACCGGCCAATCACAGGCGTCCCATTTCTCCATAGGCATCCATCGGACGGACTGCTTCACCCATTGGCACAAGCGCAGTTGGCGGAAGCTGTTCTCCTCGGCGGGATTCTGCCGGGCGCTCTCACAGGCCAGCCGGAGGTTTTCCTCCGGCACCGTGACGTTCATGGACGGATTCGCTTTCGCCCAGATCAGCGGATCAGTCCAATCGTCGGCATCATCCGCCGCGTAGATCACCGGCAGGAATGAAGCGTCGGCCTTGCGCCCATCGCGGATGTCCAAAGCCTTCTGGTGCAGTTCATAGCCGACGCTGTTGGTGTTGTTTCCGGCGGTCGTGATGAATAAGTGGAGCGGCTGCCGCCGCGCGTCCGAAGCGCCGTGGGTCATGATGCGGAACATTTCGCGGTCGGCCACATGGGTTTCGTCGAACAGAACAGCGTGTGGATTGAGCCCGTGTTTGGTGTACGCTTCAGAGGAAAGCACCTGATAGAAACTGTCTGTAGCCGGATAGATGATCCGTTTCGTGGACTCCAATATTTTCAGCCGCTTCGCCAGCGCGGGGCATTGTCCGACCATCGCCGCCGCGTCCCGGTAGACCAACGCGGCCTGGGCGCGGTCAGCGGCGCAGGAGTAGATCTCCGCGCCGGGTTCGTTGTCGGCCACCAGCAGGAGCAGGGCGACGGCGGCGGCCAGCGCGGTCTTGCCGTTTTTCTTCCCGATCTCCACATAGCAGGATTTGAACTGCCGGTAGCCGTCGGCGGTGACCACGCCGAACACCGTCCGCACGATTTCGTCCTGCCACGGCAGCAGCGTGAAGGGCCGACCGTACCACTCACCTTTTGTATGACGCAGGGTTTCGATAAAGGCGACGGCAAAATCGGCCTTCGCGCTGTCGTACCGGGAGCCGGGGGCCATATACTTTTGTGCCAGCTGAGGAATATCGCTCATCTTTGATACCTATATGTGAACGCAGGATGCCCGGGCACCCCGCGATGATATATAAACGGCAGGGCCACCCGATTGGGTAGCCCCGCCGATCACGGAGGTGAGGTGGTGTCTTTACAACGTACTTTCCGACCGCACACGGAAGGCCAAGGAGAAAGACCTTCCTTTATATTGTGCCCCGATTGTCAGGCAATACACAATATATGGCAAAGTTGAGTTTTACATTTGATACCCGGCCCGCTCGACCGACATGCGGACGGCGTTGGCGGTCACTGCTGGGGAGCGGGTGTAGTTGCGTTTTTTGTGGAGCCGTCCGTCGCGCTTATAAAGGACACACATTTTTCCGTTTGGCTCAAGTCTGGCGGTGACGGAAAAGATGCTCCCGGTATCCGGGTGTGTAAATTCCCGGAACCACACGTCCGGCCCGGCCTGGGCGAAACCCATATTTGTAAAGTGTTCTTCTGGGGACATGATTGCATCTCCTGGGTTGTGTATGATAGAATAGCGAAAGGCCTCCCCGCCGGGAAGCCCGCGCTATGTATGAGCGGTTTATCCGAAGGCCACCAGCCCGTCCTTGTGGATATATGTGGCGTCGGCTTCGCCGATCAGTTCGCACTTGGCGGAATCGGCGATCCAGCGTGTGCCGTGAAGCCCGTCGGAGTAGCCTTGAAGAATCAGATCCCCTGTGATGTCGTGGTATCCGACGACCTTGGCGATGTTGCCGAAGTTGCGAACAAAGGAACCGATTTTGAAAGTAGAGTTCATGGTGGCCTCCTGTGCCCGGCCCCCTGTCGTGGCCCGTCGGCGTGGTCGCTGTCCGTCGTGGCGTCACTTCCCTGGCCCTTTGGCCTTGGTGCGCTCGGGCGGGGTGTTTCCCCGTCATCATGATTAACGATCACTTTCGGTTCTATATCAAGTTGGAACACATGGACACGGTGGAGACAACAGCGAAGGGCCTCCCGGTTGGGAAGCCCCGCGCTATGTAGTAGTCTATTCCGCGCCCGCGCTCTCGGCCAGGTTCGCTTCGATGGCGGCGGTGATGGTGTCCGTGACCTGCCGGGACTGGGCTTCAAAGAACCCTTCCGGGTGTTCGGCGGTTCCGTCAGTGGCGGCGTCAGGCGCGACGCTGGCCTTCTTCTCGGGCGGGCCGTACCGCCACGCGCCGTTTCCGTCCATCGGCTTCGTGAGCAGCTTCCTGATCAACCGGTACTCCGGGCCGATTAGCCCGAGGGCCACCGTGAAAAGCCGCATGGCGAACCGCTCATTTTCATATTCGCCGCTGTCCTTCGCGACCACCCGCGTCTTCCTCTTGGCGGTCTCACACAGTGCGGTCACGAATTGGGTGTAGGCGTTGATGGAATCGGAATCCAGATCACCGTTGAACCAGGGAAACTCCAGCGAATTGCCAAGCGTCATGGGGATGGGCAGGTCGTCCACACCGAGAGCCTTTTTGATCAGCGTTGCCTTGGAATCGACCAGTTTGAAAAGATTGTCCAGTTTCGGGGGATCGAAGCCGTCAAGCGGTACCGATATGACCAGCTGATCGTCGGCGGGGGTATCAGCGGGCGGCGTGTCGGCGGCGTCGTTGGCGTCAGGCGCGGTATCGGGGGTGGCGTCGGCCTGGGTCGCCGGTTCAAAGGGAGCGCCGACCACGGCAAAGTGTTTGCTGTGTTCCGTTGCGCCGTCCGGGGCGGCCTTAACATACACGTCGCGGCCTTCGTGGTGGAAATACATGCCGTAGCCGTCGACATGGGCTTCTTCGTCGGTGTCGTACCGCTTCTGGCACAGCAGGGTGCCGCGCGGGGTGATCAGGTGGAAGGTTTCGCTGCGCTCCTCCTCAAAGCCGCGCTCCAGAAGGGCGACGCCGAGGTTCAGGCTGTCCGGGCCGGTGAGGGTGCCGGTTTTGTCGATCACATACTCACCCACCCGATATTGAAATCCGGGAGCGCCGAGGTATTCAACGGGGGTGTTGGTGATCTCGCTGACGGCGGCGACGAGGGTCTTGCGGGCGGGGCCGGTTACGTTGTAGCGGTTAGTCATGGTCTGATCCTCCGTAAATTTATTTGGGGTGGTTTTCCCCTTGTGACAGTGTCATCGGTTCAACTCGGCCCTATATCAAGTTGGAATGCATGGACGCTGTGGCGGGGGAATCCATGACAATAATGTCCGTTTTTCGTTGCAATCACTGGGTTTCCCGTCCCATAGTTTCGGACAGGTCGCCGCCCCAGCCCAGCAGGAAACGCAGCGCGTCGCCGAAGCCCGATTTGTAATGATAGTAACAGCTTTCTCCGTCGATAAACGCGTATGCGTCCTCACAGGCTTCAAACAATTTTTCTTGCTCACTGTTCAGCGTCTTTCGCAGACGCAGGGCGACCTCCCGGAAGGCTTCATACGCCTCGGTCACCGAGTCCTTCTCATACATTCGGTGATGGTTGATCCGTAGCGAGACAAACTCCTCAGTCGCTTTGTAAAGAGATGAATCCATTGGGGCACCTGCTTTCTAAAGATTATGGCAGTCCATTAATGCCTCTGAATCCCTTAAAATGCAAGTGCTGTTTTGACGCCGGTCGTTAATTTTAGATTACATCGCCGTAGGGCAGCGTTTCTCCGCCGCGTTGGACATGCACATCCGCGCCGCCGCCCTTGTGTTCAACGTAGCGGCGAACTGATACAGACACAAACCGTGGGTCAAGTTCAGTGGCAAAACAAACACGGTCAAGCTGTTCACATGTGATCAGAGTGGAACCGCCGCCCAAAAACGGGTCGAGCACGACACTGCCGGTCATGGTGGAGTTGGAAATGGGCCGGGCCAGCAACGGCACCGGCTTCGCGGTCGGATGCTGATCGTTTTTGACCGGTTTATCGCACGGCCAGATCGTGGTCTGCTTCCGATCACCGAACCATGCGTGTTTCCCGGACTTCTTCCAGCCGTAGAGGATTGGCTCATGCTGCCAGTGGTACGGAGACCGGCCCAGCACCATCCCATTTTTCTGCCATATGCAGGTTCCCGAAAGATAAAAGCCTGCATCACTGAAAGCCCGACGGAAGTTCAGCCCTTCGGTGTCGGCGTGGAACACATAAATGCTGGCGTCCTGCGCCATCACCGATTCCATGTTACGGAAGGCGGCCAGCAGGAAGTCATAAAACGCGTCGCCACACAGATTGTCACCGATGATTTTCTTGGAACCGGCCAGCTTTTTGGACTTGCCGCTGTAATCGACGTTATAAGGCGGATCGGTCACCACGCAATGAGCCTGTTTGCCGTCCATCAGCAGGGCGATGTCCTCCGGCTTGGTGGCGTCGCCGCACAGCAGTCGGTGTCGGCCCAACAACCACAGATCGCCGGGCAGCGCGATGGACGGCTGATCCAGCGCGGCGTCAACATCGAAATCGTCATCCTTGGCGTCAACGCCGTCGGAGAACAGCTTTGACACTTCGGCGTCGGTGAAACCCGTCAGTTCGACGTTGAAGTCCAACTCCTGCAATTCTTCCAGTTCGATGCGCAAAAGATCGTCATCCCAGGATGCAGACAAGGCCAAACGATTGTCCGCCAAGATGTACGCCTTTTTCTGCGCTTCAGTGAGGTGTTCAACAAACACACATGGCACTTCGGCAATGCCTTCCTCCTTGGCCGCCATAAGTCGCCCGTGTCCGGCGATAACATTCAAATCCTTGTCAGCCAGAATGGGATTGACGAATCCATATTCACGCAGGGATGCGCGAAGCTGTGCGATCTGTTCCGGGCTATGAACGCGGGCGTTCCGGGCATAACCTATAAGCTGATCAACAGGGACAAGTTCCAATCTTTCGGTCGTTTTCATGTCTTACCTCCGGGCGGCCAGCAGCCGCTCCATCGCATCGTCGTGCGGCGTCGCGCTGTAAAGACGCTCACTGTTTTGCGCCACGACCGTCCAAATCTTGCCCCAAGCGGTGTTGGCCGCGCCCAAGAAGTCTAGCCCCATCCGCACATAGGGCGATGGGATCGGCTGGTTCGTTGTGGGATGCCGGGCCAACAGTCCGGCGCGGTTTTTCGCTTCGCACTCCAGCCAGCGGGCCTTGCACACCGCATATTCTTCGATGTGGGCCGGGTTGATCAGCGGCAAACAGCCGGTGGTCTCCAGCCACGACGCCGTCCGTTCAAATATCTCCTTCGCGCCGGGGCAGCTGCCCTCGCCCGCCGCGATGTCCCCCAGATGATCCGGCGGCGCGGGCACCTGCAACGCCGGAGCCTCAAATTCCAGCACCTTCAAATCGCGCTTGCCCGGATTCCCGGCCAGCACCTTTTCGGCCAGCGGCTTTTTAGGCCGCCCGGTGCGCGGGCTTCTTGTCGCCATAAAACAACAATTCCCTTCAAAAAAACTACAAAATCTATATACCCTTGAGACTTACGCGAAAATCCGCGCAGCACCCCAAGCCCGTTTCATCCAGCAAATGGGT
>Ga0123357_10002184_pt1 | contig 21576 bp, 17 predicted proteins | sample TergutEmb28metaG_FD_89873 | JGI IMG/M metagenome (GOLD analysis project Ga0123357, IMG submission 89873) | Embiratermes neotenicus P4 segment gut microbial communities from Petit-Saut dam, French Guiana - Emb289 P4 | ecosystem: Host-associated > Arthropoda: Insects > Digestive system > Gut ... | reverse complement strand
TTTCTAATGGACGCCATTAGAAAATGTTATCTGTAATGAATTGATAATTAGCGCATAATTTTGCATTAATTGTTCAAAAAACACGAGAAATAAATGTTAATAATGCCTAATTTAACATTTGAGATTCTAATGGACATTTTGGGGTAATTACGATTCAAAACAGACATTTATGAGCAAAGAACAAGAACTTAAAAAATTGCGAGAGCGCATAGAAGAATTAGAGTTTGTGAAAGACTTCCAACAGGATTTAATTGCTAATTTTGAGAAAGTTACGGGGCAAGAGTTGTCAAAAAATACTTGCCCGAACAGTTGGTGAACGAGATACAAAGAAAGAAAAAACGTCTTTCAACGTAAAGTATCTCTATCAGGTGTTCGGGCTAAAACAGGGTTATTACGGGCGTATTAAGCGCGAAAACAGGAGGCTGTAGATATTTACAACAACAAACGTGTACATTGGAGTTTGGGATTAAGAACGCCCCAGGAAGTTCATCAAAGTTATAATTCGCTGAAATACAAATCATATTCAAAAAAAAATAGCATTGAGTGTGAATTTTGTGATTTTTTGAGGGGCAGTGATATAATTATGGATTCCAAATTATAGGAGATTTTCCCCTCATTTCAAATAATATTCCTTCATAAATTCGGAATATACGGCTAAATTTGCGGCGCTTGCAGTAGCAATTTTGAGATTTTCAAGTGTGCCGACAAGGTTTCGGTATGACGCACCTTTTAATCCGTCAAAAAGTGAATTTTGACTTACCATTCTCAACAAATACGATTTTGCGGTTTCGCCATTCGGAAAGGTACCAATGATAACGACATCTTTTGACCCAAACTTTTCAAAAGTTACACTCAAATTCATAATTGAGTAATTATCTGCATTATAAGTGTCGAATGCCGTGCCGATTTTTCCTGCGTCAATTTTCCCGTTCAAAACGTAAATAGCAACTACGTGTTCTCCTTCCGGCTCAATAGTGAAGAGGTTTTTATATTTGGGAACAACAGGTTTTGGCTGTTCGGCTGACGGTTGAACTGTTTGATTTTCAACAGGTTCGGTCTTCTCATCTGTTTTTGGTTGCTCCTGCTCAACTTTTATCTCATTGGTTTTGTTTTGTTCGTTTTCCTGTTCCTTTGTGGTTGTGTCGTTTTTGGGCAATTCCAAAACCTTTATATCAACGGATTCTTCATTATTTTTATTTTTTGAAGTTGGAATACTAACGAATTGATTTTCAGCAAGTTCTTTCCTATTTTTAGTAGTGTCGGGTGCAACATAATTTTCAATTACTTTTTCAAATGCTAAATATTTATTCAAATCTCCTCCTGCTTTCAAAAGTGCAAAATTATCTTCGGAAATAACAACGGGAGTTATGTTAAGTTTTACAAAAAGCGGCGCAATAACGGTATCGACAGCAAGCGATTTTTCATACCAGCGTGCCTCGTCAAAACTTTCTAAATTGGTAACAGATAATATATTATGAGTGCTATCTATACTTGTCATTATCAATTCAAAATCTTTAATCATAAAACGAGAAAAATTATAAACCGCTACTTGATATAGTAATTCGTTCATTGCCGTTTTCGAAGCCTCTGCATTTAGCATTAAACGGTGTTTACTCAATTTTTCCAAAGAAAATTCCTTTAGGGCAGCCTGTTCGTTTGCCTGATTTTCAGCGTTTAATGTTTCCTGTCGTAAAGTGAGCAAATTGCCCGACGAGCCGCCCTGAATATTTTCTCGCCCCTGCCCAACAAGCGCTAAAATATCTTTTGCCATTGTAGTAACGTCAGCCTGCGGATAATCAGCAATCAAATTACTAAGTTTTGTAGCAAAAGTATCTCGTGGGAGTGTTCTGCCTACTGTCAATGCACTTAAGAAATCAAATTTTGGCATCAGTTTGGAATTCGGAAAATTTTGTTTTACATAATTATTGTTGGCAAAAACTTTTTTAAAATCGTTACGCATATACGCTGTATAAGTTGCGCTGTAGATAGAATCCTGCTCGGCAAACATTCGCTGCTGCTGTTGCACATAGTTTGGATTTTGCAATATTAATGCGTATTTTGATTCGGGAAATTCGTTTAGAATAATAGAACGGAATATTGCTGCCTGCTCTTCATTTTTTGTTCGTTCCATTATAATAAATTGCTGGAAATAAGCATCCTGTACGTTCTTGTGATTAACAAATCGGCGTTGATATTCGCCAAAAGCGCTTATTGCCGAAGGGAAATCTTCCAATTTATCTTTGAGAATTGTCCCCATATTAAATAATGCCATAGCAATTTGCTCGTTTGCCTGCGCCTTTGCTGCGCGGGTAAGAGGCAATTGCTGCAAATAAAATTGTGGGTCATAAGGGTCGGTAGAATTTTGTGATTTGCCTGTTGCATCAGAGTCAGTTTCAATAATATTTTCCGAATTTTCATCAGTATCTGTTTGCGTAACATCCTGATTATCAGAGGCAAACATTGTATTTGATTTACTTAAACGCCGCCAATTATCTTCCAAACGGCGATTTCCCCATTTGCGCCTAAAATCTGATTTCCCTGACTGTATTAAATTTGCATTATAAAAATACCAATTTGCATTCGCACCACCCATATTCATCGACGGATTTTGCTGATTGTTGTCTCCAAAAGGATTGTAAGCACTGTTTTGATTTGAGCGAGCAGTTTTTTCAGCGTTTTTTTCCGCCAGTGCATCTGCTTTTTGCTTTTCTGCAATAATTTTATTAATAAATGTCATCCGTTCATCTGTCGGCAAGGCAGCAATTTGCAATAAACTATCATTAGTTATAACTATCTGATTTTCAGTGGCTAATTCACCAAGCAATGATGCAAGATTATTTACGCGTGCATAGATTTCATTTTCTACAGGAATAATTGTTGCAGCATCGGAATAACATGGATATGCTTTTACATAATTTTTTTGGTTATAATAAATATCGCCCGCCAAAACAAGCGCCTTTGCTTTGTCAATACCGTTGCGGCTACTGCTGTCGGAGGCTAAAGTCAATTGTTCCAATGCTTTAACCGTGTCTTTTTGTGCAAGATAAATTAACGCATCCGTATAAAAAAGTTGGTCTCTATATTCCTTATTATTAGGATTTTTTATCATCGATTTTATTATTCGATGATTCTTTGTGAAATTTTGGTCATCAACATTAATACGATTGACCCGCGCATAAAAACTCATTTCATACGGCGGACTCATTTTTATTACTTTTGAAAAATATGTATCGGCTTTATCTTTTATCCCAAGTTTTTTTGATATTTGTCCTAAAATAAATGCAATACGCGCTCGTTGATATTTATTTTCAGCATTGCTTAAAGAAGTTTCCAAATATGGAATTGCCCTTTGGTACTGCTTTTGTTTCAGTAAAAGTTGTGCTTGAACATTATCAAAAAGCGGGCGATTCCGCCGTTTGAGGTCACTCTGGTCAATTTTATTAAGAATTTCTTCAGCCTCATAGGTCCAACCGATTTCAATATATGCACGCGCTGTCCAGATTTTACATTGTGCAACAATATCTTTGTCTTCCGGATAATGTTTTGAAATATAAGAAAAAGTTCCCGCTGAGCCAAGAAAATCGCCTTTGTGAAATTCCGATTTTGCCAACAACAACCATGATTCTTTTAGTGACGGATTAAACTCCTGTTGATTGTAAAAACTTTGATATTTTGGATTTGACCATTTACGAAAATTTTTAGTTGGCTTTTTTGTAATAGAATGTGTTTTTATTGCCTTGCGTGATTTGTCAATAGTCTTGTCCATTTGAGTGGTCGCTGCTTTCTGAGTTGGCAGATTGCTTATTGGATACATTGGCAAAAAATCGGTATAATCGTCAATATTTGCCTTTTGCATGGCTTCGATTCCATCACGATAAGATACTTTTCCATTAAATTTAACGTTGTAACGTGTTGTAAATGAGTGATAAAAGCGCGACATCGCAGTATTCTTTTTAGTAGAACACCCCGACAAAAGAACTATTGCCGCCAAAGAAACGACAAGAACCGTGATTATTTTTATTTTTTTCAAATTATTAAAAATTTCAATCCTAAAAACGGCAAAATTAATGATTTATTTTAGTATTGGAAAAAAGATTTTTTGATTTACATTTTATTCTAAAAGATATTTTCCTTTGGTTTTCAAAATTGCTGATTATATATCTGATATTCATTCCCTTTCCTGTGTTTTCTACTTTGCAGTGGTACATTTGTTCAGTCTAGCCTCCCAGTTGCTGCCTGATAAGCAAAACCGAAGAAGTGTTGGTGCTTTTCGCCGTTTTTAGCATACAGAAATTCTACGATAATACAAATCAAAAATGATCTGCTTTCCGATACTGTTCTCAAATCTGCACAGAGTAGGTTTGAAAGCCATATCTCCGCAAAGTATATCTTTGAAAAGCAGATTTTTTGTAAGTGAAACACCTCATTAGTATCTTCATAGCCCTGAATAAGCATGTAAACACGTTGTTTGAGCAGTTTTTCAATACCTGTGAACAATCCGAAAAGGGTTTCGATAATCTGGTATAAGTTTACAGAAAAAGCGAATCAACTTGTGCTCACGCTCTAACTTTTCCAATAATGCGATTGCATCTTCGCTGCTGATTTCTTCTGCCGAAAAATCTACTGTAACCGCTTTTTTGTTTCTATAAAATGCTGTACTTTTGATGTCCGTAATTTGTTGGCTTTGACAACATTAATAAATTACACCCAATTTTCCAAATAATTTGATGAATTATACACGTTAAATTAATGCAATATTTTCAAATTATCATTGATGTTTGATAAAGCAATCCGAAATGTCTATTTAGCACAAAGTCAATAAAATTGTACGCAATGGAACTAATTTTTTATTTAACGCGTTGTTAAAATTCCATAAACAATTGCATCAATAAAATTCAACCTTCTTCTGTTTCAAAAGGATAATGTACCTGTGCAAAAGGCATCGCACCGCTGTCGAACCAAACATCAATCAAGTCCAACTCCCTTTTCATCGGCTTACCGGAAGGTGAAACAAGAATAATGTTATCAACATAAGGACGATGCAAATCAATATTTTTCACAGAATAATTTTCATCCGAATAATCGCCCACTTTGAAATTAGGGAAAGGATTTTCGTTCATCAATCCTACTTTTAATGACTTTTCAATTTCTTCAAAAAGTTCTCCCATTGAGCCGATGCAAATTTCTTCTGCGCCGTCTTCGGTTCGCCAAATTGGCAATGGCGTTCCCCAATAGCGCGAGCGCGAAAGGTTCCAATCGTTCAAATTTTCGAGCCATTTGCCAAAACGACCGCTGCCTGTGGATTGTGGTTTCCAATTTATTGTGTTGTTGAGTGTTATCATCTCGTTTTTTGCCGCTGTGGTGCGAATGAACCAACTATCTAACGGATAGTACAATACAGGTTTATCTGTTCGCCAACAATGTGGATAATTGTGCGTATGTTTTTCCTTTTTGAGAAGCAGTCCACACTGCTGTAACCAAAGGCAAATTTCTGTGTCGAGCGATAGATGATTTTCTGCAAGTTCTTGATAATAAGCATCTTTTACAAATTTTCCGGCAAAATTTTTATAATATTCTACATTAACATTATTTTTTACAAAATTTTCGTCCAAATCTTCAATTTTATAGAATTTCCCGGTCAAATCGACCATCGGAACTTGCTTGCCATTTTTGTCAGTCAAAAGCATTGGCACAATACCAAAATTTTTTGCAACTTTATCATCGTCCGCACCAAATGTCGGCGCAATATGCACAATGCCCGTGCCATCTTCGGTGGTAACAAAATCGCCGCAGATTACTTTAAAAGCCTTTCCATCCGGCGTTACAAATGGAATTAACTGTTCATATTCCATTCCGACCAAATCTGCACCTTTATATTTTTCTAAAACTTCATATTCATTTTTACCCATTACGCTCTGAAGCAAAACTTCCGCCAAAATCAAATAAACATTCTCTTTTGAAAATGGATTTTGCGTTTTAACTTTCACATAATCAATCTTTTCGCCCACGCAGAGCGCAGTATTTGATGGTAAAGTCCAAGGGGTGGTTGTCCAAGCCAAAAAGTAAGTATTTTCGACATTTTTCGCTTTAAATTGCGCTATACAGGTCAAATCTTTCACATCTCTATAGCATCCGGGCTGGTTCAATTCGTGTGAACTCAAACCAGTTCCGGCAGCGGGTGAATATGGTTGAATGGAATAGCCCTTATACAAAAATCCTTTGTTATACAATTGTTTGAGCAAATACCAAAGTGTTTCAATATATTTATTGTTGCATGTGATATATGGATTTTCCATATCTACCCAATAGCCCATTTTTTCGGTAAGGTCTTCCCATTCTTTTGTATATTTCATCACCTCATGGCGGCAAGCGGCGTTATATTCTTCTATGCTAATTTTTTTACCGATATCTTCTTTGGTTATTTTGAGCAACTTTTCTACGCCGAGTTCAACCGGCAAACCGTGCGTATCCCAGCCCGCTTTACGTTTAACTTGAAAGCCATTCATCGTTTTATAGCGGCAAAATACGTCTTTGATAGTGCGTGCCATGACATGATGAATACCCGGCATGCCGTTTGCCGAAGGCGGACCTTCGTAAAAAACAAACGATGGAGTGCCTTCACGCTCATTGACGCTGCGGTGGAAAGTGTCGTTTTCTTTCCAATATTCGATAATTTCTTTATTTACCTCCGAAAGGTTTAATTCTGTGTATTCGGGGAATTTTTTCATTATAATAAAAAATTTATTAATAATTTAATAAAATAATTTGCAAAGGTAATTTTTTTTTAAATAATAAAAAAACAAAAGCAAAATCCGCTGCGAAATCACTTCGGAGCGGATTTTAATGTTATGAAATACAAAAATTCAATTAAACACTTTATTTTTTAGCAATAACTTGCACCATCTCAAGCATTTTGCAAGAATAACCCCATTCATTGTCGTACCATGCAATTAATTTCACAAAATGGTCGTCAAGTCCGATTCCTGCGTTTGCATCGTAAATTGAAGTCAGCGCACAGCCACGAAAATCGGTAGAAACAACCGAGTCTTCGGTATAACCAATTATTCCTTTCATTTCGCCCTCTGCTGCGGCTTTCATCACTGCATTGATTTGTGCCATTGTGGCGGATTTTTCAAGCACAACGGTCATATCAACAACCGAAACATCGGAAGTTGGCACGCGCATCGACATACCTGTAAGTTTGCCGTTGAGTGCGGGTAATACTTTTCCCACTGCCTTTGCAGCGCCTGTGGAAGATGGAATGATGTTTTCCAAAATTCCGCGTCCGCCGCGCCAATCCTTCGACGATGGTCCATCAACGGTTTTTTGCGTAGCCGTTGTAGCATGAACAGTTGTCATCAACCCTTTTACGATTCCAAAATTTTCGTGGATAACTTTTGCAAGAGGAGCAAGGCAGTTGGTCGTGCAAGATGCGTTAGAAATTATATTTTCTCCGGCATATTTATCACTGTTTACTCCAAAAACATACATCGGCGTGTCGTCTTTTGAAGGAGCAGACATAATAACTTTTTTTGCTCCTGCTTTAATATGTGCTTCGGCAGTTTCTTTTGTTAGAAAAAAGCCTGTCGATTCAATAACAACATCTGCTCCAACTTCATTCCATTTTAAGTTTGCAGGGTCTTTTTCTGCTGTGATACGAATTCGTTTTCCATTGACTATCATTGTGTTACCTTCAACAGAAATATCGCCTTTAAAATTACCATGAACGGAGTCATATTTTAGCATATAAGCCAAATATGCAGGGTCTAACAGGTCGTTAATTCCTACAATTTCAATATCATTGAAATCTTTCACAGCCGCACGGAATACCATACGTCCGATGCGTCCAAATCCATTAATACCTACTTTTATCATTTTTATTTTGTTATTAAAATATTATTTAAAATTAAAAAATCGGGTTGCAAAATTACTAAAAATTTACAACCCGACAAAATATTATTTTGTAAATTATGAATTAAAAATGAATTTTTGTTGCATTAACAATTTGCCATGGCTTATATCCGCCCGGTTTATTTTCTAAAAGTAAAGCAATCAATTCAATATTGGCGATATTATTGATAGTAGACGGCAAATTAATTGTATAACTGAACGTTACGGGAACATTTGCCGTTAAATTTGATGGCACGCTTCCTGCTGCGCCGTTAAAACTTGGGAAAATTCCGCGTGCAACTTCCTGATACACCATTTGCGATGCAGGAATAACCGAAGGTAAACTTTCAAAACCTCCCATCGGACCAGCATAATTATTAGCATAATAATTTTGTTGATTATATCCGGAGCCAGTACCTGTAACATCATTTTCAACAATTACAAAGGCAACATTTTGATTAACAACCGTATCAACAGCCGAAGTGATTTTTACCGTTGCGTCAATTGTAGAACCATTAATTTGTGCATTTGTAATTTCAATTCCGTAAATGAAGTATTCGTCTGCTTGAGAAAGTGCTTTATCCAAATCTGTTGCATTAGGGTCAACTAAAAATGCTCTGTTTATTGCTGCATTAGGGAAACCGCTAAAGCCCATTCCGCTGTTATATGCAGTAACAGCCATTGGATCGCCATTATGAACTGCAATTCCGATAAATTTGTCAGGATAGGTTGCAGCCATTGTTCTCATGCCTACAATACCACGCGGACACCATCCACACCAAGTGCCTGTACCTTCTTCTACAACAGTTTTCTTTAAAAATAAAACAGGATAACTATTGATAACGGTGTTCTTAGAATTATTGGATTGATAAACATCAACTTTATTGCCGTTTAACTGTCCGATTCTTACTGAAACAGGAACTGCTCCCTGCTGAGTTGTTGATATATTAGGTACTGTAAAATCATAACTCGCATAATTAGGAATATTTACATTTGAAACGATATACGTTTTTTCATCATTATTACCGATTTTATATATCACTTCAAAAGAAGTAATAGTTTTAGCTGCGCGATTCGTTACAGAACCTTTCAGTCCAATATTACTTCCTGTAAGATAATAATTTGGCAAATTCAGATTTGTCAAATCCAAATCATATTGTGGCAAATTATCACCTTCTACCGTAGTATAAAGTGCCAAATTACAATCAAATCCTTCCGCTGTTAGAGTAGTCCAATTTGTACCAATTGCAATAAATCCTCCATTGTCAGGGTCGAATGTAGTTAAATCAATGGCGAGTGGATAGCCACCTGATGTTTTATAACTGTATCCAACATAAAACTCGGTGTTCGATTCTATTTCATACGGAGTAGTAAGGGTAACTTCATTCCATCCGTCAGTAATAGATTCTACCGTCTGGCTAACTACTGGTTCTCCTCCTAAAGATTCAGAGATAAATACCATTGCATTACTCAAGCTCACACCTTGAGCACACACGCCAAATTTAATTTTTGTAATTTTATTGCCGACAAGAGCATTTGCCGTCGCGACAGGAATTCTGATAGCCCCCTGCAAAACAACAGCACCAGCACCAAGTCCTTCAAAATCATTAGACTCGCTGCAATAACCTATAGTCATTTCTGTAACAGGAATGTCTGGTGGTTCGGGCGGTTCAGGTGGTGGAACTACTGGGTTATCTGGTCTGCAAGAATAATTTGAAAAAATTAACGCAAAACAGAAAATTGAGATAGAAAAAAATTTTTTCATACTTATTAAAAATTAATATTAAAAAATAAATTAAACTTTTTATAAAAAATATCAGTTAACCGTCCAGTTAACTGTTTGTGTTTTATCTCCATACATTAGTTCATATTTAGCCCTAATAATTGTAGAAGCATCAATTTGAGTCATTGATTCGACATTCGGGTCAATGATATTATTATCTAAAACAATTTTTGAACTTTGTACAGAATTTGTCAAAGTAACTTCAGTACAAGCAGTAAGTCCCCAACCACAATACCCTATTGTTGTTGTAGAACCGCTGAGAAGTGTAATTTTGAGAGTTGCCTCAACGTTGCCCTTGCAATTTTTTTGAATTTTTATCAATGACAACATATTATCGTCATTACTGTAACTGTTAACATTTCCATTTTGCGCAATTGGATGCTCGTTTTCATCTAAAAAATTGAAAAGGAAACCGTTTTCGGGCAATGCTTCAACTGTTACCGAAATAGTGGCCGTTTTTTGACGGCTGTCGGTCACTTTAATTTCGGCAGTTCCTGCAGCAAGTGCATCGATTCTAATGTTGTTGCTCTCAACGGTTGGTGTGGCAACATTCGGCTCGCTACTTGTGGCTCCGTAACCGCCGTTACCCGACACGATTTGGATTTCATCAAAGGTACTTGCTGTTAATTGAACCGAAGAATTCGAGAGAACCAATTCTTCCTGCGGGTCATTTCCTTCCGGTTTGCACGAAAACGCAACAGCGGCAAAAAAGACAATTGTTACCGCAGCAAAATAAATTTTCTTAATGTTTTTCATCTGTTTTAAAATTTAAAGTTAGAATTAAAAAATTATTTTCTTGCAAAATTAGAAAAAAAAATTATTTTTAAAACAAAATTACATTATTTTTTTTTCAATTAATGAAATTTCTTTAACCTCAATCACTTCTTTTGTTTGATTGTCGTAAATAAAACCTACGATATTCATATTTTCGGGGTTGCCGCTGTTGTACGGGGGAGGGATATTGTTAAAAGTCATATCATCCAATTTTGATAAAAAATATTTTTCAGAAAAATAATCTACCGTTTGATTTGCATTTACAGCAATATTTTCACCCCAAGTTCCATTAATGGCATCACGTAAAACATGGTTATGTTCGTAATTTTGCCCGCCGCCGTCGCCACTTTGCCGACTAATGATATGACTTTCTGTAAGCAAAAGTTGCAGTTTTAAGTCATTTTCTATCCGCTGATGTCCCAAAACTGACGATTTTACGACAAAACTGCCTTCTCCCTGATCATAATTAACTGTTAAATTCAGTTTAATATCTGGCATTTGCGCATTAGGCTTTGTTAAATCAATCAACCTCTCAATGACCAAAGTTGCCCATTGTGCATCATTTACCGAAACATATTTGTCTGTAGACTGCTTTGTACGACTAATCATTGCCGCTGGATAGCTTGTGTTTTGAGGATAAAAAAATTGCAGATACGCATTGCCTGTTTCGGTACGAAAAGAATCGGTGGCAAAAGCCCCGGCGTGAATACTTACAACAATAAGTTGTTCTCCTAACGCATTTTGCAAATCGACAGTCGCAGCAGTTGCACGCGGGCAATTTGAGCAATTAGCACCTGTAAAATCTTCGAGCAGAACGGTTTTTCCCGTTTTAAAATCTTCAATATTTGAGTAAAAAACATTTCTGTCTTTTTCGCTAATCTCATCACATGCAACACTCAGCAGCATAAGTAACAGAACTATAGAATTTTTAAAATTAATTATATTCATTTTTCTTTAGATTATCATTTTTTTTTACTTCTTTTTTCCACAATTATGACACAATCCATAAATATATAGAGAGTGATGTTGTGCAAAAAAATTACTATCTGATTTTGACACCAAAGCAATTCGTATATTTTTATCGGAAAATTTTTTAATTTTTCCGCAGGCGGTACAAATTTTGTAAAAATACAGATTATTCCCGTATGCGCGTTCAAAAAAGGTTTGATTTTGCGAAAATTGATGTTTCACGATCAAATTGCATTCCAAAAGTACTTCTATAGTGTTATAAATTGTTCCTAAACTCACGCGATAGTCATTTTTCATTATTTGGAAAATTGTATCAGCCGAAAGGAAATTTTCCGCATCGTAAAAAAGTTTCAAAATTGCGTATCGTTCGGGGGTTTTACGCAATTTCTTCTTTATTAAGAAATCCGTAAATTTTTCATTTGCAATATTTAACTGATTGTGTTCTTTCATTTTAAGTGTGTTTGTAAAAAAAACTTACAAATTTACAAAAAATTTTTTATTATCAAAAATGAAATAAAAAACTTCAAAATTTTTGTGGAAAAATAAAAGATGCAAAAACACGCCTTGAAAACTATTCAAAACTTGTTCTACTTATTAATAAAAAACATTATCTTTATTAGAAAACTTTTATTTTATTTCGTGTGCAATCAACTTTATTTTTTCCTGAAGCAATTTACATTCACTGCGCAGGTTATCAATCTTTTTATTCATCTGTTCTATTATACCGCCTCCATTTTTTGAAGAGGAAGTGAAAAATCCCAGATTATTTTCGTAAGTTTTTAATTCCTGTCTCATCCGTTCGTAAGCGCGTGTAAGTTTTTTATGTTCTTCCTGCAAAGTGCCGCTACCTTTGGTTGCCAAATTTGCAACATTATTTCGGAAATTGTCGAGGCGACGTGCATTTTCATCAACATTCAGGGCGTCAAATTTTGTATTGATAGCCGTCCGATATTCACGATATATTTGCGTTTTTTCCCTAAAAGGCACAAAACCAATAGAATTCCATTCTACGATTATTTCTTTGAGCGATTTTAGTGCGTTACTTTCATTAGTAGTATCCAAAGATTTTATTTGCTCAATGATATCGCGTTTTTTTATCAAATTTTCCTTTTCTTGAGATGCTTGAGAAGTGGTTGCATTTTTTTTCTGTTCAAAAAAATAATTACAAGCGTTTAAAAATCTTTCCCATAGTGTATCCGACAGTTTTCGTGGTACCGAGCCAACATCCCGCCATTGTTTTTGGAGGTTAATAAAAACGAGAGAAGTTTTATGCCAGTCTTGGCTGTCTTTTAATTCTTCTGCTTGTTTGCAAAGCAAAACTTTTTTCTCAATATTTGCAGAAAATTCGCTTCGCATTTCTTTAAAGAAAGCCGATTTTGCACTAAAAAAGTCATCACTTGCCTTGCGATATTTTTCAAAAAGTTTTTGATTGAGTCTTCGCGGGGCGAAGCCTATAGAACGCCACTCTGTTTGCAACTCATGTACCTGATTGGAGGCATCATCCCACTGTTTGAATGATTTTAGATTTGAGATATCAAAGTTAATGATTTTTTCAATCAACTCCTTCTTTTTGGCAGTATTTTCTTCTTCATTTTTACGTAATGTTTCAAAATATTCAACTTGGCGTTTGTTTACCAAAGCCGAAGCCTCTTTAAAACGCTTCCAGATTTCTTCGCGCATTTCTCGGGGAACAGGACCAATCTCTCTCCATTCTTCGTGCAATTTTTGCAGTTTTTTAAACGCAGAAATAACATCTTTTTCATTTTCCAACTTAGTAGCGGCATCAATCAAAGCATTTTTTGCCTCAAGATTTTTACGGAAATCATAGTCACGCAATTCATTATTTATTTTTACCAAATCCCAAAATGCCTCTTGACATTGAGAATAATCACGCCACAGAATATTTGCTTGAGACATTGGCACTCCGCCAATAGTTTTCCATTTTTGTTGCAATTCACGAAACTCACTGACCGCTTTATCAACGTCGCTGTTTTGTTCAACGAGCGTTCTCATTTGTTCAATAATATGTTGTTTTTCAAGCAGATTCTGCTCTTTTTGCTTTTCAAATTGAGCGGCATGTGCAATACGACGTGCTTTCAGTTGCGCTAAAAGTTCCCTAAAAGTATCTTCCAAGTCATCTTTTTGCGGCTTAAAATCTTCGAGTGTGCCTCCGTCGGAAATAAATTTTTCACGCAAACTTTCTTTTTCCAGCCCGATTTGATGGAAAAAATTTAATTTTATTGCATCAACTTCCGATTTTTTGGGTTCTGCACTTTGATTCACAAGGTCTTGCAATTTTTCAACTAATTCTTCTTTTGTAAAATCAGTATTGCTCACCGCATTTTCAGAGATTGTCTCGTTTTCTATTTCAATTTCAACGTCTTGGGGGAGCAACGACACATTTTGCGTATTTTCTTTTTCCTCTTCCTTCTCTACTTCTTCCGCTTTCTCTTTTTCCTTTCTCTCTTCTTTTTCGTTTTCAACAACAAGAGGTACTTCTTCTGCGAGCGGCTGCTCGGTTAGAATCGGATATTCAATACGTTTTGTAATTTGCTCAATGTCAGAAGTTTGTGCCAAAATTTCAGCAACAGATTGAGTTTCTTCCGGATTGGTTTCTACTTTTTCAAATTCGGGTGTTTCCATTTTCCCAAGTACGTTTTTAGAATTTGTTTGCAAAAAAATCATTTTTTTTACAACAAATTGAGGTTCAACATTCAAAATTTTTAATTAATCGGCAAAAGTAGATTTTTTTTTTGAAATAAAATAATTTATTAACATATTTTTTTTGAAAAACTTAAATTGTGCTTTAAAAATTACATTGTTTTGATATTTTTTTTATCGAAAAATTGTACTTTTGCGCTTTTATTATTAAAATGAAAAATGTAGTAAAAATTTTTGTGTGTGGTTCGTGCGTGATGGGAAACATTTCCACCGGAGATACAGCAGTGGGGAATGGAGGTTTTGGAGCAATAATTTTAGATGGTGAAAAAAGAGTGAAAGAAATTTCCGGCGGTTTCTCATACACAACAAATGCACGCATGGAAATTCACGGAATAATTGCCGCACTGAGTGAGATTCAAAATCCGAGTAAAATTATTATTTTTATTTTAAATGGAAATATAATTGACACATTTACAAAGGGTTGGATAGAAAACTGGAAACGCAACGGATTTAAAAAAGTCAAAAATGTTGACCTTTGGAAAAAATTGGACAGCCAAATTCAGAACGGAAGACACGATATTTCGTTTGAACGCGCACAAAGTTTGAGAAATTATACCGATTTTCTGCTTGCCGAAAAAATGGCAAAAACGATGGCAAATAAAAAAAACTTGCCGAACGATTTGCCGAAAACCACAACCTTTTTAGAAAATAAACTTGAAGAGCAAAAAAATGAAAATATTGATACTGAACCGATTATGGATAGTGTATGCGTTGATGCATCGACTATTGGCAATCCGGGTGTAACCGAATATCGGGCAGTTGATATGCTCACAAAAAAAATTATTTTCAATTATAAACTTGAAGAAGCAACGAATAATATCGGAGAATTTTTAGGAATTGTACATACTTTGGCGCTGTTTCAAAAAGAAAAAAAAACGCTAAATGTAATTTACAGTGATAGTTATAACGCCATTTTGTGGGTTAAGCAAAAGAAGTGTAAAACAAAACTTATATCGACCGAAAAAAATCAAAAAACATTTGAGATAATTGCACGTGCGGTAAATTGGCTGGAAAACAATGATTTTGATACTAAAATTTTAAAATGGAATACTGCCGTTTGGGGAGAAATTCCCGCTGACTACGGACGAAAATGATTTTTTATTATAAAAAAATATTAACCATTCTAATAAATATTAATAAACATAATAATTATTATCAAGAGTAATAAATATTAATAAGAATAATAATAATTTGTAATAATTTATTTATATAAAAAATAAAAAACTGGAAAACAATGATTTTGATACTAAAATTTTAAAATGGGATACTGCCGTTTGGGGAGAAATTCCCGCTGACTACGGACGAAAATGATTTTTTATTATAAAAAAATATTAACCATTCTAATAAATATTAATAAACATAATAATTATTACCAAGAGTAATAAATATTAATAAGAATAATAATTTGTAATAATTTATTTATATAAAAAAATAAAAAATATGATAAAATTTGCAGTAATAGGGCAGGGACATATCGGGAGACGCCATGCTGAAATGATTCGGCGCAACCGCCACTCCCAGTTGGTTGCCGTGTGTGATATTTTGCCAAAAGAGCAAACCGAAAATGCGGAAATTGAAGCGCCGTATTTCCTAAGTATTGACGACCTGCTCGCCGCAGGACTTGATATTGACGTTGTTAATATTTGTACTCCAAACGGTTTTCATGCTGAATATGCAATAAAATCGCTGCGAAAGGGCTATCATGTTGTGATTGAAAAACCGATTGCCTTAACTAAAAAAGATGCGGAAAAAATTCTCGCTACCTCGCTCGAAATGTCGCGTCACGTCTTTTGTGTGATGCAAAATCGATATTCGCCGCCTTCGGTTTGGCTGCGACAAATTATGGACGAACGCCGTTTGGGAAAAATTTTTATGGTAAAACTCGATTGCTATTGGAATAGAGACGAACATTATTACACTAAAAAAAATTGGCACGGCGACCAGTACCTTGACGGGGGAACGTTATTTACGCAATTTTCTCATTTTATTGACATTATGTACTGGCTCTTTGGTGATATTACTAATATTCGAGGTAATTTTGCCGACTTTAACCACCAAAAACTTACGGATTTTGAAGATAGCGGCTCGGTTACTTTCGATTTTATTAATGGCGGAATGGGAACGTTAAACTATTCTACCTCTGTTTGGGATACAAATCTCGAAAGTTCTATTACGATTATAGGCGAAAAAGGAACAATAAAAGTTGCCGGACAATATATGAATGAAGTTGTTTATTGCCACGTCAAAGATTATCAAATGCCCGAATTGGCGCCTTCTAATCCGCCAAACGATTATGGAGCATACAAGGGTTCGGCGCAAAATCATCATTTGGTAATTCAAAATGTTGTGGAAAAACTTACCAACAAAGGCACAATTAGCACCAACGTTTTGGAAGGTATGAAGGTAGTTGATATTATCGAACGCATCTATCAAGTGCGTGATAATCAGTGGCATAAAGGTGTATGAAAGAGTATTATTCTAAATAATAAATTATTTTATATATTAAATATTTATTCATAATTTTTTACAATGAAATACGTTATTTATTTTTTTAAAATTAATATAAAATATTTTTATGGCAACAAAAATATTTCTGTCATTCTTTTTGTTTTTCAGTGTTTCAATGTCAATTTTTGCTCAAACGGTGAACAAGAACTACACCATAAAAGGTATCATAATCGACTCATCCGAACAAGGGATTCCATACGCAACTGTTTCTTTGAAAAAAGATTCTGTTTCACAAATTTTTCTTAAACGTGCTGCTGCAGATGTTGACGGCAAGTTTCAGATTGAAGTTTCGATAGAGAGCGGTTCGTATATCATTCAAATTGAGGCGATTGGTTTTGGAGTGATTTTGCAGCCAATAGAACTTGCAGAAGAAAGCAAAATTGATGCAGGAAAACTTTTGATGCAAGAATCGAGTACTCAACTTAATGAAGTTCAGGTATTTGCAGCAAAACCACTTGTAACGCAAGCACTTGACAGGATAGGTTACGATGTTGAGGCAGACCCCGAAAACAAAACTAACAATGTCTTGGAAATGTTGCGCAAAGTGCCGTCTTGCGTTTCTATCATATCAAGATTGCGCATTGCTTCTACCAAGAACGGATTGCGATATAGTTCTTCGGGGGTGTCTTTCAACACGACATCTTCAACCGATTTCGGCAAAAATGAGCCGTAATTGCTGAAAAACAAATGCTCGTCTTCAAATTCAACAACATTTATTCGTGCTTTTTTGCTGTAATCTTGGTGGGCAATGCAGTTATGAATTGACTCACGAATCACAAATGGTTCATAACGCAAATATTCTAACGGAAACAACGTACCGTCGGGCAAATAGCGATATTTCAGGTTGCGTATTTTTACAAAAACTTCTTCAACCGTTATGATGAATGGTATTGAGAAAATTTCGTAATCTTTATCTTGATTATTAAGGGTTTTTAAGTTCCAACGAATTTTTACAGTAGAGTCCAAATAATGTTCTTTGCCAAAATGTGCGACCGAATTGATCAAATGAATATTATGGCCGGCTAATGGACTTTTTGGGTTAAATACGTCATTGCGAGCGCAACGAAGCAATGACGTACTGCTACTGGGTTTTGCCGTCATTGCGACTGCGAGGTACGAAGCAGGAAGCCATCCCAATACCAAAAGTTATAAAATAATTCAGCCAAATAATTCTTTTATTTCTTGAGAACTTAATTTTCTGTAATTTGCCTGCGGCGAATCATTAAAAGTTACCTCAAAATATTGTTCATCATAAAATGAGAGTACTGAATTTGTATTCGGCGTACATTCTAAATATTTGATTTTTAGAGAATTAAGCCCTTTTGCTTTACAAATTTGGTTGCGTAAAGATTGCCCCGCATAAGTTACCGAAGTACCGGGGTTATTTTGATAAAGTTCGGTTACAACGACAAACGTAACTCCTTTATTTTCAATAATTTTCAACCCACATTTCGACGGGGTATCCCATTGTCCATTAAAATCAAAAATTTCATCGTAATATTTTTCCGATATTTTCATAAAATTGAAAAAACATTTTTTCTATTTAAAAAATCATTCCGTCTTTCATTCTGATAATTCTGTCGGAAAGGTTTGCCAAATGTTCATCGTGTGTAACGATGACAATAGTCAAACCAAATTTTTGTCTTAATTCAAATAGGAGACGATGAAGTTCTTCCTTGTTTTTTGAGTCCAAACTTCCCGACGGCTCGTCAGCCAATATTAGTTTTGGATGATTAATCAATGCTCGTGCCACTGCAACACGTTGTTTTTCTCCACCGGAGAGTTCATTCGGCTTATGATGTTCCCGGTCGGCAAGTTGCAGGAAACCAAGCAGTTGTTTTGCGTAATCGGTTGCCTGTTTAATTTGTGTACGGGCAATCAGCGCAGGAATTAAAATGTTTTCCAGCGCAGTAAATTCGGGCAATAGTTGGTGAAATTGAAAAACAAATCCGATTTTTTGATTTCTGAAATGAGATAACTGCTTTTCTTTCAAAGAATTAACTGCAATATCATCAATTACGATTATACCTTTGTCGGGCTTGTCGAGCGTACCTACAATTTGCAACAACGTAGTTTTGCCCGCACCGCTGGCACCGACAATCGAAACTATTTCACCTTTATTTATCTGTAAATCAACACCTTTTAGCACTTTCAAGGTGCCAAAACTTTTTTCTATATCTGTTGCCTGTATCATTTTTTTCAAAAAAATAATTTACAAAAATAGTAAATTTTGAAAACAAATTCACAACTCAATTTTCTGTAAAAATTATTTATCGTTTTCTAATTCGTACAAAATAGCATTATATCCAATAGGGTTAATTTTTTTTTTATTAACTTTGCAACCTCAAAAATTGGAGTTATGAATTTAACACAACATTTAAAAGTAATACTGGATTCGCTTATAGACAGCGGATTGATGCTTGGCAAAAACATAATTTTTGCTGTAATTGTCTTTTTTGTAGGACGTTATGTGATTAAATTGCTAAATCGCTTTATTGCAAAGGTAATGGAGCACAGAAATATTGATATTACAGTAAGGTCGTTTGTGGCAAACCTTGTAAAGGTAATTTTGCAGGTTACGCTTTTTATGTTTATTATCAGTATTTTAGGTATAAAAACCGCATCATTCATAACGTTGATTGCCTCAGCCGGTTTTGGAATCGGATTGGCATTAAACGGCACTTTGCAAAACTTCGCAAACGGCGTGCTGCTATTGCTTTTTAAGCCGTACAAAGTTGGTGATTATATCGAAACACAGGGCATAGGAGGCACTGTTAAGGCTATACAGATTTTTCATACGATATTAACAACATCTGACAACAAGACCATTTATATTCCAAACGGCACGATGAGCAGTGCATCTATGACAAATTTTTCACAGATGCCATCGCGCAGAATTGAGTGGAACATCGGAATAGAATATGGTGAAGATTTTGAGAGAGTGAAAAAAATAGTATTAGATATATTGAACAGCGAAAAACAGATTATGAAAACACCTGAGCCACTTGTGGAACTGAATAAGCTCGCAGATTCTTTGGCAGAAATAGTGATTCGCGTTTGGGTAAAATCGGAGGAATATTGGAATGTATATTTTTCTGTTAATCAAAAAATATACGAAGTTTTCAAGGAAAAAAACATCAGTTTCCCATTTCCGCAACTTAAAGTTCACAAAGGATAAAAAATATTTACACAAATAAATAGGCTATCATTTTGAAAAAAGCAGAGATATTGTTATCAAACCAAATGAATAATTTTGTAATATTCAGGAGCAATTTCTAAAAAAAAAATTATAGTTCTTCGGTCTAACTCCATCGAGGCACGTAAATAAGCAATTCCGTTATTAATATCTCTTAAGGAGAAATAACATGCAGCAATATAAACTTCAATTAGTTCGAATGGTTCGTCTTCTTTGCACAGCGAAAGGAATTTTTCAAGCGCTTGTTTTTTTTCACCCTTTTTGAACAGTAAGCATGCCAGATTGAATACCGTGTCAGGTTGATTAGGGTCTAACAGCAATGACTTGTTATATGCTAAAAGTGCATCATCAATTTTTTCCATTCCGACTAATGCTTCTGCTAAATAGCCCCACGCCTCAGGTTCGTCTTCCTGAATATCAAGTGCGCGGTCGATAAAAACAATGCTTTCTGCGTATTTTTCTTGCGAGAGCAAACACGAACCAATTCCAAGTAGCGCAACGTAGTTGTCCGGATATTTTTCGAGTGATTTGTTAAAATATTCTATTGCATGCTCATATTCATCCATTTGCTCAAACGACTCTGCAATAAAAATATCTGTTTGCCAAATATCGCCAGATGCTTCTCCGTAAGTTTTATATAGTTCAATCGCTTCTTCAAAACGTTCAAGTTGAAACATCGAGTGTGCCAGCATTATCGTTATGGCCATATCATTTTCGTCCAAGGCGATTGAATAATTAAATGCTTCTATCGCTTTGTTATAATCCCTCTGAAAATAAAATAATTGTCCTAAATTGAACCAGACCTCAGGCATAAAAGCATCTATATCAATTATTTGATTATAAATATTTTCTGCTTTTTTGTAATCTTCGCTTTGTTCAAAGGCATGTGCTTTTTCCAACAGAATATCAATATTTTTTGGATTATTTTGTTCGCCTTTGAGTAGCCACTTCATCGCAATATCATAATTATTTTGAGAAATAAATGTATTAGCCAAATCCAGGCAAACGAGGTCAATATTATCTGGATCTTCAGCAGTTGCGTCTGCAAAAAGTTTTTTGGCAAGCATTTGGGCTTCTTTGACTCGACCGATTTTTTGTAGAAGTTCAATTTTCAAAATTATTTTTTCGTAATCAAAGTCATTGTTCATAGTGTCAATAATTCGCAGTGCATTTCGTATATCACCCTTTGCAAAACAAGTACTGGCGCTCTTAATCTTGAGTTCGTTGCTGTTGGGATGAAGTTTGTTGCCAAGTTCAAGAACACCGTCACAATATTTGGTCATTCCTTTAAAAAGGTAATAATCAATAATATTCGACAATTCATCAACTTCAAAATAGCCTCCTGCCTTTCCTAAAAGAAAATCTTCGTATCGCTTCACGGTGGCAGCAGTTTCGGCATCCAAAGGAAAAAACGATTGCTGTTCTGCCATAAAATTATTATTTCATTATAAAATAAATTTTCGTACAAAAATACTCAATTTATTTGAATTGTAATGCAAAAGCGCCAAATATTTTAATAGGGTAGTTTCAACCACTAAATGCAACTATTCATTTTGCAAAAGTATGAAAAAAATTTCTTTTGGTGAATAAAAATTTAATTTTACTCTCGGTATATTGTTAATTTTATACTGTATCTGTTTTATTTGATGATAGTTAAGTGTGTCAAAATCCGTTTTTTTCGGTATGTATTGCCTGACAAGTTTGTTATTATTTTCTACTGCTCCTTTCTCCCACG
>Ga0123357_10002182_pt1 | contig 21578 bp, 7 predicted proteins | sample TergutEmb28metaG_FD_89873 | JGI IMG/M metagenome (GOLD analysis project Ga0123357, IMG submission 89873) | Embiratermes neotenicus P4 segment gut microbial communities from Petit-Saut dam, French Guiana - Emb289 P4 | ecosystem: Host-associated > Arthropoda: Insects > Digestive system > Gut ... | reverse complement strand
CCATAGCCACACTGAAACGGAACGCCAACACACACCAAACCAGATACCACCCATGAAATAACAACCAGTTAGTCGCAGACTCCTGAAGATGGTCGTATTAACGGCCGAAACATGCTGAGCATTTAATGAGTATTGAATAAATAATTAAATAAGTGGCATCAAGTTGGTTTTCTCTTTACTCAACTATAAAGATGATGCACGGTCCCATAAACATAAGATTTAAAAAAAAAATTAAAATTCTTTCGACTTTAAGCTCTCTTTGAAATCAGTTTAAAATATTTCGGGCAGCGTGACAACATTGTGTTTATGAGTAGTTGGGGAGTCTTAGTACAGCAGCTGAGAGCGCGTAAATAGTCACATTACTAATACTGTGATATGACCAGCCATACATTGTTAGTGACAGTATGGTTACGTTTACCGAATTACTAAAATCTATCGGAATATGACATGTTACTACTTTGATAACCTGTTTTTTTTTTAAATTTGTAAAGGATGAACAGAATTTTGTGTCTAAATAAAAAATGGAAGATTATATCAACACTGTCATTTTGGTTGAGAGCCAAAATAACACTTGATACACACATGGTACACGTGCACAAACAATCTAGAATACTCTATAATGGAACTCGTACTTGGGGGCATTCTTTACATCTATTTAATATTAACCCTCTGACGCCTAACGACCGCTATAAGAGTCGTACCGCACCGCTAACCCAATAAACGTTGCATTTTATATATTTATTCAACAAATATAGGTACTGAATATTTTAAACATCTCTCCCTTTCTTTCTCTTCAGAATGCAGTTTGTTTCATAATTGTAGCATATTTGGTTCCTGTTTTAGTCACATTTTATATACAGTGTGTGCTAAAATTAAAAAAAAAAATAATTCCGACGCCAAACGGGTAAGACAAATAGTCAGCTAATAAAGAAATTGAGTTAGAACTGCGTGTGTATGTGAGAGATTTAAGATTATCACAGCGATGTTCCTGAAGATCAAGTCCTCTGGAATGATTCTCGGTATCTGCAGGTAATTAGTTTCTGATAATTAGAAGAAGCCTAGTGCCTTCATCTTCAGGGTTCAGCATTCTTACGCTTTCGACACTGAAGAAGAAGGCACTACGATACTTCAAAACGTAGGTATTTGTTTACCAGTCGGCACGGTGTAACAATCTGGAATGTTTAAGTCTTGAATGTCTCTGGAACGAAGGCCGGTAGGAGCTTTTGGATTTGTCTTTACTCTGCCACGTACCTTCCCAGGTCAATATCGTATGCCTGTGAGTGCGTCAACTTCTCCGATACAGGAGTGTCACGTATAGTCGAAACAGCAATTTGCAGGGGCAACAGTAGCCTGGATCAACATTGAGAATCACGGTTGTGTGGTTCGCAGTGATAAAGTTAAAAGTTTTCCCGCAATTTTCATGAAGGCATATGGAGTACTGGATGTAAAAGTCCCCTAATTTCTAGCCTCGGCACAGTGTGGAGGAGCTTCAGGCGCCGACCACTTTAGTCTGGAGGAAAGCCTATGGCAATTGCTGAATTGGCGGCTGGGTGATCCCCGTAGCCGGTCTGGGTGTTTTGAAGAAGATAGAAGTTTTCACCACTTCCGAAAAAAGAACCAAAGTTCATTGGGTTTCTTGCCCAGAACCAAGTCACTATACTGCCTGTTCCGTACTAAAACGGTACATACGCTTTAAAGCTATGTACAAAACTAGAAGGCAGTAATGTGCGAAAAAATAATCAGGTGTTCTCAAAAAAAAACCTTTTAATTATTTTCGAAAATTTTGAAGACCAGTCTATGGCAACACGGCATCAGTAAGTATGAATGTTGTTCGGTAGTATGCAGTTCAGACACCCTTGCTGGAATGACTACATCTAACAAGTGCTTCCTTGACTACAACCAAGTTGATTCATGGGATCGTGGCGCCGTTCTTCAGGGGCCAATATTCACCTGGATATTCCGTGTGTTTTTTTCCTTGAAATTTTCCGACGAACATAAAGCAACCACTACTCACTCTGCAGTTAGAATTGTATGTCTCAACACCCCACCTTTTACTTCGTTCTCGGATGACTTCAGTTTATGTTATAAAGCCAGACGGAGGGACTAGTTTTGACAACAACAAGAAAATTACAATTTGTGAGAATAGTGTGTGAATTTTTTTTTAAGAAAACGGATATATAAGACCTTTGGAACTGAACTGTGCGCTACTGGATACTTCCGGAAAATAATCTGCCTTTAATTGAATCACGAATAAGTGTCCCTTTTCTTATTGTCATTCTTAAGTATGTAGTGGAAAGTGACATGTTTCAACAGGATCTCCTGTATGAGCTAATGTGGTTTTACTCCTGTTTTTGATAGATATACAGCTTCTGCTGTTGTTTCTAAACCAACGTGCTGTATAACTAACAATTTCGGTGTCATTCCATATGGAGTATTCACACATGTACTTACCGAGTTGGACGTATTTATATCGATGTTGGACTTGAGGTGCTCCAACACCTTGTCCAGATGCCCAGCCCTGGCAGCACGCAGGAACGCTGTGTTCCCGTCCGACTGCAACAAAGACAACAGCGTGTAACTGCTGCTTCCGGCAAATCATGGCAACAAGAACGCAACTGGATAGGACCAATTAACACCAGGATATCAGGAAATTATCATCATATTGTTACACAAACCCCCACATTTCCTGTACCACTTAACACTTCTATTAATAAAGTAAAGCCAAGATATTATTCCATTTGCACATTCATGTCAAAATAAATCGTTACTGTGGGTGTAAACCATGACAAATAACAGGACTTCGTAGGCTAACATTATATCATACAGACTTCAGACTGCTATTAGAACCGAAGTTATATCAGTTTGATCAAGAGACCCTAGTAAAATTTGTTTCCTCAAAACACAGTAGAATAGGTTATGATTTATTAACGAGAAAAGTAAATAGTATGAAAAGAAAAAATGGGCAGAAAATTTGAAGTAAAGCGATAAACTTGTAGCCCTAGTAACAATTGGAAGGGTGTGATATTGAAATTCGCCTAAAATAAAGAGGTAGGAGAGTGGAGACTGGACACATCTGGCTTAGAATAGAAACCTGGTTGCGGCCTGTTGTGGACACGATAATGAAAGTAAGTAAGAAGGGGGATAAAACAGATTGTAATAATTATAGACGCATATCACTTTTGCCAACCACTTACAAAATTTTACCCAACATCCTGCTCTCAAGGTTAATTCCATATGCGAAAGAAATTATAGGGGATCATCAATGTGGCTTTCGACGCAACAGGTCGACTATTGATCATATATTCTGCATTCGCCAAATACTTGAGAAAAAAAATGGTAATACAGTGAACCAGTTCATCGGCTCTTTATAGACTTCAAGAAAGCTTACGATTCAGTTAGGAGGGAGGTCTTATATAAGATTCTCATTGAGTTTGGTATCCCTAGGAAACTTGTAAGGTTAATAACGATGAGTCTGACTGAAGCATATTGCAGAGTCCGGGTAGGCAAGAATGTGTCTGTCAGGTTCCTTATTAGGAATGGTTTGAAACAAGGAGACACTCTGTCACCAATGCTTTTTAACTTTGCTTTAGAGTACGCCATTAGGAGGGTTCAGGTAAACCAGAATGGCTTGAAACTAAATGGTACACAGCAGCTTTTGGCTTATGCCGATGATGTTAATATACTGGGAGAAAGCATACATACTCTAAAGGAAAATGCTTTAGTAGCTGCTACTAGATAGATTGGACTGGAAGTAAGTGCTGATAAAACTAAGTACATGGTCATGTCTCGAGACCAGAATGCAGGACGAGTTCACAGTGTGAGGACTGATAATAGTACCTTCGAGAGGGTGGAAGAGTTAAATATTTGGGAACAACTTTAACAAATCAAAATTATATTGCGGAAGAAATGAAGAGTAGACTGAGTTCAGGAAGTGCTTGCTATCATTCGGTGTAGAATCTTTTGTCTTCTAGGTTGCTATCCAAAAATTGAAAGATCGAGATATATAGAGCTATAATTTTGCCTGTTGTTTTGTATGGGTATGAAACTTGGTCGTTGACATTGCGGGAGGAAATGACGCTGAGGTTGTTTGAGAACATGGTGTTGATGAGAATATTTGGACCTAGGAGGGAGGAGGTAAAGGGGGAATGGAGGAGATTGCATAACGAGGAGCTAATTGATTTTTACTCCTCACCCAATATTGTGCGGGTGATAAAATCGAGAAGAATGAGATGGGCTGGGCATGCGGCGCGTATGGATGAGGAGAGGGGAGTGTATAGGGTCTTGATGGGGAAACCGGAGGAAAGGAGACCACTGGGGAGACCTAGGTGTAGATGGGTTGATAATATTAGGATGGATCTCCAGGAGGTGGGATGTGGGTATATGGACTGGATTAGGCTGGCCCAGGATAGAGACGTGTGGCGGACGCTTGTGAGTGCCGTAATGAACCTTCGGGTTCCGTGAAATTCGGGGAATTTCTTGACTAGCTGCAAACCGGTTAGTTTCTCAAGAAGGACTCTGCACCATGGAGTAAGTAAGTAAGGTTGATGTAACAGGCGGAGAACTGCTCAGGCATCTGAACATCATCTACACGTAGCTTCACAGGAAGGTTTGTGTTCCGCGTAGTTATAAACGGATAGTTGGTTAGCTGTAAAATAAAGGGTACCTTCTGACGAATGACCTTATATTTACGTATCAAGGAAATAAACAACATTCACAGTATGCTATTAGTGTCTAAAACGATGTTATATAAACTCATGTACACTGCAAACAGGATACCTCTTAACCTAAGGCATAAAACTCCGGTACACTAAAAAATTTAATCAAGGTGAAAATTTGAGGGTTGTTTGACTGTGCATCTTCCTCATGAAATAAAGTGAAATGCCAACCTGATGCAATTAGGTAATTTTATTGACGTATTCTTAGCTCGACATGTTTCGGGTACATACGCTCATCATCAGGAGCTTTAGATGTTGAGTTGCAGCGTATGGTTTTCGGCACCGAGTTTTTAGATGGGTGGTGGTCTTGAGAGCCGCTGCGTGGGCCGTGTGTACGGTGCGGGTGGTGCCGTGCACTGCACCATCCGCACCGTACACACGACCTACGCAGCAGCTCTCAAGACCACCACCCATCCAAAAACTCGGTGCAGAAAACCGTACGCTGCAACTCAACATCTAAAGCTCCTGATGATGGGCGTATGTACCCGAAAAATGTCGAGCTAAAATACATCAATAAAATAACCTAGTTGCATCACGTTGGCATTTCACTTTATTTCACAAGGAAAAAATCTCTTCAGAAAACCCTTTGCCAGTTTCCTTAAGACCCTGATTTTCCCTGAGGTTTGAAACCAGCGGTAAAGAGCAAGAATTACTGGAACTTCAAGGTTATAATATACGAATTTAACGGTACAGTGTTAAAAGCGAAGGAACACACACTTTTCATCACTTCGACCGCAGCACAAAATCAGGTGGAGTGTTCATTCAATGATTTCCAAAATATAAAAACATGCCACCTACTTACAGGTGTGCATTTCATTTCCAGCTGAACAGACACATTCTTATATGCATATATTTTGAAGCTCACATATGCCATAAGAATTCAGCACGAGTTAGATAAGGCGTAAGAAAAGAAAATCATTTTTGTAGGTAATAATTAATAAAATACACAATTATAAATTCCGAAGTATGAATTTAAAAATTCTGGAGCTTTCAGATTAGAGTGTCGGACAGAGAACAGAATATAGCGACATGTCTTCCACAGCTTCCCATTTCAACCCCTTTAATTCCAAGATAATAAAATATAATATACTAAGACATTTTATTTTAATTAATTCCATCATTTGTCCTAAACTTTGATGCTACATAAAGCACACAGATGAAAAATCATCCTTAAATACACCAAGAATGAACCAATTTAAACCAACCGGTATCTCACCTTTCGGCAGCACAACCACATCCTAGAACAGCACACGATTAGTCTTCAAGGTCACAAAACCTGACCTATTGTAACAACGTTTCACACTTTAAAGGCACGGACAAAGATGATGCTAGGTAGAACATCAGAGAATTCGAATTTTCTGGTGAGCAACGCTCTGCTCATTCCTGTTATAAAGGTCCAATGGGCACACAACGATTCTGTTCAGTACTTCCCTTCCTGTTTCCTCCATAGCGAGCTACTAGAACGGACATTTGTATGGTGGGTTGGTAAGTACACAAAACCTGGAATTCATTTGCTCCTAAGTATGTTAAAGACTGAACCTCATTTACGCCGTCAGGTTTGGGAATAGCACAGCAGTATAGGCACTAGCCCGTTTATCTCACGTTAAGAAAGTAGGGTGTATTGTTAAGCATCTTACTTCAGATTCTCTGGTTCAAATCTCTGCCGTGACTACAGAAGTTTCCTTGTACTCCCTAAAAGAATATGGGATAGCAATTTGTCCATTTATAAGAGATCCATGTCTATGTGTCACTTATTACAGTGGATAGTAACACAAAACTGCAACATCTGAATGAGTTTTGTCTTGTTGTCCGTAACGCGCTTTGATCAGGTTTATGAGGATAACAGTACAATAATATAAACAGCCAAATAAATGCAACAATAACAAATGTTATTGATAATTACAATCAGTTCAACGTGTTTCGGGCGATAATTTCGCCCATTCTCAGGAGCGCTAGACTGTGTTTACAGCTTGTGGTATAATGCACCGACGATGCTTCCTGCAGGCAGCAAAGTCGGTGCATTATACCACAAGCCGTAAACAGAGTCTAGTGTTCCTGAGGATGGGAGAAATTATCGCCCGAAACATGTTGAACTGATTGTAATTATCAATAAAATTTGTCATTGTTGCATTTATTTGGCTGTTTATATTATTTTATCAGTGATGCACAGTCATACAAATATCAAAATAATCTGAAATAACTCTTTATTACATACGAGAACATAAGCGTATCGGTCCTTACTTGAAGTCAGCAGCTGGTATTAAGTGTCGCATGTGTTTAACATGAAAATAAACAGAAAGGAAATTTAGAGTTATTGGCACTTCAGTTATTTATGTCGTCTGGCCAGTGTAAGGCAGGTATAAAAAATTCTCCCCAATTCTTAGAATACTGCATGCAAGAAGGACACGATCAACAACCACTCTGGTCTAAAAGCAATGACTCCCGTTTGTAATAGTACTGACAGTCTACAAGTTAAATTTGTGCCCAATTCGAGGAAAGCGTTTAGCTATATCGGTTTCACGAATACCTGAGTTTGCGTGTATGACTGTAGGACTACCCAAGTTCGGAGAACAGCAGGGCGCTCAGAAAGCAAACGAACACTTTGCACAGTGATCAGGGAAGGTTTACAGAATGTCAGGGCAGGATTTGTGTTAAGAGGGAGTAATTAACAAAAATCACGACACTTTCTAGAGATCACCTTCGATGAACAGATTGGTCGCTTTAAAACCTAACAAAATTCACTTCGTAATAATAAAAATAACATTTTTTTCACTACATATGCGTACGTAATAATTTAATTTTTCTTGAAGCAGTAAACACGATAGCATTTGCTAAGTTCAAAATGGCGGTCCATGCACACGCTACCATATATGACGTAGACTTCAAGACGACTTGTTTGCAGCATCAAGCACGAACACGAACTACAAAGGCGCCGCCAATCGGGCGACTGGTATTGATTCACAAGCGTCGCACGCAACTCACATACTCCAACTGTACTGTCTACTGTTGGAATTTTCTGTTCACAGGCCCTTTAACGATACTGTATCTACTACAGGGTCTACAAAGTGCAACACGTGTATTACTGATGCGGAAAAATAAAGTTGTCCCTGTGTACACGGTGAGGGCACACGTGGATAGGAGTTATACCACCATGCATTATTAACGACGGTCCTGGATGAAAGTGAGTGGTAAACTTCACGCCACGGACGCTTTGATACCGGTGAAAGAGCCCGAGGTACCCATTTGATACGTGGCCGGCTGGGCGGGACCCAGAGCTGGTAAGGACCTGCTGCAGAACAGAAAACAATCTTCTCGCTCCTGGGAATGGAAACAATGTTCCTCTTTTCCCAGGCTCCAGCTTAGTCATTATAAAAATTAAGCTACTCCGTCCTTCTCAGAATGTTGGATCGGAAAGGGCATAAGTTCGTTAATATCCGATTTACATATATATGGTGATTTCAAAGGATGTACAAAAGGGCCTAGAATAGGTAGTGACAATGCACGAAGTACAGAGTAAGGCTGGAGAAAGAAAAAAACGGTTTCATGCTTATAAGAAGCTACGAGTTCGTGTAAGCGAGCGTAAATAAATCTGTGTGTTTTCAACTTGGGAAAAGGAAAGAAGTCAAGAGTTTGCTCTTTGTTTTACCCTCTTTCACACGCACCAGTCATATCCCTTCAATATGCGACACTGAATAACAGATATAGTGGATATGTGGATTTTATGACCCCTGTGAAAGATTTAAGCTTCTTACAGCGTCGTGTCTGAGGATTCAGATTTTCTGGAATAAAATATTTTGCCTTTAGGTGAGTGGCACCCGACATGTCTATGAAGAGTACTAACTTGATATTTGTCGAGAGGTCCAAGAAGAAGAAACCTGATTTCTTAGCCTTGTGGATGAAGGCAATACACTCCTTCCAGACGTCGGGAACATCTTATCCAACGTCATAGCTTCATATCCCAGAAATCATGAACTCACTCATTCATCAACCAACCAACCAATCAACCAACCAAAAAACCAAGCAAGCAACTAACCAACCAAACAAACAAACAACTGAATGACTGATTGACTAACTAACTCCATGGAGCACAGTTACTTCTTCAGAAGCCAACTGGTTCTCACCTAGTCAAGAAATTACCCACATTTTATGGAACCCAAATGTTCATTGCTGCATTCTCAAGAGCCCGCCACCTGCCCTGTCCTGAACCAGATCAGTCGAGTCCATGTGATCAGTAGCTGACGTGTTGTATTGGAATACACTCTGATGGTCGTCAATAATTTCCTTTCGAAATGGAGTTTACCTTGAGAGCATATGTTGGATTAAATTTTGCATAAATTTAACAAAATTGATACGCCTGTATAATTACTACAGTCTGTTGTATCACCCATTTTATAAACATGTACAGTGATCGACTACTTCCACTGCTCAGGCAATTCCTCCTAATTCCAAACAGAATTAATAAGTTTATGGATCTGAGAACGAATTGCCCTACCCCCCTGCTTTAATGATTTCTGTAGGTATTTGATCAATACCTGGTGATTCGTGTCTTTTTAACTTTGCAATAGTCATCTCAACATCAAAGACACTCGGCTTAGGCACTAGTGGCTCTGCCTTCTGTACCTTATTCTGCCTAACATCAATAAACCCATGTTCATTCAAATATCTGATAGAAATGATTCCTCCACTTAACCAAAATACCGTGGGAGTCTGTAAGCAAATCACCTTTCCCATCCTTTATTGTATTAGTTATAGTCTGGTAAACCTTCTTAAAGTCATTGATGCCCCTATACAAGTCTCTGATATCTTGTTCTTACTGCGATTTTCCAATTCAGTAATTTTAGCTAAAGATATTCCTTCTTTTTGTTCATGAAATGTCTACTAGCTTCATGTCTGACATTGTATAGATTTTCTACATTTCTTTGGTTCTGATCCCTCCAGGAAATATGAGTCCAGCAATCAGATTCGGAATTCCTTGTCATTTTAAACTGGGATCGGATGCGGTACCGTCTGAGAGCCAACAGTATAACGTTACCAGCACTGCTGCATTGTAGGAAATATATATATGGATTATTATTTTTTGAGAGAGAGAGGCCATCCCGTTGTGTATTATCAAGTCTGTATAATATATTATGAACCGTCAATACACAACATACATCAAACAAGATGCAATAATTACAATTAGGTGATATTTGGCTACATGTTTCGGCCGTCACCGGCCATCTTCAGGCCATCTAAGGACAACAATTAAGGTACAGTAAAAATATTACTCAATGGGATCCCATTTCATTCACATTAAACCTTGATAAAATATGAAAAGGAAACATGTAGCCAAATATCACCTAATTGTAATTATTGCAGCTTGTTTGATGTATGTTGTGTATTGCCGGTTCATAATATATTATACGTATATGGATTATGTTTTTATTTTTTAAACATTTTACTTTTTCGGCTGATTTTTTAGTAAGGCCGTTTAAAATATCTGGCTTAACAGTAGTGGTATGTGTGTCACAGTTTCAAAAACCATTATCTAGCATATTGTCACAAATTCGCAGTTAATTTTTACGTCTTACATGTTTTCTTGCTTACTTACACGCGTGCAATTCGTGTAATAGCACTATTACTAGTTCACGTTATCTAGCGTCGAATGGCTGGATAATTTCCAAAAGAAAGAAGACAAAAGCGGCAGTGGTCTGTCTGAGATACGCTTTATTATTCCTGCATTTTTCTGAAAAAATATTTGATGGTTTGCTTAACGACTCTTTCAGCTCAGACTGTACAGTGGAAGATTAAGGCGATGTTCATGGACTGCTCTAACGATATAGGCAGCAAGTCTTCTTGGACTTCCCTCAGAATGAAGGCAACAAGCTCCAATGACAGATCGGTTAGTTCATTTTGATGTTTGTGTGACCGTGCATCTCTGATACAATAGTATAAACAAGCAACTAGATGCAACAATAACAAATTATTAGTAATTTCAATCAACTCAACATGTTTCGGGCGATAGTTTCGCCCATCCTCAGGAGCACTAGACTGTGTTTACAGCTTGTGATATAATGCACCGAAGAAGCTGCCTGCAGGCAGCTTCTTCGGTGCATTATATCACAAGCTGTAAACACAGTCTAGTGCTCCTGAGGATGGGCGAAACTATCGCCCGAAACATGTTGAGTTGATTGAAATTACTAATAATTTGTTATTGTTGCATCTAGTTGCTTGTTTATACTATTGTATCAGAGATGCACGGTCACACAAACATCAAAATGAACTAACCGATCTGTCATTGGAGCTTGTTGCCTTCATTCTGAGGGAAGTCCAAGAAGACTTGCTGCCTATATCGTTAGAGCAGTCCATGAACATCGCCTTAATCTTCCACTGTACAGTCTGAGCTGAAAGAGTCGTTAAGCAAACCATCAAATATTTTTTCAGAAAAATGCAGGAATAATAAAGCGTATCTCAGACAGACCACTGCCGCTTTTGTCTTCTTTCTTTTGGAAATTATCCAGCCATTCGACGCTAGATAACGTGAACTAGTAATAGTGCTATTACACGAATTGCACGCGTGTAAGTAAGCAAGAAAACATGTAAGACGTAAAAATTAACTGCGAATTTGTGACAATATGCTAGATAATGGTTTTTGAAACTGTGACACACATACCACTACTGTTAAGCCAGATATTTTAAACGGCCTTACTAAAAAATCAGCCGAAAAAGTAAAATGTTTAAAAAATAAAAACATAATCCATATACGTATAATATATTATGAACCGGCAATACACAACATACATCAAACAAGCTGCAATAATTACAATTAGGTGATATTTGGCTACATGTTTCCTTTTCATATTTTATCAAGGTTTAATGTGAATGAAATGGGATCCCATTGAGTAATATTTTTACTGTACCTTAATTGTTGTCCTTAGATGGCCTGAAGATGGCCGGTGACGGCCGAAACATGTAGCCAAATATCACCTAATTGTAATTATTGCATCTTGTTTGATGTATGTTGTGTATTGACGGTTCATAATATATTATACAGACTTGATAATACACAACGGGATGGCCTCTCTCTCTCAAAAAATAATAATCCATATATATATTTCCTACAATGCAGCAGTGCTGGTAACGTTATACTGTTGGCTCTCAGACGGTACCGCATCCGATCCCAGTTTAAAATGACAAGGAATTCCGAATCTGATTGCTGGACTCATATTTCCTGGAGGGATCAGAACCAAAGAAATGTAGAAAATCTATACAATGTCAGACATGAAGCTAGTAGACATTTCATGAACAAAAAGAAGGAATATCTTTAGCTAAAATTACTGAATTGGAAAATCGCAGTAAGAACAAGATATCAGAGACTTGTATAGGGGCATCAATGACTTTAAGAAGGTTTACCAGACTATAACTAATACAATAAAGGATGGGAAAGGTGATTTGCTTACAGACTCCCACGGTATTTTGGTTAAGTGGAGGAATCATTTCTATCAGATATTTGAATGAACATGGGTTTATTGATGTTAGGCAGAATAAGGTACAGAAGGCAGAGCCACTAGTGCCTAAGCCGAGTGTCTTTGATGTTGAGATGACTATTGCAAAGTTAAAAAGACACGAATCACCAGGTATTGATCAAATACCTACAGAAATCATTAAAGCAGGGGGGTAGGGCAATTCGTTCTCAGATCCATAAACTTATTAATTCTGTTTGGAATTAGGAGGAATTGCCTGAGCAGTGGAAGTAGTCGATCACTGTACATGTTTATAAAATGGGTGATACAACAGACTGTAGTAATTATACAGGCGTATCAATTTTGTTAAATTTATGCAAAATTTAATCCAACATATGCTCTCAAGGTAAACTCCATTTCGAAAGGAAATTATTGACGACCATCAGAGTGTATTCCAATACAACACGTCAGCTACTGATCACATGGACTCGACTGATCTGGTTCAGGACAGGGCAGGTGGCGGGCTCTTGAGAATGCAGCAATGAACATTTGGGTTCCATAAAATGTGGGTAATTTCTTGACTAGGTGAGAACCAGTTGGCTTCTGAAGAAGTAACTGTGCTCCATGGAGTTAGTTAGTCAATCAGTCATTCAGTTGTTTGTTTGTTTGGTTGGTTAGTTGCTTGCTTGGTTTTTTGGTTGGTTGATTGGTTGGTTGGTTGATGAATGAGTGAGTTCATGATTTCTGGGATATGAAGCTATGACGTTGGATAAGATGTTCCCGACGTCTGGAAGGAGTGTATTGCCTTCATCCACAAGGCTAAGAAATCAGGTTTCTTCTTCTTGGACCTCTCGACAAATATCAAGTTAGTACTCTTCATAGACATGTCGGGTGCCACTCACCTAAAGGCAAAATATTTTATTCCAGAAAATCTGAATCCTCAGACACGACGCTGTAAGAAGCTTAAATCTTTCACAGGGGTCATAAAATCCACATATCCACTATATCTGTTATTCAGTGTCGCATATTGAAGGGATATGACTGGTGCGTGTGAAAGAGGGTAAAACAAAGAGCAAACTCTTGACTTCTTTCCTTTTCCCAAGTTGAAAACACACAGATTTATTTACGCTCGCTTACACGAACTCGTAGCTTCTTATAAGCATGAAACCGTTTTTTTCTTTCTCCAGCCTTACTCTGTACTTCGTGCATTGTCACTACCTATTCTAGGCCCTTTTGTACATCCTTTGAAATCACCATATATATGTAAATCGGATATTAACGAACTTATGCCCTTTCCGATCCAACATTCTGAGAAGGACGGAGTAGCTTAATTTTTATAATGACTAAGCTGGAGCCTGGGAAAAGAGGAACATTGTTTCCATTCCCAGGAGCGAGAAGATTGTTTTCTGTTCTGCAGCAGGTCCTTACCAGCTCTGGGTCCCGCCCAGCCGGCCACGTATCAAATGGGTACCTCGGGCTCTTTCACCGGTATCAAAGCGTCCGTGGCGTGAAGTTTACCACTCACTTTCATCCAGGACCGTCGTTAATAATGCATGGTGGTATAACTCCTATCCACGTGTGCCCTCACCGTGTACACAGGGACAACTTTATTTTTCCGCATCAGTAATACACGTGTTGCACTTTGTAGACCCTGTAGTAGATACAGTATCGTTAAAGGGCCTGTGAACAGAAAATTCCAACAGTAGACAGTACAGTTGGAGTATGTGAGTTGCGTGCGACGCTTGTGAATCAATACCAGTCGCCCGATTGGCGGCGCCTTTGTAGTTCGTGTTCGTGCTTGATGCTGCAAACAAGTCGTCTTGAAGTCTACGTCATATATGGTAGCGTGTGCATGGACCGCCATTTTGAACTTAGCAAATGCTATCGTGTTTACTGCTTCAAGAAAAATTAAATTATTACGTACGCATATGTAGTGAAAAAAATGTTATTTTTATTATTACGAAGTGAATTTTGTTAGGTTTTAAAGCGACCAATCTGTTCATCGAAGGTGATCTCTAGAAAGTGTCGTGATTTTTGTTAATTACTCCCTCTTAACACAAATCCTGCCCTGACATTCTGTAAACCTTCCCTGATCACTGTGCAAAGTGTTCGTTTGCTTTCTGAGCGCCCTGCTGTTCTCCGAACTTGGGTAGTCCTACAGTCATACACGCAAACTCAGGTATTCGTGAAACCGATATAGCTAAACGCTTTCCTCGAATTGGGCACAAATTTAACTTGTAGACTGTCAGTACTATTACAAACGGGAGTCATTGCTTTTAGACCAGAGTGGTTGTTGATCGTGTCCTTCTTGCATGCAGTATTCTAAGAATTGGGGAGAATTTTTTATACCTGCCTTACACTGGCCAGACGACATAAATAACTGAAGTGCCAATAACTCTAAATTTCCTTTCTGTTTATTTTCATGTTAAACACATGCGACACTTAATACCAGCTGCTGACTTCAAGTAAGGACCGATACGCTTATGTTCTCGTATGTAATAAAGAGTTATTTCAGATTATTTTGATATTTGTATGACTGTGCATCACTGATAAAATAATATAAACAGCCAAATAAATGCAACAATGACAAATTTTATTGATAATTACAATCAGTTCAACATGTTTCGGGCGATAATTTCTCCCATCCTCAGGAACACTAGACTCTGTTTACGGCTTGTGGTATAATGCACCGACTTTGCTGCCTGCAGGAAGCATCGTCGGTGCATTATACCACAAGCTGTAAACACAGTCTAGCGCTCCTGAGAATGGGCGAAATTATCGCCCGAAACACGTTGAACTGATTGTAATTATCAATAACATTTGTTATTGTTGCATTTATTTGGCTGTTTATATTATTGTACTGTTATCCTCATAAACCTGATCAAAGCGCGTTACGGACAACAAGACAAAACTCATTCAGATGTTGCAGTTTTGTGTTACTATCCACTGTAATAAGTGACACATAGACATGGATCTCTTATAAATGGACAAATTGCTATCCCATATTCTTTTAGGGAGTACAAGGAAACTTCTGTAGTCACGGCAGAGATTTGAACCAGAGAATCTGAAGTAAGATGCTTAACAATACACCCTACTTTCTTAACGTGAGATAAACGGGCTAGTGCCTATACTGCTGTGCTATTCCCAAACCTGACGGCGTAAATGAGGTTCAGTCTTTAACATACTTAGGAGCAAATGAATTCCAGGTTTTGTGTACTTACCAACCCACCATACAAATGTCCGTTCTAGTAGCTCGCTATGGAGGAAACAGGAAGGGAAGTACTGAACAGAATCGTTGTGTGCCCATTGGACCTTTATAACAGGAATGAGCAGAGCGTTGCTCACCAGAAAATTCGAATTCTCTGATGTTCTACCTAGCATCATCTTTGTCCGTGCCTTTAAAGTGTGAAACGTTGTTACAATAGGTCAGGTTTTGTGACCTTGAAGACTAATCGTGTGCTGTTCTAGGATGTGGTTGTGCTGCCGAAAGGTGAGATACCGGTTGGTTTAAATTGGTTCATTCTTGGTGTATTTAAGGATGATTTTTCATCTGTGTGCTTTATGTAGCATCAAAGTTTAGGACAAATGATGGAATTAATTAAAATAAAATGTCTTAGTATATTATATTTTATTATCTTGGAATTAAAGGGGTTGAAATGGGAAGCTGTGGAAGACATGTCGCTATATTCTGTTCTCTGTCCGACACTCTAATCTGAAAGCTCCAGAATTTTTAAATTCATACTTCGGAATTTATAATTGTGTATTTTATTAATTATTACCTACAAAAATGATTTTCTTTTCTTACGCCTTATCTAACTCGTGCTGAATTCTTATGGCATATGTGAGCTTCAAAATATATGCATATAAGAATGTGTCTGTTCAGCTGGAAATGAAATGCACACCTGTAAGTAGGTGGCATGTTTTTATATTTTGGAAATCATTGAATGAACACTCCACCTGATTTTGTGCTGCGGTCGAAGTGATGAAAAGTGTGTGTTCCTTCGCTTTTAACACTGTACCGTTAAATTCGTATATTATAACCTTGAAGTTCCAGTAATTCTTGCTCTTTACCGCTGGTTTCAAACCTCAGGGAAAATCAGGGTCTTAAGGAAACTGGCAAAGGGTTTTCTGAAGAGATTTTTTCCTTGTGAAATAAAGTGAAATGCCAACGTGATGCAACTAGGTTATTTTATTGATGTATTTTAGCTCGACATTTTTCGGGTACATACGCCCATCATCAGGAGCTTTAGATGTTGAGTTGCAGCGTACGGTTTTCTGCACCGAGTTTTTGGATGGGTGGTGGTCTTGAGAGCTGCTGCGTAGGTCGTGTGTACGGTGCGGATGGTGCAGTGCACGGCACCACCCGCACCGTACACACGGCCCACGCAGCGGCTCTCAAGACCACCACCCATCTAAAAACTCGGTGCCGAAAACCATACGCTGCAACTCAACATCTAAAGCTCCTGATGATGAGCGTATGTACCCGAAACATGTCGAGCTAAGAATACGTCAATAAAATTACCTAATTGCATCAGGTTGGCATTTCACTTTATTTCATGAGGAAGATGCACAGTCAAACAACCCTCAAATTTTCACCTTGATTAAATTTTTTAGTGTACCGGAGTTTTATGCCTTAGGTTAAGAGGTATCCTGTTTGCAGTGTACATGAGTTTATATAACATCGTTTTAGACACTAATAGCATACTGTGAATGTTGTTTATTTCCTTGATACGTAAATATAAGGTCATTCGTCAGAAGGTACCCTTTATTTTACAGCTAACCAACTATCCGTTTATAACTACGCGGAACACAAACCTTCCTGTGAAGCTACGTGTAGATGATGTTCAGATGCCTGAGCAGTTCTCCGCCTGTTACATCAACCTTACTTACTTACTCCATGGTGCAGAGTCCTTCTTGAGAAACTAACCGGTTTGCAGCTAGTCAAGAAATTCCCCGAATTTCACGGAACCCGAAGGTTCATTACGGCACTCACAAGCGTCCGCCACACGTCTCTATCCTGGGCCAGCCTAATCCAGTCCATATACCCACATCCCACCTCCTGGAGATCCATCCTAATATTATCAACCCATCTACACCTAGGTCTCCCCAGTGGTCTCCTTTCCTCCGGTTTCCCCATCAAGACCCTATACACTCCCCTCTCCTCATCCATACGCGCCGCATGCCCAGCCCATCTCATTCTTCTCGATTTTATCACCCGCACAATATTGGGTGAGGAGTAAAAATCAATTAGCTCCTCGTTATGCAATCTCCTCCATTCCCCCTTTACCTCCTCCCTCCTAGGTCCAAATATTCTCATCAACACCATGTTCTCAAACAACCTCAGCGTCATTTCCTCCCGCAATGTCAACGACCAAGTTTCATACCCATACAAAACAACAGGCAAAATTATAGCTCTATATATCTCGATCTTTCAATTTTTGGATAGCAACCTAGAAGACAAAAGATTCTACACCGAATGATAGCAAGCACTTCCTGAACTCAGTCTACTCTTCATTTCTTCCGCAATATAATTTTGATTTGTTAAAGTTGTTCCCAAATATTTAACTCTTCCACCCTCTCGAAGGTACTATTATCAGTCCTCACACTGTGAACTCGTCCTGCATTCTGGTCTCGAGACATGACCATGTACTTAGTTTTATCAGCACTTACTTCCAGTCCAATCTATCTAGTAGCAGCTACTAAAGCATTTTCCTTTAGAGTATGTATGCTTTCTCCCAGTATATTAACATCATCGGCATAAGCCAAAAGCTGCTGTGTACCATTTAGTTTCAAGCCATTCTGGTTTACCTGAACCCTCCTAATGGCGTACTCTAAAGCAAAGTTAAAAAGCATTGGTGACAGAGTGTCTCCTTGTTTCAAACCATTCCTAATAAGGAACCTGACAGACACATTCTTGCCTACCCGGACTCTGCAATATGCTTCAGTCAGACTCATCGTTATTAACCTTACAAGTTTCCTAGGGATACCAAACTCAATGAGAATCTTATATAAGACCTCCCTCCTAACTGAATCGTAAGCTTTCTTGAAGTCTATAAAGAGCCGATGAACTGGTTCACTGTATTACCATTTTTTTTCTCAAGTATTTGGCGAATGCAGAATATATGATCAATAGTCGACCTGTTGCGTCGAAAGCCACATTGATGATCCCCTATAATTTCTTTCGCATATGGAATTAACCTTGAGAGCAGGATGTTGGGTAAAATTTTGTAAGTGGTTGGCAAAAGTGATATGCGTCTATAATTATTACAATCTGTTTTATCCCCCTTCTTACTTACTTTCATTATCGTGTCCACAACAGGCCGCAACCAGGTTTCTATTCTAAGCCAGATGTGTCCAGTCTCCACTCTCCTACCTCTTTATTTTAGGCGAATTTCAATATCACACCCTTCCAATTGTTACTAGGGCTACAAGTTTATCGCTTTACTTCAAATTTTCTGCCCATTTTTTCTTTTCATACTATTTACTTTTCTCGTTAATAAATCATAACCTATTCTACTGTGTTTTGAGGAAACAAATTTTACTAGGGTCTCTTGATCAAACTGATATAACTTCGGTTCTAATAGCAGTCTGAAGTCTGTATGATATAATGTTAGCCTACGAAGTCCTGTTATTTGTCATGGTTTACACCCACAGTAACGATTTATTTTGACATGAATGTGCAAATGGAATAATATCTTGGCTTTACTTTATTAATAGAAGTGTTAAGTGGTACAGGAAATGTGGGGGTTTGTGTAACAATATGATGATAATTTCCTGATATCCTGGTGTTAATTGGTCCTATCCAGTTGCGTTCTTGTTGCCATGATTTGCCGGAAGCAGCAGTTACACGCTGTTGTCTTTGTTGCAGTCGGACGGGAACACAGCGTTCCTGCGTGCTGCCAGGGCTGGGCATCTGGACAAGGTGTTGGAGCACCTCAAGTCCAACATCGATATAAATACGTCCAACTCGGTAAGTACATGTGTGAATACTCCATATGGAATGACACCGAAATTGTTAGTTATACAGCACGTTGGTTTAGAAACAACAGCAGAAGCTGTATATCTATCAAAAACAGGAGTAAAACCACATTAGCTCATACAGGAGATCCTGTTGAAACATGTCACTTTCCACTACATACTTAAGAATGACAATAAGAAAAGGGACACTTATTCGTGATTCAATTAAAGGCAGATTATTTTCCGGAAGTATCCAGTAGCGCACAGTTCAGTTCCAAAGGTCTTATATATCCGTTTTCTTAAAAAAAAATTCACACACTATTCTCACAAATTGTAATTTTCTTGTTGTTGTCAAAACTAGTCCCTCCGTCTGGCTTTATAACATAAACTGAAGTCATCCGAGAACGAAGTAAAAGGTGGGGTGTTGAGACATACAATTCTAACTGCAGAGTGAGTAGTGGTTGCTTTATGTTCGTCGGAAAATTTCAAGGAAAAAAACACACGGAATATCCAGGTGAATATTGGCCCCTGAAGAACGGCGCCACGATCCCATGAATCAACTTGGTTGTAGTCAAGGAAGCACTTGTTAGATGTAGTCATTCCAGCAAGGGTGTCTGAACTGCATACTACCGAACAACATTCATACTTACTGATGCCGTGTTGCCATAGACTGGTCTTCAAAATTTTCGAAAATAATTAAAAGGTTTTTTTTTGAGAACACCTGATTATTTTTTCGCACATTACTGCCTTCTAGTTTTGTACATAGCTTTAAAGCGTATGTACCGTTTTAGTACGGAACAGGCAGTATAGTGACTTGGTTCTGGGCAAGAAACCCAATGAACTTTGGTTCTTTTTTCGGAAGTGGTGAAAACTTCTATCTTCTTCAAAACACCCAGACCGGCTACGGGGATCACCCAGCCGCCAATTCAGCAATTGCCATAGGCTTTCCTCCAGACTAAAGTGGTCGGCGCCTGAAGCTCCTCCACACTGTGCCGAGGCTAGAAATTAGGGGACTTTTACATCCAGTACTCCATATGCCTTCATGAAAATTGCGGGAAAACTTTTAACTTTATCACTGCGAACCACACAACCGTGATTCTCAATGTTGATCCAGGCTACTGTTGCCCCTGCAAATTGCTGTTTCGACTATACGTGACACTCCTGTATCGGAGAAGTTGACGCACTCACAGGCATACGATATTGACCTGGGAAGGTACGTGGCAGAGTAAAGACAAATCCAAAAGCTCCTACCGGCCTTCGTTCCAGAGACATTCAAGACTTAAACATTCCAGATTGTTACACCGTGCCGACTGGTAAACAAATACCTACGTTTTGAAGTATCGTAGTGCCTTCTTCTTCAGTGTCGAAAGCGTAAGAATGCTGAACCCTGAAGATGAAGGCACTAGGCTTCTTCTAATTATCAGAAACTAATTACCTGCAGATACCGAGAATCATTCCAGAGGACTTGATCTTCAGGAACATCGCTGTGATAATCTTAAATCTCTCACATACACACGCAGTTCTAACTCAATTTCTTTATTAGCTGACTATTTGTCTTACCCGTTTGGCGTCGGAATTATTTTTTTTTTTAATTTTAGCACACACTGTATATAAAATGTGACTAAAACAGGAACCAAATATGCTACAATTATGAAACAAACTGCATTCTGAAGAGAAAGAAAGGGAGAGATGTTTAAAATATTCAGTACCTATATTTGTTGAATAAATATATAAAATGCAACGTTTATTGGGTTAGCGGTGCGGTACGACTCTTATAGCGGTCGTTAGGCGTCAGAGGGTTAATATTAAATAGATGTAAAGAATGCCCCCAAGTACGAGTTCCATTATAGAGTATTCTAGATTGTTTGTGCACGTGTACCATGTGTGTATCAAGTGTTATTTTGGCTCTCAACCAAAATGACAGTGTTGATATAATCTTCCATTTTTTATTTAGACACAAAATTCTGTTCATCCTTTACAAATTTAAAAAAAAAACAGGTTATCAAAGTAGTAACATGTCATATTCCGATAGATTTTAGTAATTCGGTAAACGTAACCATACTGTCACTAACAATGTATGGCTGGTCATATCACAGTATTAGTAATGTGACTATTTACGCGCTCTCAGCTGCTGTACTAAGACTCCCCAACTACTCATAAACACAATGTTGTCACGCTGCCCGAAATATTTTAAACTGATTTCAAAGAGAGCTTAAAGTCGAAAGAATTTTAATTTTTTTTTTAAATCTTATGTTTATGGGACCGTGCATCATCTTTATAGTTGAGTAAAGAGAAAACCAACTTGATGCCACTTATTTAATTATTTATTCAATACTCATTAAATGCTCAGCATGTTTCGGCCGTTAATACGACCATCTTCAGGAGTCTGCGACTAACTGGTTGTTATTTCATGGGTGGTATCTGGTTTGGTGTGTGTTGGCGTTCCGTTTCAGTGTGGCTATGG
>Ga0123357_10002181_pt1 | contig 21579 bp, 12 predicted proteins | sample TergutEmb28metaG_FD_89873 | JGI IMG/M metagenome (GOLD analysis project Ga0123357, IMG submission 89873) | Embiratermes neotenicus P4 segment gut microbial communities from Petit-Saut dam, French Guiana - Emb289 P4 | ecosystem: Host-associated > Arthropoda: Insects > Digestive system > Gut ... | reverse complement strand
TTGATGTTACGTACAGCTATTAACATTACAGAAACCACATATTCCTGCCAGTTTCAATATGTATTTGGTAATCAATAAGTGAGTAACAGCTGTCAAAGTTTGAAACTTCTCTGGCCATTATCTTCGTAACCGTTCAACTTTGGATATAGGTGTTTTGGGTTATATCGGTATAGTTTAACATAAGGAACACTGTCCCGAAGTCTGGCACATTCCTCCTGGGACACCCTGTATATATATATAATCTACAAAATGTGGTGATGAACACGATTATGGTGGTGATAGTGCTGATAATAATAATGATAAACCTACGTGTAATAATATCCATCTCTGTGACTGCGTTGTGTCGCAGGTTCGATTCTGAGCTCGTTGATGGACTGTAAATACGGGATGTTCGTTGAATTTTTTTCTTATACTTAAATAAAAAGCACGTTAGAGTAAGACCACCGCTTCCTTTCCCATTGTTCTCAATTCATCGTTCACAGTGAACCACGTATTTCATGGTAGGACCATGTGAATGTAAGAATACAACCATGACGAATAGTCTAATTATTTGTTGCTGTTAGAGTTGGGCTGTTGGTGGTCTTTCTTTGGGGGAATTCGGAGTTATAATTCCAGGCACGTGGTTTGTTAGCGTTGGCGTAGTAGTAGGTCTAATTATCTGTTGTGCACGTATGGATTCATAGCAAATGTCCGAAGTAGTATTTGTTTTTGATTGCCTGATAGAAACAAGTCACGTGGGTGAAGAAAGTAATCTCTTCACCAGCACCGTGAATAATCTGCATCGTGTGTACGAATTGAGTGAAGAGACGGGCTCAGCTGCTTCGGTTTTGCAGTAATTTCTCGTAATACCGGTTGTTGTAAAAATGTAATTGACATGTGACTGTTTGTGAATCTACAAGGTCAATAAACGTATTCAAAATATATCGATCAGCAGTGAAAACATCTCGATGAGAACGGCGCTCTTCTGGACTTTTACGCGGTATGTAGTGGTAATTCATTGCCGACGTTTCGTGACAACCTATCGGTCCCATCTTGAAGGGTCAAGAAGAAGATTATTGACGCTTGAAGACGGGACTGATAGGTTTTCCCAAAGCGTCGGTAAGGAATTGCCACTACACGCCGCGTAATAGCCCAGAAGATGGCACTTCGTATCCATTTCGCGCCGTAAGACTGAAATCTCGCATCTAGATGGGGCTTTATTATACCTTCCTTTATTTCTTTAGAGTGTTATTACAGACGTGTTTCAGCCTGTGATACAAATGTAAAGCCAGTAGCAATTCGCACTGTTGGTATGAATAATGATTTCCGTGGTCATGGCCGAGCGGAAACGGAAACATGTTGTGAATAACTTTGTAAATAAATAAATGAAGGTTTAATAGAGTCATATGAGATACAGAAATGGTGTGCTATTAATTATCGAAGGCTCTATGTGTCTGAAGATTTTGTTTCTTCACAACCATTCAGAGTTAACTGTACTTTGAAAACCTCTCATCCTGCAGTCATTTGTCACAATCGAAACACGCATACGTTCTCCTATGCCTCGTTTCCAAAGCCTTGCAACAGTTTCGTAGCGTCCTTCAGGCTTCACATAAGGACGATATAAACCACCATTCATAGGCATTTTACTTCGCCGATACACGACCCTTCTGAGGCTTGCGTTATATTGTTGAAGAGTAGGAACGATGCACATTCTTTATCTACAGAGAGAACCACTTGCAGTGGTAGTAACAAGTAAAGGAACTTTTTAAGCACGTACCAGTTGCTCCGCATTTCAAAGCTAATTTGGTCTGCATCCGTTCGGACACGGGTCGGCAGTGCGAAATGAACTTGAGGCACGGATGTAATGTAGGCTCGCTTAATCTCTGCACAGTGTTGTTATTTGTATATGGCGGTCTTGCGATGGACTGATCTACGATCCAAAGATGCGCTACCAAATGTTTCATATCCGAATTAATTTGTGATATATATGAACAATAAATTTAGTCAAAACGCGTTTAGAAGCTCACAAAACACTAAATTCCGGGTTGATGATGTGATCTGATGGTTATATTTTAATTACTGACACTAAATTCTAAATCAGGGGGCATAATTGGTGAAATTTACCGAGTGTGTTATCTAGAAAAATTGCATTTTTGTTAAATTCATTGAATAAATGTGTCTTTACTAAAATAGCCGTTTGCTTAGTTGTGACTTTGTGTATTAGTTTGACTGCGTTACTTGTAACATGTGACAGCGCAGAGAACGGTAACTGGTCTTGTCAGCGTTACTTCCCCAGGCATAAAAGTAAAAGTCTGTGGAAACACGTCGGTAGCCGCATATTGCTGCAGGTCATTGATAACCCGAACGATCCGCTTGTTGCTGTGGTGTCTATCGACCTCATGTGGATGGTTGAATCTGGGGAGGTTAGTGACCTTAGTTGACCTATATTTCCACTCCTTTGTTTTGTACTGTTGAATTTTACTTTCGATCCTATATTCTTAACCTGTGCTGGACATTTTATGCCACAGCATTTCCGTGCCATATTTTGTTTCTTTCCTGTGTTCTGTTTCCCTCATCGATTTGCCTTTTAACTTTGTGGTACGAATCCTCCATTGTTTTCTTACTGCTTGCCTAATTGCACTGACCAGTAATTGACAGACTGGTTTGTTTTACAGTTGTAAATTTGGCGAATACCTTTACCTTTTTATGTAGTTTAAAAAATCGCAAAGATATATTCCGTTCTAGAATACACAGTTTCCGTGTGCCTATATTTACATCTCGGCAGTCTGAATATCACTAGAATTTAGGAATGTCTTGGATGAGTACTGCACCTCTGTTCCTTAGGAAAGTATAGGTTTCCTTCTGCAATGTTGATCTTATAAAAATCAATATGACCCTGCAGATTTATGAAAGAGCCTCTTATTAAACATTCGAACGGACGGGCAGATTTCCCGTACCCTGTATGCGTTGCGTTTACGCACGTCGTAGAAATAGCCTGTAATAAACTTGTGTGTTTGTTTTAGGCGTTCTTTAAAAGTGAGAAAATGACGCCTTATATGGAGACTACGTCTGTATGTCCTTCTGTATGTGACCTACAAGTTTCAGAAAACGGGTAACAAACACTCTTTTGCCGCCAATTTCATTTTAGCTTCCATGTGTTCATTGCACGTGCGTAGCAGATGGTACACATCAGACCTCCAGGTTGTCACCGTTGAAGTTTAAGCATTTGTAGAGGAGATCAGTGTCAAAGTGTCTAGCCAGGAGGTGACAGCTTGCTTGACGTCGGCATATCGCTTACCAGCCCGGTGTTTTCTTAAGGGTCCGAAGAGCTGGAATCACTGAGTGGGAGATCGGGTTGTACAGAGGGTGATCCAGAACCTCCCAGCTGTAGTGCCGTAACCGGTCACAAGCCCAGTTTGCAGCATGGAGCCCAACAACCACTTAAACGTTATGTGTTACGCTGCTTCCGAGGGACACTCAGTACTTGTCTTTACCGTTATGATTAGATACTACTGGCGCACTAGCTGTAGAAATGTACTTGCGGTCAGATGTCTGTCCGAACAGTCAAAACGTGTTGCTTCATCTGCTCGATTACGGATATGCTGTTGCTGTTTTTACTGAGCTGTAACAAGCGAGGCGTTTGTGATAACTGGGAGATGAAAGCGACGTTCCGGAGATAAAGCCTAGTGCAGCTACACACACACACACACCCCACCCACAGTAGACTGTGACGTAAGAAACTAATGGCTGTTATCATACTTCATGAGCGTGAATGTTTGCTATATTTTGAGGTCGCCATACTAACAACTTCTGTGACGGAGCTGTAAGACACACATGGCGTAACTGCTGACGGATATTCTTATTGATCGTTTCATGTTCCAATTATCGTACAATTCGAAAGCGAAAACAACGATGGCAGTATACGAAACGACGCGTCTTAGAAGGTCCGTATCGTTTTGGACCTTATGGTTGTCTCAAACGCTGGAGTCGCTGTCTCGAATCGCCGTGTGCACAGGCTGTTCGCCGAAGTGCAGACGGCGTCGTTACTGTATACCGACAGTTATTCCGCCCACTGTGCGGTGGTAAGTCTGTGTTTGTGTGTGTGTGTGTTTTTTTTTCTCCCGTTTCCCGGGCGTTCGGGATAGCACAGTCGGTATAGCGACTTCCTACGGACTGGACGTTTCGGGGTTCGAACCCCGGGGGTGGCGAGATTTTCCGCATGCTTCCAGACCGGTACTGAGGACCGCCTAGTTTCCTGTACGGTGGGTACCGAGTCTCTTTCCCGGGCGTGGAGGCATGGCGTTATCCACTCACCTCCATCTAGCGCCTAGGTTAAAGAAAGAATAGAGTTATACATCTATTCCCCCTCTAGGCTTTCATGGCCTGTTATAGGGAGGACTTTTATGTTTGTCGTGTTTACCTGTTTATGTATAGGTGCTAATACATGCCGATCTGTCACGTGTCGTACAAAATACGTGAAGGTAACGATCTCCTTGGAAATTAATTATCAATTGCAAAAATTCAAAGGGTTTAACCTATGAGTGCTGAAGACACAGAAAGAGAATGTGAAAATAATTCACGGATACAAGTGTGTTTGTTCTTACTGATGTGCTTTCCGTTTTGGGGTGATCACATCATGTGCTGGCAACCTTTCAGAGATTCCTGCTCTTGCCATTTTCAAGGTAAAGTGACTATATTTTCCTCTGCTGATAAACAAAGTACGTATGCATGTCGGATCAATGGCTGGTATATTTTCTAATGCGCGTTAACTGCTGCCACGTCATCCCGTTGGAATTACTAGTTTGGCTGTCCGTTTCCTCATATGACAGGGAAATAACGTTAAGCATTTTTTTGTGCTCTACTCTCTCTATTCCAAAACCCACTGGCATTTTTGCGGTGTGGGAGATGTGTAGGCCTTGGCAGGCCGAATTTCCTGAAGCACAAGTTGCGTATTTGTTGCTTCCCACATTCTCTGACAATATCTTTCAGACGGATGTGTGCGTGATTAGCGTAATTGCTGTTCGGAAGAGGCGCTGGACGTCCTATCAACTCGCAGTCGAGTGGTAGGACTTCTGTCGCGTGTGCAGGGGATCTCGGGTTCGTGCCTTAGCCCGGAGACCGGTTAGTTTGACAGGATTTTTGTGGTTTTATCATTTCCATCCTTTCTTCAACGTCCTTTCGAAATTCTTACCCGCTGTTCATTCCATCATTCCATGCTGGGTCAGTCTCAGCGACATTACATAAACTACCGTCTCAGACATTTAGGCTATCTTCGTAAGCAGCAGTACCGAATGACCACAAATCTGTATAAGAGATTACAGTTTTGTAACTGTTGACACAAAATTCGACAGCGTTCGCAGAACCATGACTTCTTCCACAGCGTTGTACTTTGTAGATAGCTTTTCCGTCTGTGAACGAAGAACCGCTAACGGTAATGTCGAGTCGTTACATTTCCATTTTTTAGGCGTGTTGCAAAGTTGCGAAAAGCGACATTTAGCTTCGTCATGTCTTTCTGTCTGTCTGTCCGTCCGTATCGAACAACTTGGCTCCCACTGGACGGATTTTCGTTAAATTTGATACTTGAGTATTTTTCGAAACTCTGTGGAGAAGATAAGGGTCGTTAAAATCTTACAAGAACAACTGGTACTTTACATGAAGGTCTATGTATCTTTGTGATAATATCATGCTTAGCTGTTCTCAGAATGAGAGGTGTTTCAGATTAAAGTTGTAGGTAAAATCGACACACACATTTTGTACTCAATAACTTTTTCCCCTAGAAAATCTTGCAGTTTATGAGAAAATGTGTAAAAATATGTTAGGGCCGGACAGTCCACAGATGAAAAACTAATACGGCGCTGTAAAGATGCGATTTTTATGCCGGATGACTGTGGCAATAATACAGACACATCCTCAGAATATGTAATACTTTCTGCTTTTCAACGGCAACAGTGGTTACTACTCGAACGCGCCTGTGTTACGTTTCACGTACATTGACTGTTTTGTTCAGTTTTGAAGCTGATATTGATTACATTTTGTAGGTGCAGAAAGTGATCAATGAACGTAAGCAGTCTTGCCTATTTGTAGAACGTAGACCTGTCGTTCAGGAGGCTCTGTACAAATGGTATGCTATTGTCACCTCTTCTGGGGATGTATTTCATTTAGGCCTACTTAAAGTTTTGGTAGGTTGTTGTTCTTCAGGCTTCAGACGAGTGGTTGCCATTATATGTAGTAAGAGCTTTAGTAGATGGTCTTTTTTATCGTCTTAGTGGCAAAGGCTGTCGGTTTAATGGGAGCCGATCATCAAATACAGAATGACCATGGAACGACATGTAGACCAACATCAAATATAACATCAAACACTGGACTCTGTCCGGCATAATGTTGTCATAATGAATCAGCCATTTTCGCAAACCTTTGGAGAATCGTAACATTTCATACTGAGTATTTTATGTGTGTGTAATGAACTTCACTGCAAGCGTATCGCTAGTTAATCAGTAATAATGAGCCAATAACCGACAGTTTTTAAACACAAGGCAGTGGTTTCTGATCGGAAAGACGCTTTTTGACGTATAATATTTCACCTTCAGTGGCCCTTACAAGTTTTGAAATTGAGTCGAAGTAATTCTGTAGAATGCGTAATATACCACATCGGAGCGCCCATGTGTAACCTGTGGATACTGACTGTGTTTTCAAAGGCTTTGGGTCGTTGCTTGTTATTCATGTAATGAAATAACCTAAATAGCACGAGTATTATTTCGACAGAGGACTTTATTAAACTCACCGTAGACGAAATAAATTAGGTTTAGACTGGACCATTATAACAGTTCACACTGGTGTCGTATGGCGTTTAACGTGTAGCAATCTAAAATGTGATTCGAGTGAAAGTTTGGTATTAATGATATAAGAATTTTATGTGTATATATTTTTGTACAGACAGTTTATTTAATTTCTTAAAAATCGATTTGACTCTCGACAGTATTGACTTACTTAGAATAGGAAATGAAGCATCTTTAAACATATTTGCAAAGCAAATATTTGCATAGTTTTGCACACGATGGTTCCACTACTCAGTCAACATCACTACAACAATATTAAGTGCGTAAACGTGCTCAGTGAGTGGGCTTTAAAGGGGCTGGGTTGAGAATATGCAGAGGAAACGAGAAAGTTACGGACGTCTTCCTTCAACACTAAATAGCAAAGGTCAAGGTCACCCCCTGACATGTCTATGCAGAGACAGAGGGGAGGCGGAGGTACAGCTTCAACCCATTCGTAGCTTCGGCGCTAGAAGGGTAAGGGTGTCCAGCATCGCGCCCCGGCCGCTTTTACACCGGGAAGGACCCAGGTTGGGTGAGCGTTGGGGCCGGACTGGAGGGCGCGGTCTCGTCCTCCCCTGACCGTCCAGCTCGTATCAAGTCACCATACCGACTACGTTATCCTGGTCGCCACATTAAACAGTTCTTTTTAATTTTCCAGGGACACCAGTTTTCGAATGCGTATTCCAAACGTACAAATCAGTATACACGTAAAATTGTATTTTTTTAAATGTATTGTCCGGTTCCGTTTCACAGATCCTACGCAATACCCTCACCAAGACGGAGTGCTAGGCTGTCTGTCTCCTGTATCAAGATTCCCTTCCAACACATGGTCCCAGTGTTCTGTTCCTTCTGCAATTCCTCAGCGTGTAGTGTAAACAGACGTGTGCAACACAGACGTTAATCCTGTGGAGTGCCTGTGGGGTACGGAAAGTAGAGGCTATTAAATGCTTATATTAAATATTAATAGCTACACACCACACCGTACGAGCCATCGGGGTCGTCGTTTTGTGAGAGTGCCGTCCTCTCCGTACACCACGTAACAAACTGAAGGTTTCGTGGCAGTTTGCCTCAATGTCAAAGAAATTTTATGTTTACTTAATTCTCGGTGTTTCTATCGAACATGATCATTACAAGTTAAAACCGTTTGTAAAGTACGTTTTTCTGAAGGACAGAACAATGCCGTGACAAACCCGAGGATAGCTGAAGACCCGACCGAAATTCAAAGCAGGTATCTCCCGACTGGAAGTTGAAGGTGTACCGCTGTAGAAATTCGTTAGCTTTCACACGAATTCTGCTCGGATCTTCCAATTTCGACGTGCTGTACGTAATGGAGTGTACAGTGAAGGGGGTTAAACTGCTCGGTACAGAAGTACAGTACTGCATATACGTTTTTCTGCTGCCCTGCCGGTAATGCGTAGCCAAGTAATGGTTAGAGGCTGGCTCCCGTCCTGAATTTTTCCGCCTGCCCCTTCAATATTTTCATATGCGACAGATTTTCTGCGTGTGAAGGTAGCGTGTGGAGGTATAGGTGGAATACAGCTTTGTTAGGATGGCGTAAAACCATTGTAAAGTAGTGGCGTCCTATATCATAAGGTTCTGGAATTTAATGACGAATGAACTCATAGACTTTTTGGACTTTTTCCATCGTATGTATTGAATTATAATATTCTACGTTTCGGGGCCCTAGTTTATTATATTTCAATACATACGATGGAAAACGATCAAAAAAACGTGCGAATGCAAATGTCATACACCCTCGTCAGTACCCTTTAGAGTAGTGTCAAATGACGAATTATTATTAGTACTGAATTCCAATTAGACCTTTTCCATTGTATAATTAAAATACAACACCCTAAGGGCACGATATTTCTGAGACTGGCTGTCTCCGTCTCTTACCTGAGGACGGAAACAGCCAACCTCAGAAATGTCGTCTGGCAGTTTTGTATTCTTATCACGCATTGACGGGGCACAGTGTGAGGGTCGTAACGGTCCTAGTATCATTTTACGTTGCAACATGTGATGTGACGTATTTATAGCATGCACCACGCTGTTACGTAACTCGGCTGTGACGATATTACGTCTGCGAACTACACACGAGATTCAGGCGGTACTAACAAACGACAGTACTGTGGCAGTCAAAGTTATGGTACATATGTACGAAGTAAGGCGATTCATCGCGCTAGGCATGTTACAGCATTGGTGTACCGAGCGGGGTTCAAACACACCCCGAAATTCCGAAGGCCCTCCAAAATCGTGCCAAACTCAACCCGATTGTGAAAACTGTTAAAAATTGCTGAATTTAGAAAGCCAACACACCAAGATGTTCGGAAAAAAGGCAATAAAATTCTAAAACTACCTAGGTTCGCAATTGTTTTACATTAACAATGACAGATAAATTGGTTGTCATCATAAATAATCTCAAAGTACCAAAAATTAAGAAAATTTTACTATATAAAATTAAATTTCTTGTACCAAATTACAGCTGCCTCCAGAACCTCTGACTAGGGGGCTGCTGCCCCCAGATCCCCGTTCTCTCAGTCCTCTGTCCTCAACTGAATTTATTGAAACCCCCCTCCCCGAACAAAATTCCTGGGTAAGTCACTGTGTTACAGTGCAATTTCATGCGACTTTACGTGGGAACAAGTCATTATGTTCGTAGGTCCGTGTTAAATGTCACACGAAAGGTTACGTTTGACATAACCTTTATGTGACACAGTGTTTCGACTTGCAGCGTCACTGTACGCCCCCTCATTCCCAAACTGCGTCTTTTAGCAGTTGCGACAGTTCGTTCTGCAGATATCGTAGCTGTCACTTGTGCGATAAATTAAAATACTATTGCAGGCTCTTTATGTAGTAGACTATATGGCGTCAGATTTCTAATAGTCACCACCCACAAACCTTCAGATGTCGTATTCCAGATGTTTGTTCGATGGTGGAGCAGCGTCGAAACGTATTTAACTGATATGTTGGTAGACAATAACCGTCGTGAATAGGATGGTTCCACAAAATGTCTAATTTACCTGCTTTTCTGCTGTGTTGTTGAAATTTATTAATAAACACACGAGAACTTTAGATGTCGTGAGAAATTTAAAGTATACTTCATAGGCCTATACGTGGTTTCGCTGACAATTTGAATGCCAAGTTTTGACTAGTGGAACTCTTTAGATTTTGTCAGTAGTATAATCATCTAAAAAACTAAAGATTAAAATAATGCACATAGTTATAATTTTGCCCGTTGCTTTATGTGGGCTTGAAACTTGGTCTTTTACATTAAGAGAAGAAGACAGGCTTCGGGCGTTCGGTGATTACGAGCTGACGGAGATACTTGGGTCTTGGAGGGAGAATGGAAATTGCGTATTGTGGAGCTTCATGATTTGTGCTTCTTGCCAAATATTACTAGAGTGTTTTAATCAGGAAGGATGAGGTGGGTGGGGCATGTGGTACGCACTGGGGAAATAAATTAATTAGGCTTTTGGTGGGAAAACCGGAAGGAAAGACGACACTTGGAAGACAATGGCGTAGGTGGGAAGATCCTATTAAAATTCGTCTTGAATGTGGTGGGGGCATAAATTGGATTGATTGGCTCAGGATAGGGACAAGTAGTGGGCTGCTGTGAACACGGTAATGAACATTCGGGTTCCATAGAATGCGGGGAATTTCTCGAGGAGCTGACGAACTGTTGGCATTTCAAGAAGGACGCTGCTCAATGGAGTTATTTAGTAAGGTACTAGTCCTGCCGTTGTTTTTACGATTGGACAGGTTATGTTTCGTGACATGATAAATGTGCAAGTTTCTGATTTGTAGTAAGATTTGTGATACGCCACTTCGATCGTGTGTAGTTGGTATATAGTTTATAGTCTGGCGACAATAACCGGTCGACTATTAAAGCTAGTAATGTGCAGTTTTGTATGAACTTGGATTGACAACGTTCCTGCTCAGTGACACGAGTATGTATGAAAAGTGGTTTGTAAGTCCAAACATGGCGAGGGAATAAAATACGAGGCGATGTCCATGCGTAGACATACTGTGTAGGGCTACGGAAGTATCTGCCAAGCAAAGTGACGATGGTATGATAATGATGCAGTTCAATTCAATTCATTTCGTCATTTACTGACTCAACATTCTGATGGCCAGTTAACGAGAGTACAAGTGCGAGGATAGAAAGCAAACAATCAAAACAAAATTAAAGCCAGGATAAAAAAAGAAGAAAACGGAGCATTACAATTAATTTCAATGACTGTCAGAGTTAAAAAAAAAACAGAAAGACTATACATTTTTGTAATGGTTCTTCATCCTAACCTCTGCTTCGGGTATTTTAGTAGATAATAAAGTTTGTAGTAATTTACGTGTAAAATGTTATTCATGGAAAATAAATCCTTCTCTAAATATATAATGAAACTAATAGCAGCTATGACGATAAGGATGATGATGATGATGATGATAATAATAATAATAATAATAATAGTTCGTATCATGTTCTGATCACTGCTCATGGACGTATATACATCCTGCATTATGGATGAAAAAATAGAACAATAATAGTACACATATAATTATGACAATAATAGTGATAATAATAAATTTAGAATTATAGACTCTGGTATTGGGATAGTGCATTCATTAAGGCGACTTGCTACGGGCTGGACGGTCCAGGGATCGAATTCCGGTGGGGACAAAATTTTCCGCACTCGTTGTGACCGGCCATGCGACCCAACCGGCCTCCTATATAATGGATACTAGGTATGTTTCCCAGGAGTAAAGTGGAGTAGGGGCGTGGCGTTGTCTTCCCACTGTATCTATCGCCAAGGTTAAAGAGTAAAGCTATACCTCTGCTCTTCCTGTGGGCCTCCATGCCCTGTTCTAGGGTGAAGTAACTTATAGGCCCAAATATAATCGTAATCCATACTGTGCTGGGATTTGAATGTGGGGTAATCTACGCACTCTTTTCCCAGAGCTAAATGTGATTTTGCTGCTGGGTTATCAACTTTCGTGGCATACATATAACGCAGACATAAGATATGTAGGAGCGGAAGTATGCAGTAGAAGAGCAGAGCGCGGCCCTGAACTGTTCTAACGACCAACATGGCAGCAGCACGTATATTGACAATGAATTAGAGTATTCAGCATGACAATCTGAAATTCTTTATGGAAGTTAACAGTTCAAACACTTTCAGCATTTTGTAATAAAATGAAAATAGCAGGATGGCGTCACTCTTAAGTCACCGCATATATTTTTTCTTCTCGTATGGCGACGTTTGCTGGAGTGTTGGAAGCAGACATACGAAACTTGGCGTTGTAGTATTATGCATGCATTTAGAAATTGAGTTTCTCTTTGCTTGCCTAATGAGCAGCTGTACATTGCAAGACAGCGAGGTTTGTTGTTGTGCATTCGCATTTGTAATTGCGCACAGAACCGTTTGACTTTTTAATTATAATTAGGTATCTTGAGTTAATTGTAATATATGTATTACTGTTATGTTAACTGTGACTTGTGTGCGTGTTTTCTTTTCACACCTTATTCCTAGCAAGCCCCGGTTAAAAAAAAAATCGGGATCCTGAGCCCTAGTTTGCCTGAGCAAAGGGCGCAACACCATGATGGGTTGTACACTTTATACTGTATAGTTGTTTTGCAGAATTGTTGAAATTGTGGGGATTTTAAATCGGTACGATTAGGAGCATGATTTCGAAAATGTGTACGACCATACGTCTTCTGTAAATATTACACGTGCGGAATGTGATTGTTTTCAGGAATTACAAAGACCATGCATGAAGTTTCAGATTACCCGAGAACGTGAAGCATAGACACAGTTAAAACTTACCACCATAGGCTTAAATGGGGGGGGGCAAGGAGGTGCAAATGCCTCCCCCCAATTTTTTTTAACCTAAGAATGTTTTTTTTTTGCCATTGATTTGAAGAGGTGCAAATAAAACAATTGGGATGAGAGTGGGGAAAGGGGTGCCTGTATGTTAAGGACTGGTTCAAACCAATCTTCCCCTCTTTCTGACGGAGTCCTTAGTAAATTCAAGTTCCTACTACCTATAATCAATGCCCTCCCCCACAGTTATTAGTCATGTTGCGCCTATGGTTATCACATCCCTGACCAAGGTGGATCCATTGCTTGGCATCCAGTTTCGTAGGACTTCAACCGATTTCTTCCTGTGGAGGTTTGTGAAAAACATTGTTTTGTAAACGCCTCGTAGATAAGGGTGACCTTAAGGCAAAGATCACCGTGGATTTCACGAAAATCGCACCGGAGACGCAGAATGTAACATGCGGTAAGAACCTGATGAGAACCGCGTCTTGCCCATGAGGGACCTCAAGTTGAGGGATAAATCTAAATTCTTGGTAGTAGGCAGTTGAGTTAACAGTTGATATTTCAAAACGTTGTAATTATATTCACATTCTAAAGAGATCGGTGTGTTTTAAGAACACAGTTTCATCTCCCCACCTACTGGCAGGTGTCCTTAACATTTACAGAGCTCTGGCACTTTGCAAGCTTCCTGTTTCTCCTAGGGTTTTCCCGCACCTTCACTGACGATGAAAGGAGATGAGATAAGTAATGAAATTGACTTTCAAGAAAATCAAAGTGTCAGTAACAGTTTTGCGTTGCTGTGTATTCACGAATGTCCAGGAGGAGAAGAAGCAACTTAGTTACGAGCGGGGGTGACTTTGCACATCGAGTTTGAAATCGCGCTTTTGTGATACATGTGCTTGTCCGCGTACTTGTGACACAAAGTAAATTTCAAGAAAATCACGTTGGGAATTTCGGTATTTTTGTGTCGTATGGTCATGTTGCATGCTGCAGCAAGAAGTGGAACAGAACAAGTAATTTGACTAAATCAGTTGGGGGAGTGTCAGTTCACACAAGTATAAGGCATGGGAAACAAAATAAATGTTACAGTGAAATAAAGCTGGATATGCTAATTTTGTGAGATATTTTGTGCCGTAAGAGCATAGACTATTTAAAGCAATGTAAATATTTCGACAACGTGAAGATGGGAGTACGAATTTTCTTGGCCATATTCGCATGGGGTTAAGGGAGCGTCCGATAACAGTAATGTGAATAAAAGGTAAAGTTTACCGTAAAACAGACCATGACGGCCCAGAGGGGGAGTACTACTCTTTCTTTAACCTCGGCAATAGTTGGGGGTGGGTGGTCAACCCCACGCCCCGGCCGCTTAACTCCCGGGAAGGAGACCCGGTACCCATTGTACAGAAGACTGGGTGGGCCCCCCACGGCCCATGATGTGAATAACCTGCCTTATTAATCGATACATTTCAGACGCAAATTATTCCGCAGCGTAGAGAGGGCAGACCAATGTAATCCAGTTCCGAGGCCTGTTTATAGTGTGTGATGCTGGGCATGTATCCAGCTGGTGAAGCATCGATGGGCCTTGCCAGTAGTTGCGTAAGGTTCCATGTTCAAAATAGTCTTGTCAGCTTTAACTGCGCTTACCATCTGGTCCTAAAGATAGGGTGGTTCCGTAGGTTATTGGAAATAACGCCCGCGAGTGAATGAAATTCCTTGTGTTTTTTCTTTATGGGTGTAATATTCTTTTTCCTCAGTCAAGGGTAGGAAGGAAGCAAGGTACGCAACGGATTGCGATGGTCTGGTATGGACGTACTACGGTCAGATGTCATTGACGACAGCAGTTAAACGTAACGTTGTTCCCGCACATGCCATTAAGGCGTATGGGGGGAGTGGAGGTATAGCTGTACGCATTCTTAACCTTGACACTAGATCCAGGTGAGTGCTCACCTTCTCGCTCCGGCCGCTTTAATGTCGGGGAAACGTATCCCAGTAGGGAATGCATAAGAGGCGGGGTAGTCTTAAAACCGGGCTGGACACCTCGGAGATGGGAGAAGTCTCTTACGTGTGCCAGGAATCGGATCAACATTTCTCGGTTTTCAGGTCGGTGGCTTAGTCGCACTTTACTGACGGCCCCTTCCTGACTTCCGACTGCGTTCACAGATGTCACAATATCCAGTTCGTTTAAGAATTAAATATGTAAGTTGTATGTAAAAGGTGCATGGTTGGGTGAGTTAAACAAGTAACTTAATACTCTGCAGACAGGAGTTAGTGTATTTTTCTGTTTTCATTTACTGCCACTTTCGACTGGTAGGCTATGTAACGTCTAATGGTAAGATGAATAGAGAATTATAGAAGGGGGAGCATTAGGTGGGAAGTTCTCATTGCCTTATTTGGTGTACTGTCCTGGCGTTTGCCTGGAAGTACTAAGGAGAACCATGAAGGACATTAGGAAATAGGCCATTTGAACCCTGGATCGGCCAAATATATGAAGCAAGTGTTACCACTTCTACCGCGACTTGTCAGAGTAGGAAGAATTACGAAGGAAGGAGCAGTGGCCTATTTCGACATACGCCAAGAGACCAAGGCAGTTTGCAGGTATCGTCATTCCAGACACACCAGTCTTCTAGCCGAGTTCGACACATTGACATCCCGAATAAGGACGGCTAGTTACTACAATGAGATGTTTATTACAGCCGGGCATAGGTTTCTGATAAATGTTACAAATGTCTTAGTACTGCCGCGCTCAGCACGGCTCTGAGACTGGACTGTCTTTCTTTCTTTTCGTTTTAATCGAGGATAAAACAGCCAAAGCATGAAACTGAGTATTCACGTGAGGTGAGAGAGCCGAGAGGGTATAGTTATTTATTTTAAGTGCCAAGTCCTGAGAGCAGATTGGGCCTTTTCTGTTTGTCCTTTTCCCCAATCATTTGCCACGTAGGAACCAACTGTGCTAACTTGACTATACCTCCTTCGCATGGTCACGGACCGACAGCAAGTGACCTATATAACGCATTGGCGCCGCTTGTCGCAGATACGACGTAGCCTGATTCACATGACGTGCTGTGGGCTCCATAATAGTAACCATTCATCGTTTTCCCCTCGAGGACAGCGTTTCTCAAATTCCTTTCATGTATCGTACAATTAAAGGAGCTCCATATTTGTTAACGAAATGTTACGTACTGTTCAAGAATTCTGTGGAATTATTGTCGATAGAAAAGGTATAAGCGTGTCCTCTAGAACAAGGATTCCGCGGGCCATGGCTTGGGAACCACTGATCTGGTACATGTTTGAGAAATGGTGAAAGAGCTGCATGGAACAGACTCCCCATTGAGAAGTTAGTCACTCAACTAGTCAAGAATTTTATTCCTTCGTTTTCATAAACATTCCTCGTATACGACCAACAATTTTTTTTTTAAGTTGAATGTTAAAGAGTCGCAGCTTGCCTTAGATGCGGACGCCCTTTAGACCCATTTGGTAACTATTTTTGTTTGGGTCTAAGCGGTAGGAGGTAACAAGAGGCTGAAAAAAGTTGGGTAATGAAGAGCTTCATGGTTCGTGCTGCTCAGGATTATACAGCGTTATAAGGACGACCAGCTCAACGAGGTTAAGGTGGGCGGAGCGTGTTGCACTAATAGGGTAGGAGAGAAATGCGTACAGAATTTTGGTTGTAAAACTTGACAATGACACCTTGGAAGACCTAGGCGTGGGTGGGAAGACAGTATTCAAATGAATTTTAAAGAAATGAAGTGGGAGGTTGTGGACTGGATACATCTGGCGCAGGACAGGGACAGAAGGTGGGCTTTTACGAACACGGTAATGAACCTTGGGGCTTCATAAAATACGGTTGTCTTGACTCCCGGGGAGGGGGACCTATTAGCTTCTGCTGCATGGAGTTTGTTGCCTACGTTATTTTTGGTTTGGATTCTTGCGACTGATACCCCATTCGTGAGAAGGTGATGGAAATGTGTCCATCACGTTGCATTGGTAAACCAAGTTCCGGCTTCGTTGCCGCTGAAATTAAGAACACCGTGAGCGTACAGCGGTAGTTGTGGCTCCCAGATGCGGTTCGGCGGTTGTGCTCAATGCGTGAAGCCAAGCTCCACTCTCTTACCAGTTCATTATGAGCATTCTTCATCGTGCCATGTCCGTCATGCCTAATGGCGGGGTATAAATAATAAGAGTTTTGGCGCCCAGGTGCCCATAAGCCGTTTGTGTAAATACAGTAAAAGGATCTTGAATGATCGTATTGAACTCTTATACCTTTGTTCGTTACACATTTCTCTCATAGTAGGAAATAATATATTTTTAGACACGCTGATTAAAGCGTTAATGAAAATGGAATATGACCTTGTCGGTTTTTGTATTAATTGGCTCTTGCACGTGTTCGTTTGAGAACCATTGACCTAGAAACACGCACGTAAGGGATTAGTTGTATCAAAAGGATGTGACTATGATAATTCAGACCACTGCGTGATTTCAGGCTTCCGTCGCGGTGTAAATGAGATCTACGCTTTTCTGGGATCTTACGCAGCGTAGATTGGTAATTATGTACCGGCGTTTCGGGACAGCTTCTCTGTCCCACCTTCAAGGTCCAAGCTGGAGAGCTTGACCCTTGAAGATGGGACCGATAGGTCGTCCCAAAACGCCTGTACATAGTTACTTATCTACGCTGCGTAAGATCGCAGATCTAATTTAGACCACTAATCCAATTTCATGAACAGAAATTCTGGAGAAGCTAATAATCACGTAGCTAGTCAAGATAATTCCCGCACTTTGTAGAATGCGGAGGTTCATTAGCGAAGTCAAGCGAGCACGCCACTAATCCCACTCCCTAGCCGAAATGAATTCCATGCAGATCCTCGCACACCACACCATCCCTTTAATTCTAGTCTTAATGGTGTCATCCCACCTATGCCTAGGTATTCCAAATGGTTTGTTCTTTGTAATTTTCTTCTGCGCTTTATGCGTTTTACGTACCCCTGCCTTTCGCCCACCTTTATTGGGCCAATCTGATGTCTGATGAGCTGAGGCACACATAAAGCTGCTCGTTATACATATTACCTCAAGTATGTGGCACGGCCGCGTAAGTAATGAAAGCGAGTTATTGTACCAAATATTGGTTCTGTTGATAGTGGGAACAATATGGACCAGTGTTTCCCAAACGTTTTTCTCGCGGACCCCAGCTGGGTTTGAATAATAACCACGGATCCTGATGCAAATATAATGTACGTCTGAAAGGTATCCAAAATTCAAAATTTATTTCTCAGAACTGATTTTAGATAGCTACGAATACCGGTAACATTCGTAACAATGCAGTTTGTGATTTGACCGTAATTAAAATGACTCGTTCGTTTCGTGGGTACAGGAAGTTTCTTAGATATTCTGTCGGACATAAGAAATAAACATATCGCCGGTAAAATCCGGATTGATCTGCTTGTTTTCTTAGTCACATAAGATCAGTTCTGAGGTAGTAGTTTAAAACAGGTCCTTTCAGCACTTGGAGAAGCTTCCTTTATTATTGCTAACTTCTTAACGGAAAGAACGACCTTACACCAGAGGAATAGTACATTTCACGTACAAAACACTGAATGTGGAGGGCTCTGTAGACTTACTGTATTTACAAAGTGCATCTAATTAAGGTATTTATGTGCGAGGAACCACTAGTGCCTGCGACCTGTCTGTTTAACATTGGGCACGACTGCACAAAATGTACGCGTGCATCAAGCGCTGTAAATGTTCAAGGGTCAGTGACTATCCGTTTGTTAGTCTCAGTGCTGTGTGCTGGTACTGCAGCAATTACAGGATGTGCTCTTTTAATGATACATGGCTGCCGAGTGTGTGCCACCGATGGCGAAAATTGTGTTTTGCATGCACCGTCATCTTAGTGTAACAAATGGCACATAGATGGCGTAAGAACATGCTGACTAATGGCCGCAGACTACAGCATCCGAGTAGGTTGCCCCCCGATTCGGAATTGTTCTGAGTCACGGATCCGTGAAACTAATGGGTTTTCCAAGAGCCCGTAACCTGTATGTGTCAGACTTAATTAATTTTTTGCAAATGTGATTATGACTGGTATGTCCAGACGTGTTCCCTTGTGACACAAACGTGGGTTGGAAACGGATGCAAAGTGAATTAAGAACGAGGGCATGTGGAAATATTTAAGTTGTCAGAAAGGCACTTGTCATCCATCTTCAAAGAATCTGGGTATTTATTACCTTCACACCTCCCATTTCTAAGTCATTAATGACCAACTGTGTTTCGTTCGGTCGCAACATTGAAATCGGAAATGAGGAGAGAGGGAGCAAATTATTAATGTTCGACATAGACAGTTGAGTTGCTTGGAGGAAACGGAAAATGAGAAGGTAACTAGTTGTAAAAAGTAATTTTTCTCGTTGTAAAATATAGCCTTATCTATAATATAAGGTTAACAGGTACGTAGGCCCGATTGAGAGACAACTGCGGAGGTATATTTCAGGGTTGAACAGGGAAAAATATTTATAAAGATATTTATAACACTATTATTTTCATTTTAAAAGCCAGTAATCACATACTTAGTTCATGAACGGAAAATATGTGCGTTGACTAACCAGATTCGAAGAAAGGCTGCTCACCATGAGAGGCCAGAGAAGCCGGCCCATCCCCCTTGGTGGATGGGGAAGTTTAGATAGACGTACCAAACAAGGAGGAGTGATGTTAATTGAAAAAACCGATAAAAGGATAATTAGTTGTAATTTAATTTGTGACTATAATATTGCGTGCTTTCAGGTATTATTGGTCCGACTCTACAGTATTATTTAGTTTTATCAGTTACATTTCTTTAGAAGCCCGCGATCAACTGTTGGTCAAGGATGATCTGTAAGGGATATATTTACGATCTGGGGAATGAAGATGTGCTGTAGCTTCAGAGGTGCTGCGGTTCTGGAGTCCGATTCTCGAGCATTTGACAAGTAATCGAGTGATGTAAATTACTGATAGGAGCATAAATTACCCTGTGAGGTGTTTCACTGATGATGCAGATGTTTGATGAGAGACGGATTATTATTATCTGAAAGAATGTTGGTAGACGTGGGACCTTTTATGATTTATGCCAAACTTTTGGATACTTACAGGACATCAAATCCTGTATAATAATGATTCCCACAAGAAATAGCATCTTCTGTTAAGAAATGTAAAACAGATAAAGTTCAACCTAGAATAGGCCATGAAGGCCCCTAGGGGGAGTAGAGGTATAGCTGTATTCTTTCTTTAATTTCGGCGTTAGATGGGGTGGATGGTGAACGCCACGCCCCGTCCACTTTACCCCCGGGAAAGAGACGTGGTACTCATTGTAGGGAGGCTGGGTGGGCCCCAGGGCCTGTCTGGACGGGTGCAGAAAATCTCATTCCCTCAGGCATTCGATCCCCTTGCCGTCCAGCCCGTAGCGAGTCGCTATATTGACTACACTCTCCCGACCCACTCTCCAAAAAAATGTACAGCTTTTTAATTCTCGTGTATCCATTGCAGCAGTTCAGATACTACGTGTCGCTGTAGTGTATGTGTAATATAGCACCTACATTTTTCTGGTCAGTTTAGGTGTTATGAAGATAAATGATTGACATTATCAGTGAGCTTTCCGAACAACCAATTAACGATCAGATATTCTGGTTTTTTTAGATACTGTATCTCGTATGAATTGGTCACTCGGGATGGCCTGGCATGTATCGGAGAACAGTATTAAAACCTATCTTGAAGGAATGATATGATGTGAGAGTGTAGACTGAATTGAAATGATGATATTGTGGTCTTCTTCACAGCGACACATCTCAGAAGACCGTAATCTGAGTATGCAAACTTCACATATTGTGTGTGCATTCAGGTAGGACCAGTGGTTGGCGCTTGTGTACTTCGTAAACCGTGCTACGGACTGCTCATAAAGCAAATAATTTTTTGACCAATTGACAGGCAACCGATGATTTGGATTGTGCTACCTTGACCGCTCTGCATCTTAACTAACTCCTGTGGAATGCTGGTTGCCTGAGCTGAATAATGTAGGCGAATTGGACTGCTATAATGTCGTCTGGTGATTGGTAAGACGTAGCTGTGGTTTCTGTGCAGTGTTGTATGGTTTACAGTCATGTTACTTGAAGTGTAAAAAAGCATTGTGATAGTAACAGCAACGTATAGGTGCTTTATTTCATTTTTTTCGCTTCTGAACTCTGTCTTCTGGCGTCACCATATTTCTGACTTATACCATTAAATATGAACGCATTTATAGGTGCAGAGATTTGTTAGGTGGTGGGTGAAACTGACGTGTAGAATCAGTGATATCATTTTAAATTTTAGGCGCGAATAGATATGAATCAATTAAGATTGCCAAATGAAGTGATTTTGAAAGAAATTTCGTAGGTGCAACTAGACTTCCAGAAATTTCAAAAAAAGAAAAATTCATTTGTTACTTCAGTTATAGAGTTTTAATCAAAAGCATCGTAACTTACAAGTATCTTTCGAGAATACGTAGATTGACACGAACAATCCAAGATTTAATGGCAGTCGACTGATGTAAAAACGTATGAAGAGTTAATACTGCTAACGTAATGGAAGGATATGTTATGGGACATCAGTTTTGGTATGGAACCTTAATGCTTTATATCGTCATAGTTTGTTCAGTATTGTAGAAGTTGAAACGTACGCACAGACAGGCGTTTTTTTATTGACAGTAGGGCTGATTGAATAAGGTACATTTCAGAGAGCGACTGTGGCCACAGTTTTACTGTTGGTTTGGTAAAGCTCACGACGTGTGAAAAGGACGCTGTATTTTATGTTTTGTTGACCGTGCATCTCGATATAACCGTGTAAAGAAAAACCAACTTGATGCACAACTTATTCTCATTATATTACTTCAACCGCTACATGTTTCGGGCGTATCTAGGCCCATCATCCGGAGGTATAACCGTATGTATACAACAGTTGATACTTTTTATTCTTTTTAG
>Ga0123357_10002180_pt1 | contig 21586 bp, 12 predicted proteins | sample TergutEmb28metaG_FD_89873 | JGI IMG/M metagenome (GOLD analysis project Ga0123357, IMG submission 89873) | Embiratermes neotenicus P4 segment gut microbial communities from Petit-Saut dam, French Guiana - Emb289 P4 | ecosystem: Host-associated > Arthropoda: Insects > Digestive system > Gut ... | reverse complement strand
TTAAATTTAAAAAATAAATAAATAATGACGTGACGCAGGCGCAGGCGCAGGCGCATATGCAATTCCTCCTCGAAAAGCGCGCTGTTGTGATGAAGCCATGAAAGTGAAATGTTTTCCCTCACCCATAATGGACTTTTTGTGTGTCGGATGTGACGTCATAAAGTGCGTATTTAATGTGCGATACAGTTTAATTTATGTCTTCAATAGATGAACGTAAAGTGATGTAAGACCCGCAGGCCAGCGCCATCTTCATGATGTTCCTCAGATATAGTAATTACGTTTATATCCTCTTAATTTCAGACTGGAAGACTGGATCATAACTCAACAAGAATGGGTCTTAATTCGTTAATGTAATGGAATGTATAGTCAAGGATACAAGTAACGTTACATTTCTTAACCAGAAACATTGTGGATATGTTGCGCACGCATACAATTCTCACGACAAATCCTCTCCTTGTGTAAAGTGCCAGTTCTTAGCTTTGTTTTACAAACCCTACAAAATGGAGCATCTGTTTAGAAATTGTCCACTTCAGCTGTAATCTACAATGGATTTTATCTGTCTGTCAACGTAATTTTCTCTATGACAAAATCTTCTCCCCCCCCCCCCCTTTTTAAGACTGGTTACAGCAACTGGTATTTAGGGGTGAAGTGGGCTGCGTGTTGGCACGTATAGAGAGAAAACAAATGCATAGAGCATTTTGGTGGATAAACCTGAAAGGATGAAGCCACTTGGAAGACCTAGGCCTAGATGGGAGAATATTATTGAAAGGGATCTTAGAAGTAATGAGATAGGAAGGCTTAGGATGGGTACCAGTGGCAGGCTCATGTGAACGGGGTAATGAACCTGTGGGTTCCATAAGATGCGGGGAATTTTTTTAGTTAACGAAGAAATACTAACTTCTCTAGAAGGTCTCTGCTGCACGAAGTTGGTTATTTAGTTGGTTACACGTAGGTGTAGGTAACATGGGGGCAATATCAATGTCTATCGGAATATAGCCTGCGCCTTCACACCAGAGAAGCTAATATTATTGAAAGTGGAAATGAGTTTTACATTATTCAAAATGTTTATAAGAACTGGACTAATGTAGCATTCCAGTCCTCCTGGCACATCAAGTGTTTCGACAAAGGGGACAGACGTACAGCTAAGCTTCAAACTGCCTCCTGTTCGTGAGATTTGAGGTTTGAAAGCAGAGAACCCTTTAAGTACATTCCGTAGAAGTTAAAAATTATCATTGCTGTAAGAAACATGTGATTTGAACATTACATTAATTGATGGGGTCCCTGAAGCTGGAGGCAGACGCACGTTAGGTTGATGATGATTTTTTCCCGCCCAGAATGAGTAATGCCCTCTGCAGGACAACGTCGGCAATGATATATCGTTTAGTTCCCTCGCAGTACGCTCATTAAAAGACAACGTCAAGAAAGGAAGTAATGCTCGCAGCTGTGCCTCCTTCCGCCCTGGTCTGAGAATCTACTATTTTCTGTGACGTGTTCCGTAGAATTTAAACATGAAGTTGTGGCAGTATTAATCGGAAGTGAGCGAATGATTTGATGTAGTAGTCATTAATTGTGCTTCTAAGAGTGACTGGGGTACAAGCTAGAAGGTCCGAAGTTTGAACCTTGGCAAGGGTACAGACGTCCATCTCTTCTCCGAAACATCCAGACTGTCTCTGGGGACCACCCAGCCTCGCATTCAATGGGTACCGGGGTTCATTTTCGGGGGAAAAGCGGCCGAGGTGTGAAGTTAACCACTCACCTCTCTCTAGTACCAAGGTTAAGAATGAGTGGCGCTATAGCTCTGCTCCTCCTTTTTTTTATATAAAACTCCCTACATTACAGCTGAGATATTGGCCATATCGACACTGGTAGCAGAATATTTGTTTCACGTAGCTGTCAGTAACGCGGAGCAGGCGATGGCTAAATAATGTGTAAATGATGAATCCGAAAACATTTGGAAATGAGGTCTCTTATAATCGACGTATTGTGCCGGAATTTACCCGGACGGACGGAAGAAAACCATGGAAACCCTCAGTCGGGACATCCGGCTTCCCTGCCGAGATTAAAACCATGGACGTCCCCAATATAACATGCTCGGTTAATATAATATTTCTGTTTGATATGCAGTAACAGCAGAAACAGGCAACGCCGCTTCAAGTTTTCATACTCCTAGTTCAGGGAGCGCGCTGGTTCTGCAGCTGACACTCTGGCTCCCGTGGCGTCATCCAGGCCACAAGATGCAGTTTATTCAGCGTTCAATTTTTGGTAATTCTGAGACGAAATTCGACTGTTAACTTCGCCCAGTTTCGGTCTGTCTGTGCGCATGTAACAATTTTCGAAAATCAAAATGCATTATCATGCAATAGTTTACTGGGAAATTTTAATGAAATACTTTTACGACTTTTTTGTTTGAAGCGGGGCAACAATATTGTACACTTTACTCGCGCGTCTACGCGCTTCTGGAGCGTGACTTGCTAAATATTTACTGGAGCGAATATGTTTCTGCCTTATGATATGTTGTACAGAAGAACACACATTTAAAATCTAGTACGCCTTTTATGTAGGTTTAAAAGTATTCGAGGCAATTAAGTAAATGTAAAGGGGTAAAGTTATCTCTGTGCACGCCGTGAAGGCCTACTCGAAAGTACAGATGTAAGTCCACTCAACCTTAACCTCCACACTGTACGGAACATGACGATCCAACCACTTTACTTCTGGGAAAGAACGCACGATACCCACATCATAAGACCCTGGAGCCCTGTTGGGCTCCAGAGCCGGTCTGGTTGTTTTGAAAAAGGGAAATTGGTTTGTCCTTGCTGGAATTCGAGCAATGATTCTTCGGGTGTCCGGCCTGTAACATAGTCACTACACTGAGTTACGCCGGCTCGCAAATAATCAAACGGAATTTCCTGCTGTTCAGCGCTGGACTGTTTGCAACAAACCACAAGAATATTAGTAGTTACTGCTTGTACTGAGTTATGGGTTTTCGACCGAAATAATTAGTATTTCTGAATAAACTGCTTTTAATAGTCTTTGGTTTCAAAGAGCTTGTTTATTATCAGGACACCGCTAAACTAATTAGTAGATATAATTTTGGGGTAATATGTGTTTGGCACGTGGTACGCGGTGGCACAATTGGTTGAGGCACAGTGCTACAAGCCAGAATTTCGTGAATTCGGTTCTCGTTTTACGATTATTTAATCCTACCGGCCGCTCTATGGCCCTGGGGTCTACTCGGCCTCTAACAAAAACGAGCACCAGGGGCATCTCCTGGGGTTAAAGGCGGCCGGTACCTAGGGCTGACAACCTTACCAACTTCATGTGCCGATTGGTTAGTAATTTCCTTTATGGTAAATAATGAACATATAATATGATACTACGTGACATTACTCGTGTATGTATTTACTGACAGTTAAACACCAAAGCTAATGGTAGAATAACATTTAAACAAATCTTGAGCTGTTCGTAAGTAAGGGCGAGAAGTTGGGACTTAATGACATTCTCAAGTTACGGCGCAACTCCAATGGAAGACTAAAGATGGCGTGATAAAACGTCGCGTCATCCGGTTTAGAATTCAATTAGGGCAAACTTACACATCATACAGTGCCGCCACATTGAGATGATGACGCGACAGAGTGCGTCCATTTCAAGTCGAAAGCTTCTCTTTCAACAATGCACAGTCATTATTAGAGGTACAAAATGACATTAGCTAATGATGACTTAAGAATTTAAATGACCAAAGTGGGAGGAGGTAGATGTGAGAAGTGACGCAGCTGTAGAAGCTGGCGAAGGCACGCCCATCAGGAGGTAGAAGAGAGAAGTGACGCTGCTGTAGAAGCTGCAGAAGGCACGTAGAATACAGAAGGAGGTAGGCCTACATGTGATAAGTGACGCTACTGTAGAAGCTGGCGAAGGCATGTAGAGTTCCGAAGTGCGACTGAACTCTAATCTGTGCGTGAAGACTGAAGGGCACATGCGCCTGTCTGACGAAAAACTCAGCGAGTTCCGTGCAGAATGTAAGGAGGTTTTGCAACTTCGTGGAACAGAACCTGAAGCCAATATTGCTTCAGCCAGTCAAATTCCCTGCGTCTTATGGAACCACAAAGTTCAATGCTTTGCTCACAAGAACTCGTCGCGTGTCCCTCTCCTGAGCCACGTGAATAAAATATTCGCCCTTTCTTTCTTCTCCTTAAATATTCACATTATTCATATTCATATTAGTATTATATTATCTTTCCATCTACGCCTAGGTCTTGCAAGTGTAATATTTCTCTCAGGTTTCCCCACCGAAACCGCATATGCACAACTGCTGTCTCCCACGCGTGCCACAGGTCTCGCCCGTCTCATTGAGAAGGTTTCAGGAGCTGGAAACTGAATGATGGAGCTTTTTTGTTTTTGGTTAGTTTGCTAGAATGTTAAATGAGAGAGAGGTGGATGCTAATTACTTCATTTTAGTCTGTTCGAAAATAAGTTCTTTCGATGACGTGAGAAAACAATGAGAGAAAAACTTAGATCTGATTTTGGATTAATTTTTGAATTGCCTTTCGTGTGGTCTGTCAGTGTTTTGGGCATAATTGTACTTCGGCTTCGTTACTTTAAACAGAACGAGGACGACGTGTGAAGCAAAATAAAATGTGACTTTCAGCGGAAACAAAGAAAAATTATAACAAACTTGTGAATTATTTCCCTAATATATTGACAGTTTTTATGTTCCAACTTTCACGTAGTTCGTATTAACTGTAGATGATGACCAGATTCTGAATGAGATATTCTAGTAGTCAGCATTTAGCCACCTGCAGCAGCCAGAGAGGCTCCATAGAGCGTAGTCCTTTTTGAGAAGCTAATAGACCCTAACCTAGTCAAGAAATTCTCCGTATTTTATGGAACCCTGAAGTTCATTACCGCATTCACAAGAGCCCGCCAACCATCCCTATCCTGAACCACATAAACCCAGTCCCTGCTCCCACTCCATTTATTTAAGACCCATTTTAATATTATCCTCCCATCTACGGCTAGGTATTCCAGGTGAACTGTTTCCCTTCCCCCCCCCCTTGTGTGCTGTATGCACCGCATATCTCATTCTTCTTTACTTGATCACCGGAATTTGGTCAGGGCTACAGATCATAAAGATCTTCGCTTTGTAGTCTTCTCCGCTCTCTAACTATCTCGTCCCTTTTAAAAGCAAATATCTTCGTCAGCACTTTTTCTGGAACACTCTCGGCTTATGATCCTCCCTTTCTGTGACCAAGTTTCATACCCATACAAAACAGGCAAAATTGTAGTTCTGTATGTTTTAACCTTTATTTTTTATAGACAACTGGAAGACAATAGATTCTGCGTCGAAGACAGAGATATTGGAAGTGGAAGTAATTCACAGCGTACGGGAGGGTGGCGTGGTTGTTATGAGTGATAATTTATTTTAGAATAACCTTTTTAATGAAATATTTATACAGGTAGTTTGTCTAGGGACCCGTGCCACAGTTTGTCTAGGGACGCGTGCCACAGTTTGTCTAGGGACCCGTGCCACAGTTTGTCTAGGGACGCGTGCCACAGTTTAGGCTTCTCACGGATAAGAACAGGGATCAATCCCATGCGACTGTTCATGACATTCGTGGTGAAGGGACTGTCACTAATGGAGGTTTGTATTCGAGCACTTTAGTCTTCCCCCGCTAATCACAATTTCACTATTACTCTAAACCCACATGTCACCCTCGCGATAGCCCTGACCAGATTTCACCTTATCACTTACGGTTTTTCACCTGGGGGCTTTATCTGTGACGGTGACTGGGGTGGCCACAGATTGAGAAAGTTAATTTTGAGGTGCGTCCCATTTTTTAGCGTGCAACTTACAAAGGCCACAGTACTGAATTTGATGTAATTTTGAAACTATACGTGATATTGTATGATTATTATCCAGAAAACGGGCCTGTTACAAGATAGTGAAGCAATTAATTCGTGTCCTAGCAGTACAGTGTACATAATGGAGGCTGAAGTCTGTGCCCAAGGCAGTGAAGTAAACAGCAGCACGCAATCCTGACTCGCATTTTGTGCTCTATAGTGTATCTTCGACTCTTGTAGCTCAGTAAGAGGTTCTCAAGATGCCAACTGACCTCGCAGTTGCTTTTACAACCTTGTTTTCTGTCATATTCTTTTGTTCCTTTCTTTCTTTTTATTCCTTGCGCCTTGTAGAATTAGTTTCTGCGGCAAAGGTAAAGGAAGCAGCTTGGGAAAGGTAGAAGGGGGGTAGAGAGAGGGGTGTAGCATTTTTGGAACGGGAAAATAAGAAATGTTGTTTGGTCACCTCTGTCGTGTACCATTACGTTCATGATTGTTTCAACACACTTTTTTTCCCCTTGCCTTTTTCCTTACTTATTACTTTATTTATTTGTTTGAGTCTTCCTAGCTTTTATACTTTGATCAATGAACAGGATAATAGGAATGAATTACGATGATGGAACTTAATTTTCTTGCAGTGCAATCTGAGGTATGTCAGCTACCAGATATCCTAAGTTTTCTCGTAAATGCACTGAACAGTAAATTTAATTCTTCCTTCCTTCTGTGTAGCCTTACCGCCTCCATAAAACAGCCAATTGCAGGACATAACGTAAGGTGCAGCAACATTTTCGTAAGCTGAGTTATGTATGTTGATTTTGCAGTTCTTTGTAAGTTTGGCAGTTTAAGCAGTTTTGTTTTTACGGCAAGGCACAAACAGTAACGTTTCTTTGACACTGCTGCAGTGCCGTGGAGTAGTTACTGCTTCTTGTTATTGTTTCATCAATAATCTTGTCTGTGACCCTGAGCACCACGCTATAAACACGAAGGTGGGGAGTGGACGTAAAGCTCCACATATGCTTAATCTCTATACCAGCCGGAGACGAGCGGCCACGGTCTTAACTCCTGCTTTACATCCGGTACACAACATGCAAGGGACAAGGATTTCCGTTTTTAAAGTATTACTGTAGTCGGTATAGCGACTCGCTACCGACTGGATGGTCCGGGTATCGAATCCTCGTGACGGCGAGATTTTCCGCACACGTCCAGACCGGCCCTGGGGCCCACCTAGCCTCCTGTACAGTGGGTACCGCGTCTTTCGAGGGATTAAAACGGAAGGGGCTTGACGTTGACCGCCCACCCCCATCTAGCGCTAAGGTTAAAGAAAGAGAAGAGCTATACATGTACTTCCCCTCTGGGTCTTCGTGGCCTTTTCTAGGGCAAAATTTACTTTACCGTTTATTCCCATATGTCTTCTTCAACTAAAATTAAATTTAGGGATATATTTACTGTTTACCTTATTGTTACTCTACGAGTAACAATACTACTAGGCCTATTGCTGCAACTGTTTTACTGTAATCGCTCAGCAAACATCGACAGAACTCAGGCCCTTCAATTAACTTTACATTGCGCATTTTTCCAGACCATCTCATCTGAAACGACTCCACCCAGAGTCCCATGAAACGTGTCAAGTGGGCTTTCCAGTTGATGAAACAGCACATGGGTTTAAATCTAGAGATGGGATCCACCAACAACTTGACGTTCGCGCCCTGGTGTGTGGGCAAAGTTTTAGCTTTTTGTCGCAACTTACTGTTTATTATTATTATTATTATTATTATTGCGTTTTTTCAGGCTTACTGTTGTTATGCACTGGTTTCGTTCCCACTACTTTTCATTTATGTCTCCAGTAAGCGGTGGAATGACAAGAATTGCAGCTTAATGGGTTTCTAGAGTGATTCATTGTTTAGTCAAACGGATTACATGAAAATAACAAACAGCTGGATTGTTATCGGGGTCATTCGAAAGGTGACAAAGGTCTGCTACCTGAAACTTGTGGCACAGATACCGAAGTGACATCCTACCTGTTGGCTCACAACACTAATTTCCCCCCCTCCGTCCACTTCCATTCCCAACCCATCTCGAGCCGTCTTTTCCGACAAACACAGAGTTTCATTTCTGAGGTAATGGTCCGTGGCAGAGACATCAAACGCGCCGATGTGCAGATTGACGTGATGTCTACCTGTGTCCCCGGTGTCCCAGTACACCCGCCTGCCGAGTGACAAACGGTGTGCGGTCGAACTCGCAGAGGCAGGGGACCTGCAAGACAAGGGGTCGTTGGATCTCCTTCTCAGTTGTCCATCATATTTATAAGCCTCGTCCTTCTGCCGTACGCCTGGCGCCTGCTTCGGCTGTATTTTCTATACCTGATTTCTTTTCTTGTCCTCTTTTCTTTTAGATAACCTTCCTAACAATGGACCAATACAGCAAGTACAGTCAGGTTCTCAAAGAAACTCTGAACACGCCCCTGAAGTTACACAATCCACATCGCATGAGTTTCAACAGCAGGAAATTTACATATATGTGTCTATTGGACATTGTTGTGATGTGTACACTGCTGAGTTGGCCAGACACAATTAAGAAGGAGAAAGGAATTTCTGTGCAAAATGTGGTTGAATCAGAATGAAGAGGTAGCTGGGCAGATACTTAAACAAAGCTATATGTAGGATAAGTGGCTTAATAATCTTAAACAGCACATGTCTATAGGGAGAGGGGGCCACCACCATGACTACCAAGAATTAATCGGAACATGGTCCAAAGAAAACGTGGACTGTGCTCAATAATAATAATAATAATAATAATAAATGTTGGGCGTCGTGTGGTTTCTGTACCGGTATTTGATACACAAGCAGTCCGGGACGTGGCTTTGCTCCTGTTGTCGGTTAAAAGTAATGTACAGTTCATTATGTGGATTCGCTGTACCGAACTGATTTCACACATTCACTTGCATTCACTGTACCAAGATCTCTGACTCCAGGCACGATGTTTGTCGAGGTTCGTCACTGACAATTATGGCTTTACATGACTTCTTAAGATTTGCTGCAAACCAATTGAGCTGCTTTGAGAACGAAATTCAAAAAGGATCCGTAGTTGCTCAGTCAGTTTAATGTCTAGTCTACGCGCTGAATGGTTGCAGTTTGATTCCCGAGCAGACGATTTCCGTGCCACCGCCTACACACCAGCTGCGTGGCCTATCCAGCCTCCTATTCAAAGAGTAAGGTGGTTCTTTCCCAGGGTAAAGCGGTCGGCACTTGAAACTTGCAACGAACTTCCTTCTAAAGCTCAGGTTAAAAATATATCCACTCTCCCACTTGTCTTGATCGATGATGCTTGATGAAGCGAGTGGACCAATTTTATAGTGTTTGGATGTGAAAGAAGTGGTAATGTGACGGACAAAATTACCGTCCGTGTACGGTGAAAGTTCATGATTTATATTCATTGATTAATAAAAGAGAGAGATTGGTGGGACATGGATGAAATGAGATTTTTTAAAAAATTATAGTAGTAAGGCCTTATACTATTTGGGAGACGTGAGTGTAAGGAACAGGATAATATTAAGATGTATTTAAGGGATACAAAGTTTAAGGGTTAACTTATCTCGTCGCGTTCGTTATGCGGTCCATCGGCTGTCTTTTATGATCACGGTTATAAATTAGGTTCTCTGAAAATGGAATATTGCTGACCAGTTGAGCCTTTGTGGGCTAATATTCTGAGTCATGGAGTTGGGGTTCAAGAGGCTGTAACAGTTATCACTAAGGAAAGTTAATACAAAATGTGTGTATGGTATGGAGGATCATAAGCATCTGCAGTGGAACTCATTTCAGAAAAAATCTCATTCTTTAACGTATGTATGTATGTATGTAAGTATGTATGTGTGTGTGTCGGTTTCAAAACGTTGTTCTACGTTGTCCGACACCTAGACTCCACTGGTTCCTATCTTCCCACTAGCCTTCAATCTTCAACGTACTAGTATGAAATCTATATGGATGACTTATGCTCTCAGAATGCTTTTCTCTTTAGTGATTATATAACGTGGTGACACCCATGTAATATATGAAATTTCATAATATTACGCCGTGGTAATTCGTAATTTGTTACCGACGTTTTGCGGAGCTTGCTGACCTTTGTCATCAGGGTAGTCCATTTTTCTTCGGCTACCCTGAAGAATGAGGCAGGAGGCTCCACGAAACGTCAGTAACATATTACCAATATTATAACCAATCAGACGAACGTATCTTCAGATTACATAATGATGTGTGAAGTTACTGTTTTTGTAAGGGATTATTTTATCGGTTTAGAGCTTTTTTGAACTGCTCGAATATCAAATTTGGTGTAATCTTGAAAACTATACTTTGTTTTCATTGTTACAATAAAGTATTGACCTTGAATGTAAATTACATTGTAGTACTTGTCAATGAAACTCTGTAAGGAATATAATTCACCATTAACGGTTGAATATTGTTAATGATTGCTTTGCAAAACAGCCATTCATATTTATATTACTCTGTTCCTAATGACCAAATTCGGAATCGTCCCAGAATTTAAGTGGTAATTGTGAGTTCCTCTCTTTCAACCCTGTCCAATAAAAAAGTGTGATTTTTCACTACCAAGAAATTACTCGAGGCCTTCGCCTTTCTGGAATGTTTCGCTACGTAGATTGATAGTTGGTTACCGACGTTTCGGAACAGCCTATTGGCCCCATCTTCTTAGAATGCTTTGCCCTTGCAGATGGGACCGATGGGCTTCTAGAAACGTCGGTAATAAATTATACCCTACGGTTCGCAAAATCCCAGAAAACCGAAGGCCTCATTTACACCGCGACGGTAGCCTGAAATTTAAGAAACTGATGAGACTATATCGATAATCTAAATCCACGTCGATGTGGAATACATATCGTGTTGAAGGGCAGGATTGTCAGAAGACATACTACCATAGCGTTAGGTCTACCTGTTGGTACCCTAAGACGTTACAACTTTAAACGTGTTAAAGCATATTGATTAATATAGAAGAATGAACAGTTTGGTTGAACGTACAGAAACACTGAATTTTGCGAAAGGTGTGTGTTTGTGTGCTTTTTATTATTCTCACAATGAGCAACAAAATTGTTCCCACACAAGATTGGTCTTTGTAATAGGAACACAGTGTGTTCTCTGTGAGGTAGAAAGTGAAGTTTTATGTAATTGAAAAAAAATTCAGACTTTAGTCAGTGTTAAATTAATGACGTTTATGAATAAGACTAGTATGACTATGTATATTTTTATGCGTCTTTGTTTTTGTTGGAAAATTGTGCAGGGAATAGTTCCCCCAAATTCCACTGTTTAACGATGCTGTTATCCCGACAGTCATCTGCTGTGCTCACAGGCTGTTAACTTCACTAAGAGAACGCTTTACTTTAGGACATTCAGTTTTTGAAAGTCATTCTTTTCGACTGTAAAAAATGGACGGTCAGAAAGTTTAATCTGATGTGTCCGATTTCAATCAACCTGTCTTATGGCGTGCTAGTTCCACGAAATAAGAATCACTTTCCACTGCATCACCTAAAGAACTACTGCTTTTTATGACTACAAGTTCAATTTAAATAATCGATAAAATCTTACAAAAACTTCCAGATCTTTCATGTTTCAGGTCAGCAACAGTTACAGCGTTTGCCCAATACGAGAGTTCGCCCGTTTATTGTGCATGTGGGGATTATTTCTGTTTATCTGTGTCTCCATTAACATGTGTTCTTAAAATGACGACACGACAACAAAAACAAATATCGCCAGCAGTAAAATTTAGAAATTTGGAAGGATTAAGAAGTAAGCGTTGACGGGTTTGCCTCTTTCAGAATATAAATCAAGAAGCAAGATAATTTTAGAGAGCGGGTTATCTCAAGTGGTGACGGTTCTGGCTTGTATTCGGAATTTGCTTGGTTCGAATCTTTGTCTTGCACCGCCTGTCTGGACAGAGGCTTCTTGTTCTTTCCCTCCGTCCCTCCAGGCGTGTAGACTTAACGTTTTCTAGACATTCCTTTGCGTGACTGACAGCATGAATACTGTTGCTTATAGCAAAAGTATAACAAAAACGTTTAGTGGAAAACCAGTAAAATCTTTCAATATGAATACACATATTTACAGCAGTATGAGATTTTTTTTGAGCTGCGTCCCAACGCGGACCATGGACTCCTCACTCTTGAGGTTTCTAGATCACACACAACAACACACCACGGCCTGTAGGACTGCTCTGGACGAGAGATCAGCTCGTCGCAGAGACCTCTACCTGACAACAAACAACACTCACAAGAAACAGACATCCTTGCCCCCGGCGGGATTCGAACCTACAATCTCAGCAGGTGAGCGGACGCAGAACGTCTTTAGACCACACAACCACTGGGACTGGCACAGTAGTATCAGTTTCGTAATTGAACATGTAGTCCACATTGCAGTAAAGAAATTTTTCGAATTCCAAAGAAATGCAAGGTATAATGCAGTCATAAAACGACTCAACAAGGAGACAAGTAGAAAGTCCGGATAATAATACTGGGACGCGATTTAAATTAACAGAGTTACTGAAAATTATTCGTTATCACCTGAATAACAGATATATAATCAACTACTTAAGATGAGCCTAGTAGTTTAATATACAAAATTGAATGAAATCACACAACCAAATGTCACACAAAAAAAGAAGAAAAAAGAACACTCATTTTTTACTAAAATAAATTACCGAATACATAATTTTATTTTTTAAGTATGTCTACAATAACTACAACTTTTCATCTTCAAATACAGTGGAATACATTTGATTATATTAACGTAAGTAAAAAATCACAAGAAAAAATCAAATATTTACAGTTTACGTAACAAAGGCTGTTGTTTCGTGGTTTTAATGCAGCAATATCATGTAATATATATCATATTAACGAACAATTCTGGGTTTCATAGAATTGGAGAATTAAAGTATTTACCGCGGATCTTTCACACATTCTTGCATGATGTAGCATTTTTATTTACAAAAACGGTTTTTATAATAAATGTTTTCACTGCTTTACTGTTGGTACTTAATAAAATATATTGCATGTAAACAAGAAGCTATGATGGAAAGTGTAAGAACAACATTGGTGTGCTGGTATGGCGCAGCATGCTTATCACTACCAAGCAGCAACATCTTGAAGGCTTGTGCAGTTGTAATAAATAAAGGCTGTCAAACAAATATATTTGGGATTTAGTGATGTAAGGTGTGTTCGTAGTGGATTCCGGTGTATAGCGTGTAACTTAGCATCGTTTAACATGCGTGGTTGTCTTTAGTCACTCTTTTATACTTAACTGAGCTTGTTTATGAGCACAGCAATGGCTTGTACACGGGCTAAAGTACCATAGAAGGAGAAGAGCTTTGTCATGAGGTTAGTACTGTGTCCATTAGTAAAACTAAATCACTGCTTGTGGTTATAGGTAAGTAAAATTTAAAAATCATAACACAAATCTTGGCCGTTCCGAATACTTGCTCTTTCTCGAACTGCAGACCTGTAACAGTGCTCCATTCCCAGGCGACCGGACGACATCGTGTTGTCCGTCTTGTAATTTCCCTTGGAATGTAGGGTCCTTTGCCTCGCCTAATATAATTTCACCGGGTAGTCATTAGTCAAACCTATTATTACGTGTTGCGACCCATGTCACAGAGATATAGACTGCCTCTTAAAAAAATATAAAGGTGTACCAACACTGCTGGACGCAAAGCTATACAACCAGAAAAGAACCTGTCAGTGGTAACAGGCCTTTACAGTAGTGTACCAGTACCTGCACTGAAGTTTTTTATTTAACGACGCTGTCAGTTGTTAAGACCGTATGACGTCGGTATTAGACGAATGGAATATGAATAGAGAGCATTGGTGGAATGATACCGACAGGAGAAAGCTTAAGTATTCAGAAAGAAACCTGTCTCACCGAAACTTTGTAACCAAAATCCAGCTTGGACTGACTGGAGGTCAAACCAAGGCCACTGCCGGAAATTTAGACTTAACTGTACATGTATACATTTTGTACTGTTCTGGTGATTTGACTGTTTTGTAGATAGTTGAATGGACTTGGATAACGAACGTACCTATAAATCGGCTGCTGGATCATTTCAGAGAACCACATGACAAGTGTCCTTCATTCATTCTAGGGTCTGACTTAGGACACGTCCATACCCTCTTCCAGAACGAGTTTTCCACGGAGTGCGATCTAGTCATTCAGCCTTCAATGTCCTTTTGTTTCCGTAAGGTAATCCAGTAGCTGCTTACGTCTTCTTCCCCGTTTTCCGTCACTTCTACCCTTTCTTCCACCTTTCCTTAAATAACATGTTTCAGAAGGCAGTTGTTACGCAAGATGTGACCAATGCAGTTGGTATTCCTTCTCTTTATTATGTCGAAAAAATGTAAAAAAATTTTTAACGGAATTGATTTATTACAGAGGATTTCCAGCTGTCAGGGTGGTTCGATGGTACGTAATTGTTGTTCTCTCGAAGCGGGTTCTACTGCAGACCTAACAGACATCCCTACTGCCTGCAGACCACTCAGCACCATTAGAAAGTAAAACACCGAATAAAACGGAGTGTAACTTTACGCGTATCGAGGATTTTTTTTTAGATTTCAGAAAATATAAGTAATGAAACCTGCAGTATTTCAATCTGTAGACTATTGTGACACGATATGGCCTGAACAGCGGAGGTTTAGTGTCCAAGGGCAGAGCACTATTTCTTCTCTATCCCGTCCATACCGACTCTGGCGTCCAACCAATTCTTCGTCCAATGAGTACAGCTGCTCCAACACGAAAGCACCATGATCATGAAGCTGACTGACACTAAAGTTAAAAGGTGACTGGACCCGTGTGCTTACTTCCCCAAACGGCTTTGCACAGAAAATATTTGTAGGTGCAGGGTATGATCACAGTACCGCTTTGTCACGCGACACACCGGAGGTCCCTCAGCAGTGGGTAGTAAATCCTGCATCGTATTTGAGATGTCACGTTTTAAAATTTTGGTTCGGAAACCTGTTGACTTAACTTTTATCAGGGGTTTGGGATAGTACCGAAAATCAATTCACTATGCCTTCCTCCCTTATTCCTTCCAGTCTTTAACTCATCATTTTGCCAGTTCTTCAACACTGTATAATTTGAGGTGTTAAGACTGTCATTAAATTAATATCAGACACGATTTTTTAAGCTCATGGTTCCGTACATCATAACTCATGTTAAATAAAAATCCAGCTAGATGCAACAGTATGCGGTCTGATTTATTTTACTGCAGAATCACTCTACATGTTTCGGGTATCACCGCACCCATCATCAGGAGTACTCAAAACTGTACACCTACTTCCCTCCAACGTGGCCAGATCGGGACTGCAGTCCCGATCTGGCCACGTTGGAGGGAAGTAGCTGTACCGATATTATGCCCTGTACCGGAGACTGCGGTTACAGTTTTAAGTACTCCTGATGATAAGTGCGGTTACACCCGAAACATGTAGAGTGACTCTGCAGTAAAATAAACCAGACTGCATACTGTTGCATCTAGTTGGATTTTTATTTAATCAGACACGATTTACTGATCTGTGCAGTCTTGGGCTTATGCCCCGCTTAGTTCATAGGTGCATGCAGGTTTTTCATGAATTGGAATATACTAAAAAAAAAAAGTATGCGAAAATCATACCATTGGGAAGTTCACGGTTGTAGTAGATCCATGGAGAAGTGTGCTCTTGTTCGACACCTCTAGTCCTTGTTATTGCAGTACAAGAACGTCAGGCACTCTGTGTACTGCCGACTGCACATAACATTCTTCAGACCATAATATGGCATAAAGAAACTGTTCTGTATAAAGGGCTGGAGGCTAAAGGTTGCCAGTTTCTTCAGCTGCCCCCTGTGACACTAGGGTGCATGCGATATTACACCCCACAGCACGGTTTATCATGACAACTAATGCGCGCACTCTGAAATATAAACACAGTCGCTTATTATAAAGGTCTCATCCCTCCCTAAACCTCTTGATTCCAGGTGGCTTTCGACAGATGGCATCTCGCACGGTAGGGGTAATATAAAATTAAATAAGTTTTCATGGTACTGGTGAAAACAGACGAAAGCAAAGTTTGGTTGGCGCCATGTCTGAAGAAAAGACAGGAAGCTTTACGAGAGCAGAACGTTCGTACTTGGAACACGGATGCTGTTTGCGAAAGTGAATGTGCTGGTTCTTTGCCGTCTTTTCGACACTAAAACTGGTGAGACTTCTTAAATATGCGGCGTATCCAGAATTTATACGGTGTGGAATGTGGCCGGCAGGAAGCATAACATAGAAGTGCCTCTCGACAGAACTTTTCAAATGCGGATTGTTCTGTACGAATGCAGTTGTGCTGTGCTGTTGTACAGTTTACGTCAGATCTGACTAAGAAGCGTGAGACTGGAGGCAAATGTGGCACGCATGAGGATAGACCTAAAGGAAAGAGGTAAATTCGAAGACCTGAACGAAGATGAGACGGTAACAATGAAACTCATCTTAAAAAAATGGGATTGGAGGGAGTGAACTGGATTGATGAGGCTCAGGATGGGGACAAGTGGCGGGTTGTTGTGCAAACAGTAATGAACCACTGGGTTCCGCAAGATGCGGGGAATTTCTTGACTCGCTCGGGAACTCTCAGCTTCTCAATGAAGACTGTGCGACATGGAGCTATATGCATATGGAAGTACTCTTCCGTTATCTATTGGAGAATGCATGTAACTACTGCAGCACTTGATGACAAGTCTTAAGTCTGCTTAAATTACTTATGCGTTTTCATTCGAAATTGAAGTTTTTACCTTAATGTTGTGAAAGGAATTCAGCTGATTAATTTTATTGACGTCATAATAGGAAAGTTTATTTACTAAGTAAAAACAGAGTGGAAGCATCCCTACAGAGAAATTGTGAAGCATTTTAAATTGGTCATTAATCTTCCAAAACTTAAGCGCTGATCTGTAAGAAATAAAGACTTTCAGCTTTCGCGGTAACTTTTCTTCTGAACTGGTGCGGCTGATCGACTTATAGCTTTCGCAAGAAATACAAGTTTTTCCACACCATTTAACTACTGACGGTCAGATTCCGTTTCGAGGAAAAAGGCGCAGTCAGCATCAAATTCGCAGAGGAATACTTCTCTGCTTGAAGGAAGACGTGGACACACGTTTCCTTATTCAGTTTCACTTGTAAACACAGAGCAGACTCTTCAGCTGTCAATATTTTGAGATCATAACTTAACTTTTCGTGGTGATACGCACTCAATCTGCCTGCTATAAATTACATTAAGTCATACCAATAAAACTGTTATAAACAATTTGATGATGTTAATTTTCTATACTACATTGACCGTATTTTTATTTACTGAGTTATAGAATGATGACATAACCGTTTTAAATACGATGTTTGATAGTTAACCTTAAACTAAAACAACGTTTGTAAAAACGTGTAGCGAATTCTGATCCCTACTGCTGAATCTAATAACAAAAACGTGTAATTATTGTGATGTAAATCATAAATTCAATGACCCGAATGTCTGCTATTATCTGCATATGACCAAAGTTCCTATCCATTGAAATGCTATGCTGTATTTTAGTTTTATATTACAGCTGAACTTTCTGATCGGGGTCACCTCTAACTAACTTCATTTTTACAGAAGACATTAAGGTTTTCATACGTCACTGATGTAACCGGTACGCTTATCGGCCATTTACTTTACTCGCTTTGGTCACACAAAGAACACAGCAATGATTAACAGTAACATATTCCACGTGTCAGTAATACAAGAGATGCCATATGCCAGTATTAATCGCAACAGTTACAGTGTGCCAATATTAACGGCAACAGATACCACGTGCTGGTATTAAAAGTAACAGAAACGACGTGTCACTATTAACAATAACAGATGCCACGTGTCATTATTATTAGGTGTAACAGCTACCGCTTGTAAGTATTAACAGTAACAGCTGCCACATGTCAGTATTAGCAGTAACAACGGCCACGTGTCAGTATTAGCAGTAACAACTGCCACGTGTCAGTGTTAGCTGTGATAACAAGTGTTAGTGTTGCCACTTGTTTACCTCTGAGAAGTCAGTATTGCTTGTGTCGTCTTCCTTGTTTTGAGCAGCCGGAGTACAGTAGTCAGTACGGTGGCTAGGCTGCAGGCTGGGCGATCCGGTGTTTGAATCTCGGCAGAGGCAAGATGTTTTTCTCCTCCAAAACGTGCACACTGGTGCTGGGGCCCATCTAGTCCCTATTCAATGGGTACTGGGTTTTTTTTTCACGGGGTTAAAGCGGTCGGGACGTGAAATTGGCCACTTACCTCCAGCTAGGGCCGAGGTTAAGGATAAATGGCGCAATTCTTCTGCATGACCTTATGGCATGTGCAGTGACAACTTTACTGTTTGTCCTAAGTTTTGTATCAACAGCGCTACTTGTATCGTCTTTCGACGGATCGGTTAGGGTCGTAACAAACGTGGATCGAACAGACACACGTGAAGATGCTTATGGTTATGCTTTCCTTATGCAAACTAGGAAATTTATGGAAAGACAGTTTTGACTGTTCTGTTGTTTACATTGTTAAAGGGACATCGAATTCAAGCGGCTGTGTAGCACGAGGCCTACAAAGTGTTCTAACATTCAGTCTGCATTTTGTCCAGAAAGTGAAATTGAGTTTCGTATGGTTCTCAGGATACGCGGCAAACATTGGATCAGCCGCTTGATCTTTGTAACGGAAAGACAATGTTTTTAGTTCGAAGTACTGTATCAATGATTTTTACATATCATTTAACTTAAAGTTGCTTCCAAGAATTAATTATATAAAATCATAAGTTATCCACTCGATACAAAGGTGATAGTGCAGCGACGGAAAAATTAAAGTGAGTATTAGAAACAATGAAGTGTGATAATATACAAAGGTTTCAGGTATTTTAGGGTCAAATCCTTGGGCGGGCTCGTATGGCTCCTGTGGCTTCGATGAGGCGTTTCAATGGAAGATACGCGCTTCAGCTGCACTTACGGCACCAAATTGACAAACAGTACTATTTTAGCTGTTTGAGATTTGAGTTTCTGAAGGCAGTGACAACAGAACAATAAATTACCCTATTCCGGCACGCGGTACCCTGCAGTCTGGTAGAATTTAGCAGCGTTTTAAGGAACCTGCTGTTTCCATTTTCAGGGCAGAAGAATATTCTGGAGGTGGAGGCAAAAGGTTCATCCGAAATGTTTGTAAATATTTACCAGACTCTGCGGTGTCACATCCGGAGACTTTTATATGCGGATTAACTAATAAATTCGTATGACGAGAGCAGAATTTGCTTGCTAGTGATTTAGCGTTGCAGACTGTGGCGGAATGAAACCCTGAGCAAAGCTGCGTAAGATTCTGTGTCTTATCACAAGTTCCATAAAATTATATTCTGTGTGTCATCACAGGCTTCATAAAATTAAATACAGTTTATTTAGCAATGGTCTCAGTTGCTAAGATTGTATGGCGTCGGCAATAGGTGAGTGAATGCGTGTGGAGCACTGGTGGAACGATATTGATACAGAGACAACCAAAGATCTCGTGTAAAATCTCGTATACATTCTGCAAATCTGTCCACCATAAGTCCCATGTGGACTGGCCTGAGATAGAGCCTGGGATCCAGGGTGAGAGGCCGACAACTGCCTGATTCGTGGCCCGGCCACCATGCATAAATTGAACACTTTGAATTGAGCCTGACTTCAAGGAATATGTTCGAGGCAAATACCACATTTGTACCTTGCCTCATTTAAGTAGGGCGTAGCACTGTGACCTGTGACGTATTCAATGAACGTTAGTTTCTTTGTGGGGATATTTTACATTTTAAACATGGCACAACAAAACTTGTTTGCTACCTGATCAACGGAAGAACGAAGATCAATTTTCGACGGTCGTTGCAAAATTTAAACTTAACAACAGTCCATTTTTATTTTATAAGTTGCCCAAGACTTGCACTTTGGCCTACAGAGAAGAAGGAACATGCTGTACAGTTAACAGAACAGCGTGATGAGGTCATTATGCTTTCCGCTTTCGCTTTTTGCTTTCAACAAGCAGTGATGCCGCTCATTTGATCTCCACCATATAAAGACACGACTGTATCCAAAGCAGCGTAATGGTTTCACACTGTCACCGCTAGCCGCTGATATGAGGTGTGATATTTTCATTAGCACTTCTCTCCATTATGAAATGTATTAAGAAAAAGCTAGCATGGCGATGGAGGTGTCGGCGTAGTTACCTTTTATAACACATGTCATGGAACCTTTTAAAATGTCGCGATAAGATCGCCTCCTTGTAATGGCTTGTCTCCAGACATAGCTGGAGCAGGCACGGACATAAAGGTCAGGATCATCAGAGTGGTTGGTAGTCGCTCCTACTTTGGAGTCGATCTGCAGCCCCACGTTGGTATGTCACTAAAAACCGAGACAGTGGATGAACACAGGGGCGATTTTAGTGGTACGGATGATGAGTTGAGAGCTAGGTTTGTTCAACATGACGACATAATGATATTTTATAACTTTAAACAAATGCACTCATAGAGGGAACATAAATGTAAATGGTATTTATGCTTTCATTTTCTCTTGCATATTTATGTTAAATTTTGTTCTCAACAACCGTTATTACAACACCGTCCGTGTTCTTTAGTGTACGTTGCTTACTTAAAAGTGTAATAATGGAAGCTGAATAAATGTTGTTCTTCGTCAGAATCGAAATCGAAGATAAGAGGACTGAAACAGGACGACTTTTTGTCTTCTGTTCACGAGTGTTAAAGGCACGATGTAGGCCTGCGTAGAGACTTTTGACTCAGTCACCATGTTCCACCAATAATAACTGTTGGCAGACTGAACTTCTTCTAAATTATACACGGAACTTTTGTTCGTACCTCGCCGACAACACATCAAAGCAATCAATTAATATTAGATTTTCAGGTAATCTCACGGCATCATTGCTCAGATTATGTTGTGGCTTCTGTACGGTGTGGTACAGTGGGTTTTTTTTTTCTGATGTTTGGAGGCAAGGAGCTGCCTCCGCCTGCAGAGTGACAGAGTTTAGTTCGGGTGAATGCTGAAACATGTGGTGTGCAACTGTTAGTACAGTTTGAAATAGCCATGAATAATACTGTTAAGGTTATGCTTACTACAGATAAATGACACGAGGATATCTAAACATGTCTTGTTCAACGGTCATAGCAAGGAAAACTAATTGTCTTTATTCGAAATGCTGGGTTGTGTGATTTAAATACCTGTTTGAATGGAGAGAAGTGAAACTTCTGGGTCGAAGATTGCATCTCAACTGAAAGTCGTCAGGTGTCGGAATGTTGAAGTCTGCTGGAATATTAAACCGTGCCAACCGGTAAATAGTTACCGGCATTTCGGAGGAGTGTTCTGCGTCCATCCATCAGGGCATAGCGGCCAACTCATCGGGATAACATCCCAGAACACTTCAATCTTCATCATCACCACTATGAAAACCCCAGATCTCGTTCTGTGTCAGATGTCACCCCTCAGAGTGCTGAGAAGTTATTTCATTGAGCCATTTACTAAGACAGTTCCACGTCAGCTGTGCTGCCGGTACCAGTTTCGGTCTTTTAAACAGAAATGTTTCCTTAACCTGTTCTGTCCCTACTGCGAAATATGTGGGTGTATGGCTGAAAGCATAGAAGTAAACCAGCCAAATCTAGCTCTCACTCCCCCCCGCCTTAGCCCGCGTGGCTCGCAACATTGACTTACACACACAGTCAATTCCTCTATA
>Ga0123357_10002177_pt1 | contig 21604 bp, 24 predicted proteins | sample TergutEmb28metaG_FD_89873 | JGI IMG/M metagenome (GOLD analysis project Ga0123357, IMG submission 89873) | Embiratermes neotenicus P4 segment gut microbial communities from Petit-Saut dam, French Guiana - Emb289 P4 | ecosystem: Host-associated > Arthropoda: Insects > Digestive system > Gut ... | reverse complement strand
CGGTCGACTGGGCTTGTATGGCACCAAGAATAACAAATGATGGCGCGCCTCGCGCGAGCCAGTACGACAACGACAACGACCAAGTTTACGGCCCACCGGCACCACCCAAAGCGAAGTCCGAAGCAGCAGGCAACGAACGCCCTGCCTCTTCGCTTGATGCCCCGTGGGAGGATCCCAGTTGGTCGGACATGGCCGACATGTCCTACCTGGACTATCTGGCTCAGCCCGAGCCAGCCAATACAACGAACGCCACCAACGCCTCCAGTTCTACCTGGACGAAACCCTCGAGCAACGCCCAACGCACACAGGAGCGATCCGCCGACGATGGCCATTATGCTGACGCAGGACGTACTCCTGACGGCGGTGGTGTTTTCGCGGGCGTAGCCGTCGTTAAAGGCAAAGTGTCCCACGGTGGCGGCGACTTAGAGGTGTTGTCCGCCTCGGCTCAGGCCGGCGGGCAAAATGAATATCAAGTTGGAGTTCTACGCGCGAATAATTTGGAAGTTGCCAAAGGCAAGACGCTTTCGATCGAAGTCGGCACGGCCGATGCGCACGGCGGCATTCACAACCCCGACGGAAGCACTGGGCTTAACATCGGCGTTGATGCGACGGTAGTCGGCGTTGGAGTCACAACAACCGACGGGGCCAACAGTGCAACCATAGGCGGTGGGCTTGGGGTAGGTTGGGGAGGGCATATTGGCCTGCGCGACGCGGATCACAACGGCAAGCCGGAGATATGCGGCGGGCTCTCGATCGGTGCTGGCCTCAAAGCTGGTAAGCCAGGTCCCTCTGGTGGCGTAGGCGTGTGTGTCGAATTGCCTTTCGCACTGCCAATCAAGATGTAGTCGTAAGGACCACCATGAAAGCTTCCTTAACAAGTGAGCATGCCAAGCACCCCGGTGGCACATCGCCGTACCGATTGCCATCGGGGCTCAACGAACGAGTGGAAGAAAAGCTCTCTCACGTTCGACAGCTTACGAATCGCTTTACGCCGGTGCGATGCGCAGTCGTGCCGGCGCCCTTTGCGAACGAAATCGCCAATCTTGCGAATCGCATCATCAACGCTCCTCCTTCGGACGAACAAGAGTTGCAAACTTGGGAAGAAGGAATCGCGCAACTTTCGAACAAGATTGATGAATTCGACCAATCCGTCGAAGAGGCGCGAGAAGCTGTTCCTCCGCTACATGCCCCTCCAGAGCCTGAATATCCTTGGTATCCTTGGTCTCTAACGACTGGGCAATGGGAAGGGCCACTTGCTGTGCGTAACCTTGTGGTCGAAAGCCTTGTGTCGTGCAAAGACGCTGTCATCACGGCTTGGGGTTACACCGAGGGAGTATGCGCTCGCTTTCGTGAACGAGACGTCGACCTCCTGCTTGCTGCATACGGACACGGCCCAGTGGGACCCTTTTTTGTGCCTACGTTGGGGCGGGTGACATGCTATCTGCGCGCGTCGATTCCGAATGGTATTACCCTCTTCGTCCGGCGCCCTACCACGCTCGACTGGCTTGGGCGGAAGCTCCCGTGGCTGGGCAAGGCGCTTGGCAGCGCAGGACTCTCTGGCGACACTGACTTCGACAAAGCGTTTCAAGTCGACGGCAACTCGGGCATTGCAGCCGCTCTTCTAACCGATTCAGTCCGTCAACTGCTTCGCACATATCCTATCGAGCGGCTCGTTATCGCCAACGGCACCGTGGAAGCTATATGGATAACAATGTGGGCGGAACGTGGAGTCACCGTTTTGCCCAATCCCGCTGTTGCCATGGTCGTTGCGGTGGTCGAAAGCGTGCGAGCCGCGCTTGGAGCGCCTTCGGTTCAACCAAGGTAAGCCGCTTGGATCTCAGGATTGTCTGCAAGCACTTTTGATTCGCCAGAGAGGGCGATTTCGCCCGTGCGCAGCACGTAGGCACGACGGCTCGACTTGAGCGCCACCCGCGTGTTTTGCTCGACAACAAGAATTGTCACGCCTGCGGCAGCGATCTGCCCGATGGCTTCGAAGATCTGCACAACGAGTTTCGGGGCAATGCCAAGCGATGGTTCGTCGAGGAGCAGAAGCCGCGGGCGCGCCATGACCGCGCGTGCGATGGCGAGCATTTGCTGCTCGCCGCCCGACAGTGTGCCGCCCTCTTGTGTCATGCGCTCGCCGAGGCGTGGAAAAAGCCTCGTCATGTCGTCGATGGTTTCGCGCATCGCGTTCTTGTCACGGTGCGTGTACGCGCCGAGCTCGAGGTTTTCGCGAACCGTGAGGTTCGGGAAAATGGCTCTTCCTTCTGGCGCAAGCGAGATACCTGCGAAAACGAGATCTTCGGTGGACTGGCCCACGATGTTTTTTCCACAGAAATGGATTGTGCCGCTTGCAATGGGCAGAAGCCCCGCGATGCTTTTCAGCGTGGTGGTTTTGCCGGCGCCGTTTGCCCCGATCATTGCGACGATCTCGCCCGGAAAAACATCGAGGCTAATGCCTTTGAGCGCCTTGATGCCGCCATAGTTGACCCAAACATTTTCGAGCCTTAGCAGCGGCGTGCCTTCGGCAACGTTCGTGACTACGCGACGAGGATGGGCAACACGCATCACGCGGCGCTGCCGTCGGTGTTGAACTCGCTGTTGTCCTCGCCGAGGTAGGCGGCAATCACCTTCGGATGCGTCCGAACTTGCTCGGGCGTGCCGTGCGCAATGGTTTCACCGTGATCGAGCACGTGGATGTCTTCGCACACGCCCATGACCACTTGCATGTTGTGCTCGACGAGCACGATCGAAAGATCGAACGTGTCGCGCAGCCATCGAATCTGCACCTTCAGGCCTTCGGCTTCGCCATAGTTCATGCCGGCGGCAGGCTCGTCGAGCAAGAGAAGCTTCGGCTCGAGCATCATGGCACGTGCAATCTCGAGCCTACGCTGGTTGCCGTAGGGCAGGGACGTGGATGGTTCGTCGGCAACGCCATCGAGGTCGAACACGCGGAGCAGATCCATCGCTCGCCCATGCATCGTGTTTTCGTCCTCGTAGTACACCGGCAGGCGCAATATCGCCGCGGCCAGGTGTGCGCGCTTCTGCAGCTCGCAGGCAACCAGGAGATTTTCGATGACGGTAAGTTGCGAAAAGAGGCGAATGTTTTGAAACGTGCGCGCAATACCCGCCCGGGCGATCTGCGCGGGCTTGAGCGGCCCGAGGTTGTGGCTGCCAAAGTGAATCGATCCTTCGTCGCTTTTGTAAACGCCGGTAATGAGGTTGAAGACGGTAGTTTTGCCTGCGCCGTTGGGTCCGATAAGACCGAAAATCGTGCCTTTTTTTACCGTGAAGCTCACATCGAAGACAGCACGTAGTCCTCCAAAGTTTTTTGCGACACGGCTGAGGACGAGATCCATAAAACTACTACCTTTGCACGGCTCGCCGTTTGCCAAAGAGCTCGCGTTCACCAAGCAGTCCTTCGGGCCGAACGATCATGAGCGCGATAATCACCATGGCGTAGACAATCATGCGAAGAGCATTGAGATCGAGCCACTCGACGCTGACGCGCAAGTCTTGGACAACAGAGCTGCCCTGCAAAAGCTCGATGGCCTTTACCGTGAACGTGACGAACACTCCACCCATGGCCGATCCGGTAACGCTGCCCGAGCCACCAAGAATAACCATGGTGATGGCGTCGAACGAGGTCTGGAAGTTGTAGTTGTCGGGGTTCACGATGCCGAGGCCATCGCGCATGATGGCCGAAAGGCCGCCGGCAATTCCCCCGCCAGCAGCGGCAATGACGAACGAAGTGACCTTGTACCGAGTTGGATCCACGCCGACCGCGGCCGCTGCAATCTCGTCTTCGCGCAGCCCGCGGAGCGCGCGGCCCCAACCGCTAAACTTGATGCGCCAAGCCACGAGGCCGAGTAGGGCAGCGAGGCCAAAAACCCAAAAGGGACCCGCATACAGGGGAATGCCATCGTTACCAATTCCTTGGTAGCCATTCTGCCCGCCAAGGCTCGAGATGGCCGCGCTGATGCGGCCCATCACGCTCTGCCCATTGCCCGAGTCAGCCTGGGCTGTTGCGATGATCAGGCGAAAAATTTCGGCGAAGCCCAAGGTGACGATGGCGAGGTAGTCGCCCCGAAGGCGCAGGCTTGGCAATCCAACGAGAAACCCAAAAAAGCCAGCCACGATCGCAGAAGCGCACAAGCATGCTGGCACGATCGCAAACGATCGCGCGAACGACGGCTCACCACCACCAAAGAAATGGTGCATGTGAGAGGCAATCACTGCGCTCGTGTACGCACCAATACCGAGGAAGCCAGCGTGACCGATTGAAAATTGGCCGGCCATGCCGTTGATGACATTGAGCGACAGCGCAGCGAGAACATTGCATGCTGCAAGCATGAGAAGCTGCCGGATGGAGCTGTCGGGCAGAATGACGTTCAGGAAGAAGTCAAGAAAAAGGACGACAACGAATACGCCGGCCGCAGCGGCGACGCGTTTCGGGCTCAGGCTCCGTTTGGCCGCCTCGTGCCGTTCGCTTTCGCTACGGTTTGCGGACACGCCTTACTTAACTACTCGGAGATACGGGGGCAGTTCGCGCTTCGGACGAGGGCCTGCTGCGCCATCGCGGCGCTTGCTCGCGCTCTCGTCAGACGGGATATCGGGCGTGGGTGACGCTGCAGCAGGCTCGTTTTTCCCGGCATCGGCTCGGTCGATTGGTATTGGTGACGCCGGTACGGCCATGAGAATCGGGCGCCCTTCGCCCTTTTTTTTCTCATTATTTCGCTCGCGGTTGCCTCTTTTCGAGCTTGCTGAGCTCGCTGCGTTGCGATCGGCGCTCTCGCTTGCGGATGGAATCTCGACGAGCCTTGGCTTTCCGCGCGTGCGCCCACCGGCCGAACGCAGAGGTTCACGGGGAGTACCTGCCGAGAACGCGGCGGCGGCAAGTGAGCGTGACGAACCCGGTGAATTTGGCGAATTTGGTGAAGCTGTTCCGCGGTCAGTGGGCTGCCGCCGCTCATCGACGATGCGCACCGCGAGCTCGCGAGGAACGTCTTCGGGCCAAACCATGCCGCGGCCGTCTTCCCCGACCATTGCGAAAACACTTGACCACGGCACAATGCAATAAAACGGCGTGCGACTAAACGAGAGCGTGCAACTCATACTGTCTTCGTCGACCCGGAGATCGGGAATGGGAACGGGCATGTTCAAGCCGATTTTGAGGATCAGCCGTGGCTCCCTGCGAAATTGCGGCGGTACAATCACCCCCGTTGCCCGCGGGTCGAGATAAACGTCGACGTTCGATCTCTCGAGGAGCGCGAGCGCGACCTCCTTTTTCGGCGGCAAGAGTTGAGTCATTCGCCCTTTTGCCTTTTAGCCTGGTCAGGGTGTGTCTGCAAACCGCAAGCTCGCGCCGCGAGGTCGAAGCTTTCTTCGAGGTGCGTGTGGGTTCTCACCTATTGGGCTGTCCAGTTCCGTTGGCGTGGCGTTGGCGGAGCTCCACCATCAGGCACCGGTTCTGAACAACGGTAATGCCCGCGTTGGCGAGGCGAGTGGCGAACGCGTTGTCTTCGATGCCGAGCTGCAGCCAAACGCTTTTCGGTTTGGCGGCAAGAATGTCATCCGCATGCGATGCGAGATCTTTCGGTCGGCGGAAGACGTCGACCATGTCGATGGGGCCGACTTCGCGCGCAGCCTCGGCAACGCTGCGATAGACTTTGCGCCCAAGAATGTGTGTTGCCTCGGGGTAATAAACAGGGATCGGGACGATATCGTATCCACGATCGAGAGCATACTTGGGGACGTAGTACGCCGGTTGATCCGACGCGGCTTCGGTTTTGATGCCGAGCACGGCGATGCGCTTTGTATTCTGGATTAGCGCGGTAATGGCTGCAGCGTTGTCAATGATGTTTGGGTGCATGCTCGATCCCCTTTGGCTCGATTCCCTAAATTGAAAGCGGGTCAGCGGCGTCGTTTGTTCGCGCGAACCGCGCGAGCGGGGATGAGGCTGGCAATGTCGGGCGTAAGCGCCTCTGCCAGTTCGACCTCGGATTCGATCTCGACAAAAGGTCCGCCGTCTTCTTCGTCGACGACCTCGTCTTGTGCGTCCATCTCGACCGATTCGCCCGTCGTCGCAGTGGCGATGAACTCTTCGGCAACGGACTCTGCGTCGTCGACTTGGATCCGCATGCCGCTTTCGATCGGATCGAGGATAAAGGCATCCCCGTAGTCTTTGCGACGAGCTTGCTTGCGTAATGCACGTATTGTTGGGTCGGCCCGCACGAAGGCTCCTGCAGGCTCGCGGTTGGGAGGAGGGGGCTTGGAAGTCGAATGAGCCATTGGTGAAGAGCGACTGCAAGCGACAGGCCCCGACCTCGGGCACGCCGCAGGGCAGCCGTTGCACACTTTTTGTGCGTATGGTTTTGATGTTGTGCGTATTTGATTGCGCGCGAGCAGCGAATACGGAGGGATGGCTTTCGCACTTGATGCAATCTGCCACGGCGAGGCCGGAAAGCACTCACGTGGTACTCAGTTGAAGGCGGCTATCTGTACCTGCGAGATCGCTTGCCGTGCGTGCATAGGTGCGCCTACACTAAGAAATCTGTATTCGCCAATGGGGGCGATCGGTTTCGACGGAGATCTCGACCATTTTGCTGCGTGCCGTGGCTGCTGAGGATCCACGTAAAAAGCCCCAGCAAACGTAATTGCGAACGATAACGCAATTGCTCTCGCTGCCTAAACAGCAGATCGAAAGCCGGTCGACCAAGGGGCCTGCCAGTGCCTCTGGAAGATTGTCATCAAACTGGCTGGCCGAGCTCCGGATCACCGAGGGTGAGGTAAGACCAAACAGGTGAATAGTCCCAACGCGAGCTTGCTGGCCAGCGCAAGTCGGGACGATGCAAAGGGTCAGCTACGCACGTAGAAGCATGTGGCCTCGGTATTTTCGGACCCGGGTTCGATTCCCGGCGCCTCCACCGTATGGCAGTCTCCTGAGGGTCGCGGAAGTCTCCGCGGCCCTTTTTTCATGGCTGATTCCAGGGCGTTTCGTGTCTCTGAAGGTCTACCGGAGGCCACCTCGAGACGCGGTAGGCAACCAATCTTAGGTATGCACGAAGGTATGCAGACCGATCACGGCCGGTTCTGCATACCTTTGGAGGTTCTGCCGGACGAATCCGGCGGGACCCGCGGCCGGCAGAGCGCGTAGCGGTTCCTGGAAGGCTGTCATGGGCCACCAAGGCGTTCAGGAGACCACTGAATGAAACTCGTTCGATCCGCCCCAACCGCAAGTCAGGTCAAGGCCATGCGCCCCACCGGCAAGCGCATGAAGCCGCGCGCCTTCGGTGACGGTCTGTATCTCGCGTTCAATCCGCAGTCCCTCGTGTGGACGTTCCGCTACCTGTCGCCCGTCACCCACAAGCGGGCGACGACGACGATCGGCAAGCCTCCTGCGATGTCGCTCGCCGACGCGCGACGGGAGGCGTTCCGCCTTCGCGATCTCGTTCTCGCTAAACGTGACCCTGCCATCGAGCGCGCTGACCAGCGCGCGGCGGATCGCGAGACCTTTCAGGCCGTCTCACTCAAGTGGGACGAAGCCCGCGCGCTGCTTGGCAAGGTGACCGACAAGACGCGCAAGACGGCGATGCGGCGGCTCGAGCTCTACGTCTGGCCGACCATCGGCTCGCGGCCGATACAGAGCCTTCAGCGCCGCGACCTTCTCCCCGTGCTCGACAACGTCATCAAGGGTTGCACGCTGGAAGGCTACGACCGTCGCACGACGACGGATCGCGTTCGGCAAATCCTCAAGCAGGTCTTCGACTACGCCATCGACGAAGAGATCTTGAGCGAGGGCAGCAACCCCGCCGCGCGGCTCCGCAAGTACTACGCGCCACGCGAGCAGCGCCACTTCGCGGCCGTGACGGCGCCCGCGGAGATCGGCGCGCTCATGCGAGCCATCGACGACTACCGCGGACGCTTCACGACGTGCATGGCCCTGCGTCTCCAACCGCTGGTGATGCTCCGTCCAGGCGAGCTCCGCGGCGCAGAGTGGACAGAGATCGAGCTTGATGGCGACGCCCCCACATGGCGCATCCCCGGCGAGCGCATGAAGATCAAGGAGCACGGTGAACACGTCATCCCGCTGTCCAGGCAGGCCGTTGCCATCCTTCGCGAGCTCCGCGCGGTGAACCGCGGACAGTACGTCTTCCCAGCGCAACGCGGTGCAACGAAGGGCGTCACGCTGTCGGATGGTGCCTTGAACAAGGCGCTCGACAACCTTGGCTACGACGGCAAGAACAGCCCGAAGCCGAAGCACCGCTCGCACGGCTTCCGCTCGACTGCGCTGACGCATCTCAACCGGCTCGTTGCAGATGGCGGCCAGTCGTTCAATGCAGAATGCGTCGAATTGCAGCTCGCGCACAACGAGAAGACCTCCACCCGCAGCGCGTACCAGCGCGATGCCCTCCTCCCTCAGCGTCGCGTCATGATGCAGGTCTGGGCCGACGAGCTTGATCGCATGCGCGCACTGTCACCCTTGGACGAACCTGCGGGAGCGGCCACCTCCCGCCGAGAAGACGACGACACAACCACCACCACCGAACGAGGCGCAGCATGAAAACGAAGGCAACGAATGAAGCCAGCCCTGCCATCTCCGAGCGGATCATCCCCGAGTGGGACGAGGGCACGACAGACCGGCAAGATCTGTTGAGAACGCCTGGCGGCTTTTTCAAGGTCATCGGACGAGACGATCGCGAGGCCAGCGCGCGCGCGCGCACCATTGTCTATGGCACGACGGAGGCCCCTTCCAAAGAGTGGGACGTGCGTGTCGCTGTTACCCGAGACGTCATTCTCCAACTGTTCTACCTCCGGCCTCTGGATCGCGTTGAAGCGTGGTTCATCGCACGACTGCGGATGTTCCTCATGAGGCTGCAACTGGTTCAGCGTCCACTTCAGCATCTCGAAAGCGCACCCAAAAGATGGCCGTCCTGGGCCCGCCGTCTCGCCTCCAAGTTTTCGGCTGACCGCGTGAACTCCATGCTGCGTTTCGGGTATGCCGATGAAGGCGTCAATTTCAGGCAGGCATTCGAGGATTGGAGCCCGATTCCTTTCTCCTCCTTCAGCTGGGGTGGCTTCTTCTCCGACGAGGAACGGCCGCTCGTCCTCTCGTGTGTTCCTGGACGCGTCAAGATCCCGCGCATACTACCGGCCGACCCGCCGCTGCCGATGCCGGGTTGGATCGAAGATGCCTTGGCCAACTTCCAATCTCATGTGGTGAGGCAAGCCGTTCGCGATTGCTGGGATGCCCCTTTCCGACAGCGAGGCTACGTGGACGAAATTGACAAGTGGCTTGCGCTCGGTGTCGACGACATCGCAACGCTGGCGCGCCTTACGGGGGCAGCGGCTGGCCATATCGGGAAGCACATCAAAGGATATTCGACAAGCTCCAATGTGACGGACCGACCAGACGACAAAGTCCGAATCGCACTCAATGGCGCGGACAATCTTTTTGCATATGCCCATGAACTCTCGATAGGAGATTTCAGATCTATCGCAGCTCGGTTTCAGAGCATATTGAGCGACATCGAACTTCGAAAGCTGCGTCGATAGCACGGCACGGACAATCTTTTTGCATATGCCTATGAACTATTAATAGGAGATATCCAGTCTACTGCTGCTCGACTTTAGGACAATATCTGGCAGCATCAAACTTCGAAAGCCGAATCGATAGTACATCAAGAGAAGATACCCAGTCTATCGCGGTTCGGGTTTGGGGCATATTGAGCGACATCGAACTTCGAAAGCCATGTCGATAGTCGATAGTACGGCGCCGGATACGTCCGGCGCCTCTGGCCTCATGCTCCCGCGCGATGGTCGGTTCATGACCGACACAATCAACGAAGCCAAAACACCGACAGCCGACCCAGTAGAACATCTCGCAGCCCTCGAGCGCAAAGCGACGGAGGCGCACCAAGCACGCTCCGACGCCGAGCAAGCGGAGCGCAAGGCCGAAGAACAGCAAAGAGACGCTGAGCGCAAGGCGCGCGACCTCCGCTATCTCGCAGGCCTCGACAAGAACATCGTCACCGTTCGTTCGGAGGATGAACCGAGTGAGGCGGAAGAGGCGGTTCGAAGAGCCGAAGAGGTGGCGCACGCGGCGCTCGCGCAGTTCGAGACGGCGCGCGATGTCGTCGGTGAAGCGCTTGGTCGCGAGCGCGACGCCAGTCGTGAGTGGAGCGAGACCGCGAACGATCCATCGCTTGCCGAGGCGCGGTGCGTGTGTCTCCGCGCACGACTCGACGACGCCATCCACGCTCACGAGGCCAGCAAGGCGAAGGCGAACGACGCCGCGCGCGTGCTCGCCGAGCATGAGACTCGACACGCGAAGCTCGCCAGCGTGGCGATGACGGCGCGCGAGGCCTTCGACGATGACGAGTCGAAGCGTGGCGCGTATGTGAAGGCCAAGGCTGCGCAAGAGGACGCGAAGATCGATCTGGATCGTGCGAAGCGCTTGTCCGCAGACGCGGCCGGCATCGAGAAGACGGACGGCGATCGCGTGCTCGCGCGCCGCGTGGAACTCGCGAAGAGCGAGACGTCGACCGGCATGGTCAACTTACGCACCGCTTCCATCGTGAAGCGCATGAGCGATGCACTTGGCGAGCTTGTGGCGTGCCGCGTGGCTGTCCAGGAACTGGACCGCGAGATGCGCTCGACGCTCCGCGCCGCCGGCGTCTCCGAGGCGAACTTCCGCTCGCCGGACATGACCACACTGCGCTCGCGTGCGCTCGACGAGCTTGAGAAACGACTCACCACGGAGGACGAGCGCACGGCGCTCCGTGGCCTTCGGTGGGCGCGATGAACACCGACGTGTTGTCGGAGCCGCTGCAGCGACTCGCTTGGCTCATCGGTCAAGACCGCTTCGCCGACCTGTGCGATGCCTGCGGAGGACTCGATACCGTGTACATCCCGAAACGCCTCACGATGGGCCATCCGTGGCTTCGCGTGCTCACGATCGAGGAATGGGCGAAGGTCACGACCGCGATGGGAGGCGAGCGCATCTTCCTTCCTCGGTACTTCACTCGCGCGCAGAAGAAGGTGGATGTTTTGACGCTCGCGGAGCGAGGGTTGACCACGCGTCAGATCTCTTTGGAGGTGAAGGTCGGCGAACGGTACGTGCGTCGCGTGCTTGCAGGTCTTGACGTGAAGAAGGTGGAGTCGTGACACCCATCGAGAAGCAGCGATCGCGAACGCGTCAGATGCTCAGGAACGAGGGATACGATCCCTCGCAGTACTCCGACAGTGAGCTTGACCGCGCGTGGGACGAGCGACAGCGGGCGAACGAGCAGTGGCTGCGCGAGAAGGCGTGCTTCGCGGAGTCGACGGGCCGGAGGATCCAAGAGGTGTACAATGCACGCACTTCGCAGTGGGAGCCCACGACATCATCGTTCGTGGAAGGGCGCGTCGAAGTCGTCTCCTCGCCAGCACTTGTCATCGAAGGCGACGATGGCTTCCGCACTCCGGACGATGCCGTGAGCATCGTCAACGCGACGCGCATGCACCAAGACGTGCTCCATGCCGCCGGCTTCCCCGTCTCGACGACCGAGGCGTACGCCCACGTCACGGCGAAGTGGCCAGACGAACCTGGCTTCGACACCGAGCTTCAGGATCGGATCTACGACACGCGGGTGCAGCGCTATCAGAACGAGATGGCCAAGTCGGGCCTGCACGTCGGGATAGACGAGGCGGCGAAGTTCGTGGCTGCCGTCGAGAGTGCCGCCGCGAAGCTTCGGCAGACGGAAGCGGCGTACGGCAGGCAGATCGCTCCGACGTATGCGTACGAGCGCGCGCTGAAGGAAGTGCAGTCGGACACACCGCGTCAGTACTGACGGACCGCTCGGCGGTGGGACGGTCGCGTGGCTTGCATCAGGACAATCAGTAATATATTACCGCTTGCATGGCGGTTGAGGTCCTCCTCTCGAGAGCGGCTCAGAAGGACATCGCGAACCTTCCTCTCGTTGTTCAGGTCCGCGTTCAGGACGCGATCCTTCGCCTCGCGAGCTACCCCGACATCACGGGCGTGAAGGCCCTCAAGGGCGCGCTCAGAGGCAAGTTCCGCGTCCGCGTGGGCTCCTACCGCATCGTGTTCGTTGTTCAGGCCAACGCTGTCACGGTCGTGTCGGTCGACGATCGCAAGGACGCGTATTAGTAATAGGAGATGGTGGCGACGATGACGGGCAACCTGGTCATGAACGGCACGGAGTACGTGGTGGTCCCGAAGGCGGAGTACCTTCGCCTCGTCGGGCGAGCAGACGATGGCGCGACGCTCGCCGAGCCTTTCCTTCGCGAGACGATCGGACGCAGTCTACGCGCGGCGCGTGAGCATGCGGGGCTGACCCAAGGTCAGCTCGCCAAGAAGTTGAAGAAGGCGCAGACCACCGTGAGCCAGAGCGAAGCGGGCAAGATCCGCGTGAGCGAGACCTACGTGAAGAAGGTCTTGAAGGTCTGCGGCCTCCCCGAGGACTGGACGGCGTAGATTCCACTTGCGCCCGGTGTGCACGTTCAGGCACGAAGAAGACATGGCTGCGAAGAAGCGAGCGAGCGCAAAGAAGACTTCCGGCAAGGCGAAGCCGAAGGCGGCCAAGAAGGTCGTGAAGAAGAAGCGGATCGGAAGGCCTCCGCGCGCTGGCGAGGCGGGGCGCGGATTGGTCGTTCGCCTCACCGACTCCGAGCGCACGCAGATCGACCGCGCCGCCAAGACCGCTGGCAAGTCGGTTGCCGCATACGTGCGGGACGCGGCTCTTTCGGCTTCCGAAACCGATTGACGAAGTTTCGGATTCCGATACGTTTGCTCATGAAGTGAGGCCCGCGCGGTAGCAGCCGCCGGGCCTCATGGCCCAACCCCAACGGAATGAGGTTGAACATGAGCAGCGTATCGAACGGCCCCCATGCGGGCCAAGAAGCATCGCATGATCGGTTAGCTTGTCAGCCGTCACCACTCGTCATGACCGTCGCCGAGTGGTGGGCCGAAGGCGTCCGTCGATTCGGCGAGGACCCTGACACCTGGCGCCTCGTGTGCCCGGCATGCGGGCACGTTGCTGCATCGCACGACTGGGACGATGCTGGCGCCCCGAAGGACGCGATCGGCGTCGCCTGCGTCGGTCGGTGGCTACCGAATGCGCGCGATGCGTCCGGCACTGGACCAGGACCATGCAACTACGACGGCAACGGGCTCAACCCCGTCACTGTCACCGACGATGACGTTGTCCTCCACTTCTTCGCCTTCGCAGAGGTGACACCTGAAGGCGGTGCACGATGATCCGCGCTCACGACCTTCTCACCACTACCGAGCTCGCGCCCTACGTACAGCGGGCAAAGTACTGCGCGTTCGACATGGACGAAGACGGAATTGCGGACGTGCTGAACGAGATCTCACGCGAACTGGCCTACCGCGCCGTGAAGGCCTATGCCGAGCGCTCCCGTAAGGAGCTCATGGAGCTCGCGGCGGAGAACAAGCGTCTTCGTGAACAGCTCGGACGCAAGAAGAAGTGCGCTCCCTCGAAGGTGGCCGACGTCATCTCCCTCGCAGCGGTCAAGGCGGCGAGATCGTGAGCCCCGAACTGCATCGACGACGCGATCAAGCCAAGGCCTACGAAGACGAAGACGATGAGGATGGGTCGGCCAAGGGCCGCCCCTTGGAGTTCGACGTCGCCGAGCCCGAGGCCCACTCGTCTGCATGAGCGCTACGACCGCCCCTTCCAGCGCGCGCTGTCGGCTCCTTCGTCGCGGCGCACGCTGTCGTGACGTGGTTGGCCAAACCTTGTGTCCAACGTTCGCCGGACGAATCCGGCCTACAGACACTCGCCTTCGCGGGGCATCGTCTCCCACGTGCCGAGGCAGGAAGCCGAAGGCACGAGGAGACAACGCACATGACGACCACATCGATGATGGACGAACCCCAACTCCTTCGGTTTGCCACCGTGATCGCGATGACGAAGCTCTCGAAGCCCTCCATCTACAAGCACATGAAGGCAGGCACGTTCCCGCGCCCCAAGCACGTCGGACGCACCCCCCTCTGGCGCCTCGCCGACGTGAAGGCGTGGATCGAATCCGAGTGAGACAGCGGAGGCTTGGATCATGAGCAACGACAACAACGACGACGAGCTCCTTCGCCTTGATGAAGTGACGCCGAAGGTGCGCCTCGCTCCGTTTTGGATCACGTGGTGGTCCCGAGGCGTTCACGAGACCATCGGGCGACGACGGTCTATCGACATCGCCACCCTCGTCGCGTGGTGGACGTCGCCTCCCGCGCCGACGAACGGCAACAAGGGCAAGCAACATGCGTGGAGCGCCGCGACCTTCCGAGGCGGTAGGCGCGGCCTCGCCAACGTTGAGCAGGTGACTGCGCTCGTCTTCGACTTCGACGGCGCCGCCGTGCCGATGCGCGAGGTGCTTGCGGCCTTGCCTGTCGCCTGTGTCGGTCACACGTCGTGGAGTCACGGCACGAAGCCGGGCGAGCGCTTCCGCGTCTTCGTCCCCTGCGACCGCCCCATGACCGTGCGCGAGCACGCGCGGATCTGGATGCTGTTCGCGGACGTCTTCATGGGCATCGGCGCGCCGCTCGACGTCACGACGAAGGACGCTTCGCGACTCTGGTTCGTGCCGTGCGTCCGTCCAGGATACGACGCGCACGCAATCCTCAATCGCGAGGTGCTCGACGTCGACGAGGCCTTGACGATCGCGCCGAGCGAGCGTGAGCACGAGATCCGCAACGTCGTCGACGACCCGCACGAAGGAGTACGCCAGAAGGGGCTTGGCTACGAGTCACGTGCATCCGTGACGGATCGCGCATCGGCGTACCTCGCGAGCATGCCTCCGGCGATCCAAGGAAGCCATGGAGGCACCGCGACGTACAAGGCCGCCATCGCGCTCGTGCACGGCTTCGCGCTCGACGAGTCCACGGCGTTCGCACTGCTGGTGCGTGAATACAACCCGAGGTGCAAGCCGCCGTGGTCCGCAAAGGGCCTCGCGCGGAAGGTCAACGAGGCCGCGAAGGCAACGCGCGTCGGCCTTGGCTACCTGCTTCCAGAGAGGACGCGATGAATTCGACGGTACAAAAGACGAAACCCCGCAGCGGCAACCACGGGGCTTCAAACACACCAAACAAACTCAACGAACGAGTCGAAGAAGACTCTACCACGAAACGAAGCGACCGCGGCTCCAAGAAAAACGCCAACGGATCGAACGACAACGAGAAGCCACGGCGTGCGGACTTGCTCGTCGCGCAGGCGCGCGAGGCGGCAGAACTCTTTCACAACGAGGATGGCGTCGCGTACGCGACCGTGAAGAGCGGCCCTCAGCGCCTCACCATGCCCGTTCGCAGTCGGCGCTTCCGCCAGTGGCTTACCTCGATTGCCTTTGCGGCTACCGGGCGCGGCATCGGCTCGAGCACGGCCGACGAGGTGCTCGCCACACTTGAGGCGTACGCCGTACACGTCGGCTCGCAAGAGACCGTCCACATCCGGACAGCGATGCACGACGGTGCCATCTGGATCGACCTCGGCGACGAGAGCGGCAAAGCGGTGCACGCGACCGCGGAGGGCTGGACGGTGACGCAGGACGTTGTCCCGAGGTTCGTTCGCCCATCGGCGCAGCGCCCGCTTTCACATCCTGCACGCGGTGGCTCCGTCCAGGAGCTACGCCCCTTCCTGAACGTCGCTGACGACCACGGCTTCGTGTTGTCGGTCGCGTGGATCATCGCAGCGCTGCGTCCAGGCCTCCCGTTCCCGATCGCGGTGTTCTCGGGCGAGCAGGGCACCGGCAAGAGCACCGCATCGAGGGTGTTGCGCATGTTCGTAGATCCGAACAAGTCACCAGTCCGCGCGCCCCCGAAGGACGATGAGACGATCTTCGTCTCCGCCCACAATGCACACGTCCTCGCCTTCGATAACCTCTCTGGTGTGCCGACCTGGATGTCCGATGCGATGTGCCGATTGGCGACCGGAAGCGGATTCGCGAAACGTGGACTCTACACGGACGGCGAAGAGCACGTATTCAGCGCCACGCGGCCGATTATTATCAACGGCATTGACGACATGACCACGCGCGCCGACCTCGCCGAGCGCGCACTCCTTATCGAACTTACGCCCATCGATGAAAAGCGGCGTCGTGAGGAGTCTGTATTCTTCGGGGCACTCAACGCCAGCGCCCCGCGTATCTTCGGCGCTCTGCTAGACGGCATTGTTGGTGCGCTCGCGCGCGGCAAGGTGAAATTCGACAGACTCCCACGTATGGCCGACTTCGTTACGTGGGCCACGGCAGCGGAGCAAGCGCTTGGCTTTTCAGACGGCGCCGTGATGAAGGCCTTTGATGCTCACCACAGGCGTGCAGTAGCCGTTAGCGTCGAATCCAACCAGGTATCCGCAGCCGTGTTGCGCCTTATTGCCGATCGTGAGGAGCGCCGGATCGGCAAGTGGGAAGGGGTGGCGTCGGCGCTGCTCGGCGATCTCAACAGACTCGTCGGTGAAGAGCAGCACGCCAGAGGGTGGCCGCGCGGCGCGAACGTGTTGACACGTGAGCTGAATCGCATGACGACGGTGCTCCGGGAGTCGGGAATCAACGTCACGCTCGAGCGGCGGAAGAACGGTCGCTGGGTAACGCTCGAGCGCTCCTCGAACTGACCGTCAACTCGGCTCACGACGAGGACCGAGCTTCACAAGTGGCCCAGGTGGTGATGAGCGCCCCTGGGCCGCTCTCTTTTGTCTTCTTTCTCTCTTTTTGGTCTTTAAATAGGAAAACATCGTCACCATCGTCACCCGAACAAAAAAGCCTTACATTCCATGCACTTAAGTGGTGACGATTGCTCAAAAAAACATCGTCACCCAATCGTCACCATCGTCACCCGACCGCCTTCGCTGCGGATGGGACGGGTGACGATTCATGGTGACGATTGGATGACGGTACCTTCTGTCATGAAGTGCCTATTTTTATGGGGTAGTGACGATGTGACGATGGTGACGATGTTTTCGGAGCCTTGTTCCTACGTTTGCTCGTGACGAGCCCCTCTTGGTGCAGCTCCGCGCATGAATCATCGCTAAATCCTTGCGAAAACGATGTATTCCGATGTGCGCTTGACCCAGGCGCCACCCCGCCAGACAGCGACACCATCGCCGCCACGGACAGCATCACCAGCACACCTCCTGGCGTACTGAGGCCTTGGAAGGCGGGAACAAGCGGTAAACGGCGGGAATACGCGGAACAGAACCGATCACGACGCTGCCCACCTCCACGCGCGCGCCACCGCCGGACAACGGCGCCATCCTCATCCACAAAGGCGGTTCGGTGTGACCTCGGAACCATGGCAGCTCGCCAGAGCCCACCGCTTCCGTCAGTGTCTCCTTTCACGTTTAGGTATGCATGAAGGTATGCAGCGCGATCCGGCCGCTTTCGCGACCTCGGAAAAACAGATGTATGAGTGTACGAATACGGTGGACGGCGCCTCCACAAGTTTGACGGTGTTTTTGTGGTCTTTTTGGGCCAGAAAACCAAAACCTGGCCAAAACTTTTCTCCGGCTCCGGAGGCACGAGCACGGCCTCCGGCAGCGGGGGAAGTGGCGTTCCGAAGTTGGTACCGGCTTGGTAGCGGGCGTTGGCGATGTACGCCTCGGTCATGGCGGGCGTGGTGTGGCCGGCTCGCCATTGGATGTCCTGCGGTGGATCGCGACGCACGGCCATGTGAGTAAGGCAGGTGTCCCTGAGGTTATGGAACTTCATGTGCGCCTGCATCTTGTCGGCCTTCGGGACGTGAAGTGCCGAGCGTGTGCAGCCAGAGAGCAAGAGATCGTCGCGCAGGTGTGAGGCGCAGCGATTGTGCGCGCGCACCATCAGAACCTTGTCGTCCGGCTTTCTGCCTTCGATGAGAAGCTTGAGCAGCGGAAGGAGGTTCGGCTCGATCTGGACGATCCGAGCTCACCCCGTTTTCGTGCGATCTTTCTCTTTGCCGTTCTTCACCTGACGCGCGACCGTGATTTGCATCGCGTCAAAGTCGATGTCGTTCACGCGCAGCGCGCGGAGCTCCCCTTGCCTCATCGCGGTATAGGTTGCGACGGCGTAGACGTGCCGGCGTTCGAGTGGAATGCCTTCGGGGCCGGCACAAGAAAGAAGCTTGATCACTTCGTCTGGCCGAAGAAACGGCTTCTGCTTCTTGGTTCCGTCGTCGGGCCCGGCGACACCTTCGGCCGAATTCTTTTCGAGCAGATATTATGGTTGAACCAAACCATTGTCAACGCTTTTTGTCGCGGGGTAAATCCCGGACTTGGGCGCATCGGATTGCGGCGTCACGAACGAAAGCGCCGGGGTGCAGTCCTGCCTTCTCAGCGGCGGTAGCAACAGCGGCCATTTCGGAAGGAGTGAGGCGCGCCACGACCCTTTCATTAGACGCTTCCTCGGCGCGCAAAGGCCGCCCGGGTTTGCGCTTCTTCGCTGCGTTCTTCTTCTCAGTCACGCGTGTTCCCCATTGTATTGGCGAAGCAGCAGGCGACTCCGCTTCCGTCTTGAGCGCTGCGAACCCGCGAGCAATTGCAGCACGAAAAGCATCCGTTCGCGACGCTCGTAGCCCCGGCTTTGACAACAGATCGGCGACTTCGTCAGCTTCTAGGATCCAACTTGACGGTATGCGGAATGTAATCTGGGTCGTGCTTGCAAGGGTTCGAGCCATATCGCCGTATTGTACCATCTCATTGACTGACTGCATGCATGTAACTTTACGCTGACGCGAGTCTTCGCCAAACGTCCGTGCTATGGGCGAAACGATGTGCACGCTCAACGTCCATCTCGGGAGTGCCAATCTGACCGTCAAGGAACAGTGGCGAGGTCGCAACCCGGATGGTGAGGTCGCATGACGTCCACGCGCTCCACCAACTATCTTGTCGGACTCGTCCGCGAACTGTGCAAGTTGCCGCGCGATCGAGCGGGTCGATTCTCGAGCAAGGTCGTTGCTGCGCACCGTCGCTACGACGAGGCGACGGAGAAGGAGCATGTCGAGACGAGGGGCTACGCGGCTGGCTTCAAAACGATGATCACGGTCATCAATGGGTTCGTCCCGTCGAACGAGGTGATCGGGCAGGCATTCCGTAAGACGGTACCGATGTATCCCGAGCCGGCAGTGCGCGAGCTCGTCGCAAACGCGCTCATCCACCAAGACTTCTTCCTCACCGGTACAGGCCCAATGGTGGAAATCTTCGCCGATCGCGTGGAGGTTACGAACCCAGGCGCGCCGCTGATTGATCCGCAGCGCTTCATCGACAGCCCCCCAACATCTCGCAATGAAAAGCTCGCTTCCTTCATGCGCAGGGTGAACATTTGCGAGGAGCGCGGTACCGGCATTGATAAAGTTGTCGCGAGCGTTGAGATCTTTCAGCTCCCCGCTCCAGATTTTCGCGTCTACGAGCATCACACCAAGGCCGTGCTGTTCGCGCCGATGAAGTATGGCGACATGAGGCGAGCAGACCGCATCAGAGCGTGTTACCAGCACGCTTGCCTGCAGTGGGTTTCGGGCGGCGAGATGTCCAATGCAACGCTTCGAAAGCGGTTCGGGATCGAAGAGCGCAACTACGCGACTGTGTCGCGTGTGATCGCTGAGACCTTGGACGCGAAGCTGATCAGACCGGCAGACCCCGATAATAAGTCAAAAAAGCACGCGCGGTACGTGCCATTCTGGGCGTAGGCTCTCTCAAAACCCAGTCACATAAGCAAGTCTTGGAAAAAGCATCACTTTTCGTCGATCCGAACATAAACGCGTCGTCACCGATCACATAACCATCACATAAGAACCCCCCTCTTTTCTGCGATCCGAACGCGAAAGACCCCGTCACCAATCACATAGCCATCACATAAGAAAGCCGAACTCGAAGTGGCTGACCTGTCGAGAAGAGATCGTGAAGCGTATGCGGGCGAAGAGATCGGCCCATGCTCCTGAACAGGGCCCATTTGATGGGTTGAGCTCAAAACGGGCGCTTCAGTAGATTTTTCTCATTCTTTACGCGGCATTGGTCATTTGATGGCTGGACCGTTACAGGCGGAACCGTTTGTCGATCCTTCTCTGATGCTTCTCCACGGCGACAGCGTCGCGAAGAACATCGGCACGCGACGGAGCGGAAGACTCCAAAAAGCTGCCTTCTTTCCGCTACTTCGAACACTCCCCATTTTGTGGAGTGTTCCCCACGACGTCTCCTCCAGGCGTCTCCGCTGTCCGTCGACCTTCAGCCCGAACGGTTCACAAAGCGCCGAGAGCGTTACGTGCTCGACACCGTCGTTATTACGGACGATGCCAAACACACGATTACAGCATTCAGTTCCCGGAAGTACGAATCAACTTCCGGTGTCGCCAAGTCGTCGTCGAAGGCATCGATTACGCGAAGGGCTATCTGGGCCTCTCGAAGAGCGTTACGCCACGCGACCGCGGCGAGTTCGCGTGCGGCTGCCGGCCGAAACCGGATCACTTCTTCAGGCCTCGCTGGACCTCTTCCCACGGGACGCCAGGCACTCCGCCACGAGCGTCAGCCGCGCGGCGCTCGAGTTCGTCGCGGTCATCGATCGAGATCCCCGGTCGGGGTTCGAGGCTGTCGAGCAGCGCTGCGGCGAGATCTTCTCGCTCTGCTTCGGGGAGCTGCATGGCTTCTTCGAGGGGCTTTCGCGGCGGCACCCCTGCGCCAAAGATAGTGCAGAATCGCGTGATGGATTCGACCATACACCAAGCACGCGAACGAACATTGACGCGACGATGCCGGCTGCTTCTTCGAGCTTGCGTTCAAGCTCCACGCGCAATGTGTCGCCCCACTCGAGCGTGCCTCCAAGCAGCCCCCACGTGGCGGTGTCACTACGGCGAATGAGCAACGTGCGCCCGTCACCTGTCTGTGTCCGCGCCACCACCGAGATGCCAACAATCGGTCGACGGCAACGGGAGCCGCGTCACTTCGTGGACCATGCCAAGGGCCACCTCGGGGGCCAACCGAGGATCATAACGAAATGATAGACTCAAGGTTGCTGACTTAAACCTGTAAAATACAAGATGAAGCGTGTGCGCAAAGGTGCAGCGAAAATCGCCGTGACCCGCAAGAAGACCAGCATTACCCATTCCACGCCTGGCTACGATGTTGTGCTGGCCGACGTCGTCGCTCTCATCGAGGCGGGGCAGCGCGCGGCGGTGCGCACATCGAACGTGATCGTAACGGCGACCTACTGGGGCGTGGGCCGCCGCATCGTCGAAGAGGAGCAGCATGGCGCCGCGCGTGCCGACTACGGCGAGGAGCTGGTGTCTCGTTTGGCGGTGGACCTCACAGACCGCTTCGGGCGTGGGTTCGGCCAGCGAAACGTCTTCAACATGAGGGCGTTCTACCTGGAACACCAGGAAGAAAAGATTTTGCAGACGACGTCTGCAAAATCGGCGGCGGCCGCTGCGCTGCAGAAAGTCCAGACAGCGTCTGGACAATTCCTCGGCCACGTCGAGCTGGCCCGCGTCGCCGGGCATTTTCCGCTGCCGTGGTCTTGTTACGTGAGGCTCCTCTCTGTCCGCAATCCAGCGGCGCGCCGCTTCTACGAGTCCGAGGCGCTGCGCGGAGGGTGGACCGTTCGACAGCTCAATCGGCAAATCGACAGCCAGTTT
>Ga0123357_10002176_pt1 | contig 21607 bp, 13 predicted proteins | sample TergutEmb28metaG_FD_89873 | JGI IMG/M metagenome (GOLD analysis project Ga0123357, IMG submission 89873) | Embiratermes neotenicus P4 segment gut microbial communities from Petit-Saut dam, French Guiana - Emb289 P4 | ecosystem: Host-associated > Arthropoda: Insects > Digestive system > Gut ... | reverse complement strand
GGAAGGCGTGCTGAGGATTTTTTCGCCCTAAAAATCCGACGGCTTTGGCCGGGTTTGAACCCACAAACTTGGGTACTAAAGGCCAGCACGCTACCCTAGACCACCGAAGCCGTAATGCGTTATATGTTGCTGAGTTGGTCCCCACCGTTTTGGGGCTCCGAAGAGGCTGGATGTATTTCAGATTGCGGGTCAGAAGTATTTTGTATGTAAATTCGTACACTGCTGTATCTACACTGTTAGTTGAGTTCTAGGTGTAAGTAGCTTATAGCGTATAAGGGGAAAACATAAGATGACTCCCTCTTTCTCACCGGCGTGTTTCAATGAAAAATTCACACACGTTAGAAGATGTAATAAACACATTAATGAAGTTTACTCGGAAACCAGTGCTAAAGCTTTCGCTGGAATACTGAGTGAGAAAGAACAGAGTTATATCACGCCTGAACAGTCACAATACCAGGAAATTCCACCCCTAGGTATGTACTTAGTCGTAGTCACATATCATAGGTCGTAGTACAATGATACCTCGCCTAACGAGTGGCCCTGCTAACGAATTTTTCGGCTAAAGAAGATTTTTTTCGCTGTTTTTCGGACTCGGCTAACGAATACGGATTCGGCTAACGAATGTTTTAGTGGATGCGCGCGCTAATATAAAGCAGAAAATATGAACGGTCGGGCCATTCCAGGAGCTTATCTTTTCCGTCTGTATGTGTGTGACAAAGAAATGAGCTGACCACAAGAGGCCAGCTACTGAAGAAGAGGTGACTTACCTTGAATAAACTTTGAAAATTTGGAAGAAGAATAGTAAAAACGTTGTGTACATATTTTCAGTTTAATAGTATAAAGTATAATAGTGTAAAGATCGTCAGTTTTTCATTCTACTTTCCATTCTCCTTCATCCAGTTGGGTAGCTGTTCATCTCAGCCTTTGGTGAGTTTTTGCCCTTTTACAGTGTGCTTTTTACTATTTCATAAAACTTATCTTTAAATAGTGGGCAGCATCCAGAACGAATTAAACGATTTTCTATAGAAACCTACGGGAAATCACGTTTCGGCTAGCAAAGAATTCGGCTAACGAATGTGATTCCGGAACTAATTACCTTCGTTAACCGAGGTATCACTGTACTGGGGCGTGTGAGTTCAAATGATCCTGAGAACTGCGCTGGCGGTAGCGTAGCTACTGGCAGAGTCACCCATGCCGGGCAGGTCAAGTGATGACCCAGGCAGAAAGGGATACCCTGGTCCTCCAGGTTGGAGGTAACTGTCAACTGCATCTCCGTTACGAAAACCTCATTGTTGACATGCCTAATGATGAACGCCAGACGGATACAGAGAAGTATGGGCATCAGTAATTAAGTAGGCTATGGCTCTTTCAGACAACCGCAGATCCAAGGAGTATTTACTGCGAAGTGATGTGTTATTTAGAATGACGTAAGGTCTCGCATATATGGCAACCCTACATTTCTGCAAGGATATTTCTTTAAAAAAAAAAAAAACCTCGCCTTGTATTCGGGATTGCATGGTATTTGTAGTGATTTGCACTTAACAAATGACTAAATTACCAAAAATGTGGTACATACAGACCATGCCGGTTTGCTGGTAAACGGTGCTGTTGGAAGGTACCAGTTCTGAAAGTTCGCTACACCGAAACCCTACTTGGTTTTCATGTTCATTCATTGGAGATACAAGTGTGCAGTTGACGGGAATGTCCAACTCTAAAGAGCAGGACATTACATTACACTGTTGCATGTACTACTGAACATTAGAAATGTCAGATACAACCTTTTACCATCCTCCCTACGTATGTCGTTAAAAATATATTGTACGTGTATTGTACATATATTAAATAAGATTCCAAACAATAAGTACAGACTTCAATGAGATGAATATTTCTAACTGTATTCTACTCATTCTTTTTTTTTAAGCTCGTGGTTCTGTGCATCATAATTCAATGTGAATAAAAATCTAACTAGATGCAACAGTATGAAGATATTTATTTACTGCAAAGCTACTCTACATGTTTCGGGTGTCACAGAACCTATCATCAGGAGTACTAAAAACTGTAAGCGTAGCCTCCGGTACAGGTCATAATACTGGTACAGCTACTTCCCTCCAATGTGGCTTTATCAGGCCTTGTTGGAGGGAAGTAGCTGTACCAGTATTATGACCTGTACCGGAGGCTGCGGTTACAGTTTTTAGTACTCCTGATGATGGGTTCTGTGACACCCGAAACATGTAGAGTAGCTTTTCAGTAAATAAATATCTTCATACTGTTGCATCTAGTTGGATTTTTATTCACATGGACTAATCCTTCTTCTTTGCTTTTCAGAAGTGTCGGCACTCTCATGTAACACAGACATCATGTTATGCTGCCACACAAACACAAGAAATGCATTCAAGTTTTAATATGCAGCCCCTACTTGCAATAACAAATTTCACTCCAATCCGTTAAAGCTTTATCCTGCCGGGGCAGGAATTTAAATTTAAGTGCATGTTTTAAGGAAATGTATTATTGGAACTGAAAAAACGATAAAATTATGAGAGAAATGGCGTTTTGTGAAAAATGAAACAGAGATTAGGCAGCATGTTTTAAAAATACAGTAAATTTCCTTTTTGCCAAAATATATAAAATAAATTTGTAGGGGTATTTTCCTACATATGTTTTCATATGTAAGTGCAGGTCTTTAAAACGTCCTAATTAAACACCATTTTATAATATTCAAATACATTGATGTCTGTTACATCTTTGATGGCCTAAACTGAATGGCATTTACAAGGTTACCATCATACTTTAAGATACAATGCTCCTTTCTTGTATTTGTGATGCTATGAGTTTTCCATCTAAAGGGTGGTAACCCTGACTAAAGTTCTTTGATGATTTTCCTCAGTCTTTTCATTTAGATGCTGATATTTCTTTAAATATGGTATGATTACATCATTCCTAACAGATAATTCAGGATCATCCTTCTAGTCAACACCAAACAATCTGTCTACTTCTGATAGCATCGTTAATTAGAAAAGTCAGACATTTTTCAACAATTTCTGCTTCTTATTGCGGGTACAAATGTATCTTGTGCTGCACAACCATAACAAGGTAGTTGGGTAATTCTTTCACAAATATTTAGGATTACAGGCAACAGTGAGGGGGTCAAGAGAAGAATTTTTCTTTGAACACTCTGGTCTCTTGTAATTTGACGTCCTTACTTTGGTAGTTATCTTCAGAAATATAAGGTGTAGCATTACAGGGTGATATTAAAGAGATACTAGAGTACTGGTTGTGAAAAACTGGACCATGTTGGTGATGAACCGATTGGCCTGGCATGAACTGGTGGAGAAGCTAAAAACCCATACAGGGTTGTAGGACAAATGAAAAAGAAGAAGCATTACAGGGTATAGTAGTGTTCATAATTACTGCACTGAGAACATCCAGTCTCATGCTGTTTCTTTACAGATGCTGGCAGACCAACAGAGAAGTTCTGACAGACATGCCGAAACATACTTTGAGATGGACAGTATTCCATACTATGACATGAATAACCACACAAGAGATTATCTAGCCTTAGGAGAACTCGATGGCCAGCAGTGGCTACCATATATGCAGGTAAACAATTTTGAGTTATGGAAAAAATATCAAATTTACTTAGTGTAGTCCAAAAGACTGTGGTTACCTTGGCAAAACTAAATGCAAGTAAATCGTTAAGCAGCACAACAATTCTAGGCCTCTCAAGAATGAGTCAGCTGCTCTTACTTAGTCACTTCAAAAGAAGCTATGGTAAAATGTTGCAAATCTCATAGATTTTATTGATATTATTAAAGCAGTTTTGAAATACACAAGACAAATTGGCAGACAAAAGCTCTGTCCTTAATATCTGTTGCATGCATTGCATAAAGACTGTAGTGTATCTACACTGTTTCCCTTTTTGACAATACTGACCTGTACAAAACACAACAGCGCACTGTTTTGAGGTGGCTGTGGAGGACACAGTGTAACTAAATTGGAGGCATTACTCATTGGTAGATTTACATCTGCACCAAAGATATGAGCATGGACCTCCAAGGGTAAGGAAATCAGGTTCCAACATCATGAAATATGCCACTTTATAAGGTTTGCTGGGGTTAATATGAAAAAGGGCATTTCTAGTACAATATTAAAAAACTGATGAAATGAGATAAGAAAGAATAAGCAGTGTGCACATTAGTATACCACAGACCACATCTGAAATTGGATGCCAAGTATGTTACTCAGACACAGTGACTGTCCTGATTAACCTTTGGTTGACCAGGATGTGAATTTAAATTTTAGCACTTGGTTTAAGAAAAAACTATTATTTGAACAGAAACTAAAACAGAGTTTTATGTTCATGGTTCCATGCATCGTTAATCTGTATTAATAACTGTCCAATGAGATGCAACACAAAGCAGTCTATTTATTGTTCTGCGAGTTTACACTACATGTTTCAGGTGTCAACCACACCCATCATCTGGAGTACACAAAACTGTAACTATAGCCTCCAGTACTGGTCATATTTTTTGTGTAGCTACCTCCCTGCAAGTTGGCCACGTTGGACGAGGGTAGCTACACAAAAAATATGACCAGTACTGGAGGTTATAGTTACAGTTTTGTGTACTCCAGACGATGGGTATGGTTGACACCCAAAACATGTAGAATGAACTTGCAGAACAATAAATAGACTGCCTTGTGTTGCATCTTGTTGGACAATTAGTAATACTAAAACAGAGATTATGCAGAACATCTTAAAAAAAGCAGTAAATTTTTAGGGGCGTCTTTCTACGCGCATTTGCATGCGCAAATGCAGGTCTTTAAATTTTTATGACAGTGGCTGTAGACAAGTGTTGTGCTTATCCTGTACTCTTTGCTTCCATTTTAAAGGCAACACAATAGTGCTCTGCAAGCCAACTTTCTTTTTTTCAGGTACCCCAGGCTAGTATGACATACATGAGACCAAATGATGAAACCAAATTGCAGCATGGTGGTCCTTGGACACAATATATGCCTGAAACTCGCACACAGCAAGGTACTTTGAAATTTTACTTACTGGGGAAAACTTTGATAAGATGTATTTCTATGTCATTTCCTTGAGATACTTAAGAGGAAATTTTTACCATCCACAAAACATGAAGGAAACTGTAATGAGTGAGGACTTTGCAGTACCAACAGGCTTGGAAACTGGCATTATAAGTTATTGGAATTGTTTTAACAGGTGTTGCAAGTTCCATTAGTTTATAAAAGTTAACAGTTTCTGTTCTTTGACAACATATCTCATGTATTAGTGAAGTCGTTGGCATGAGGAATGTGTATAACAGAAACAAAATACATGCAGAATAAGAATATGTCTCACACATGTCTGATTAACATACACACACTATCACATCAAAAACTTTTCACTCAGGCAGAATTCATTAGGCTGACACTTGTAAGGAATTTGTAGAATTGTTCTTAAACATGGCAATAATAAGGGAACAAAGCGGTTCACAATGGAGGTGGGTGACAGGCCTTGGGCTGGTATGATACTTGATATGCTGAGCATTTACACAAGGAGAATACTACAAGATATTTGATCAGTAAAGAATCTTGGGAAGGATATATAGACAGATAATACGAAGAAGAGTGAATGTACATACAGGAGGGGTGAACAAAACTGTTCAAACAACATATCCAGACTGGACAACTAAAACATACAAAAACACAACCAAGTATTTTCTGTGTAACATTTACATGACACATAATTTAATTAAGAATAAGGTTAAAATAATATCCAGGTAAAGGACACCTTTGTACTGTTTACTTTAAATTTAAGCTAAAACCTTCATAACCATCAATTGGGTCATGAGTTGTGCAATGTAATAGAACATAACATTTTTTTCAGTTCCAGCATACCATTTGAAGCAAGACATGATGAATGGATCATATGGTAACTGTATGCCAAACCACCCAATTCCTGGCACTTCAGGCAGCAATCAACATGCATCCACTGTAGGCGCAGTGGTAAATCATAATGACAGAGGTGTTGGCAACAATTATGAAAGTAATACTAGTAACTTTCAACAACACCAGTATGTTTATCACCAAGAACAACCGGCAAGCAACTCTGCTCTCACTCACAAAGGAGTCACTAAGGATAAAATCAGTGTAAGTATTTTGAGGTGCGTCATCCGCATTGTGTTATTAGAATAACAAAACCAATGTGATATGTGTGTGTATATCATTGTAGTTGTGTTTTGACGATATATACACATATCATATTGGCAGTGTAGGTATTTTTCAAGCAAAAGAAAATATTCAGCCACGGTCTTTGGGCTTGTAACAACCTGTAGTTTTACAGAGAGAAATAAAATTTGTGTGTGTTCCTTTATAGACCCTTCATAGGGCTAAGTCAGGGATATAGAAGATGTTATATTACAAATACATAACAATAATTAATATGACCAAAACAGCTAACTGCAGACATCTTACACACATATAACACAGAACAAAATAATTACTCCATAGAAATATTTTTGTCATAAATATTTTCTATACCTATGAGACTTCAACTAAACTAAATACTTGTCCACAGCAGACAGATTGAAATATGATATAGTCTCATAAGGCTGCTGTAAAAATTCTTGCATCGTGATTTAAACTTTTAATAGCGAATGGAACATTACAGAACAAATTGACTGCTGCACAAGGCACTTGCTCCTGATCTAGAGGTAAACTTTTCACAGAATCAGAGAAACGTGCTGACTCTGTCTTTGCAGTTATGGACATGATGGGAGAGTACAAAAGTTGCAGGAAATGGTCATGATAATGAAATTTCACGTTCCATAAAAAGTGGTAAATTTCTTGCAATCTTGCCAGTCTGTAAGTGTTTAAAGAGAACTGTTCTCCAAGGAGCTGAATTCTTACATCCCAGGATTCAATTTTACCATCAAACAGCAAACAGTACAGAAGTGTTCTTCTTTACACTCCAGAAATACTTTTGACAACCATAAATCTTAAACTAAATGCAAAATCAATATGAAAGAATTCTTCCATAACAACTCACAAGCTATGGGTCCATATCATATAAACTCATAAGCATAACTTGGGGAGGGGGGCATCTGCACCCCCCTTTCAATATTTTTTTTTCTACCTAAGAACAGTATTTTTGGCTACTGAGTTGAGGAATTGAGGAGGAGCAAGTTGAAGAGGAGCAAATAAAAAATTTGGATGAGGGTGGAGGAAAGGTGTCGGTATTACAGAGTGGCTCAAGTCAATATTCCTTCTCTTTCTAACTTGATTCCTTGATTTGGCTTCTTACGCCCATGGTTGAATTTGCCTCCCCAATGTTATTGGTCAAATTATGCCTAAGTATAAATTCACACTATGACGTCCATTTTTGTCACGCGAATTTCAAATTTAAGAAAATGAAACTAGCGAATAATTTCAGAGTAGCAGACATTTTTTGAAACAGTTTGTTTTAGTTTTTAGGTTTTCTGCAGCATTGTGGATGAGGTATCAGTTCTATTTGGCACAGGACACTGGGGTATTTGGTTTCCAGTGTTTCAAAATACAGCAGCTTTCTCATCTTGAGTGGTGGACCCTTGATTATGAGAACACTACACTGTCTCTAAATGTCAGGAAGCAAATATTCAGTGACACAGTGTCATGTGCCATACCAGCCAATGCCTCTAGTCTGTTACAATAACACAAAATAATTTTGAGCAAATTGTTTCTTTCATCATATCCAAAACTAGCAAAGTGGAAGAGAAAGCTATATATGCTGTCTGTATCTCAATTTCAGCTTCAGTGTGGTCAGTAATTTTGTGGGAAGTTCCTGTACATTGTTAGACACTATCTAGTTATTGAATGTCTCTTCATGAATTTAATCTGCTGGAGACCAGTTCACAGTAACTAAGCAGTTTCCATCCTAAACACTGCAGTTCCTGTTTCTGAATTGTTCTAATTCCTTTCACATCTGCACACGTCTGTTTGTGAAAATTCTCGCTTTCTTGATGTTCAAGATGTGGACCTTGAATTAACTAAACTGTGATTTGTTTTAACCAGTTCGTATACAGCTATTGGTTAAACTGTCACCATTGTTGACTTTAAACTCCATGCCATTACAAAAATGTAGGTGTCTGTTCATGAATTCTTAACCCCTGTACCAGATGAAGAAAGAACCCCATTACTCACTGGATAAGGGCTGGGTGGGCCTGATCGCCAGTCTGGATGTTGCAGACAAGAGAAAATCCTTTATCCTTCATTACAATTGAAATGTTTCCTCAGTCATCCTGACTGTGACCTAGGCACTATGCTAACTGAGCTACCCTAGCTTCTTTACTGGTTCTGTGTAAATTCCAGAGGCAGCTCCTACTGTACTGCTGTTGCACATGAAGTAATTCAGACACATTAAGACAGGGATTTGTTGCATCATTTTATATGCATAACACAGATCAGTTAATCCACAGTTTGTTTAATTTCAGGTAGCAGAAAGAATACAGCTGCTAGAATTGTTGCCTGCCTCATCAACAAACACTGTGGCACTTGCATCTACAACTACAACATCATCAACAACAACAACAATGACGACGACAACCACAACAACAACAACAACTGTACAGCCACAAACTACTTCTACTACCTACGGTGCTGCCAATAGTCAACAACAAATAATTGTCAGAAACAGCAGCAGTCAAGCAGAAACCAGCAAACAACCAAGTACAGCAGAAAGTACCAATACGGTGTGTAACAGTTCCAATATTTCAAATGGAGAAGAGAACACAAGTGGTCCTTTGCCGGCATTTGAACAAGCATTTGGTTCAACAGAAATTGGGCGTTATTCACATGAGGGATTTTTCAGTACCACTCAACAACCTGAGAACTTGCCACCCACTAACAGTGAGGTTAGTGTCAACAATGCTCCTGATTACAGTTATTATATGGCTCCATCTCAGATCCCTGCTTTTGAATCAGCAATGCATTATCATCAGAATCAGCTGCAGACCAGTAACCAGTACTCAGGATTCTACAACTACTATAATTACAATTGCAATGAATATCACCAGCACTTCACTTACAGCCACAATCAGTTTTCAAATCTCAATCCATGGGCCAGCTGTCCAATAAAGTATGAAAACATTTTAAATTATTAGAGAATTCATTGATATTTGTGATTCAGCTATACAGTTTTTCATGAAGAGTAGCAGGTTTTGTCTTATTTGGATAATGCATCAATATGTGAAATAGGTTTGCTTGCCAAAGTTTAATAAGCTTCTGCAGAAGCATTTTAAATGACACAGTGGGCAGTAGTAGTGTTGAATGTTGGATTTACCATTTAAAGGTAACCAAACACGCATTATTGTCATTCTAAAATATTATGAATTATCCAGCAACTCAGTGATCCCAAGAATGGGTTCCCAGATATTTACAAACTGCCTTTGTTCGTCAGTCCTTTTCGGTAAGCTACATGCATATTTTCGGTAGGTATAGGATGTACATATATATAGGAAAATTTCTTTATTGTGTATCCTATATTTGTAAACAAAGTGGTGATTTTATAATTCAATCCTTGAAATAAAAATATACTGTAAACAACTTAAAATTTAACTATAAATATAAGTAAAACTGAAAGTGGTAACTTAAATTCTACAAACTAAAATTTTGAAGCCAGTTTTGTAGAAAAATTGACAGAAAATGTGCCTTCAAATTAGGGGACTGGAAGTAAGAACAATTAATGATTCTGACAGAAACAGTTTGTTGTCTTGGTCACTCAGTCAGTTGCAAATTATCCCGTTCCCACATATCCAGTCAAAAAAAGTGATAATCAAAAACCCTAGTAATGTAACACTTAAAAATTTTGAGAGAAATTGAATTCATTAAATACTTTTAACATAATATTTTTTGGGGACCAATTTCCAAACTTTCACAGTTGTAACACTAAAAATTCATGAAAGTATTCATCTATGTCAAGGACGTAATAACGTGTGGTATGCTGTGCTACATTTAGGATGAAAATCAAAAAACTGAGTTAAGTATGTAGTTACAAAGTATGTGAACATACAGACATGTCATGTTTTTGTATGTATATAGTTAATTTAGCAAGGAAGTGGCTCTAACATGGCCATTTTGAGCTTGATTTCAGTACACTTAAGATTTAATGGTTTTGTTTTAAATACATGGTATAAATTGAAGAATTTGTAGCATTGAGATTAATAATGTATGCAGTATCCCAAAGGCTGCACAGTTCAGTAAAAATATATCTGGAGATTAAGAGCAACTCTCCCTGAATATTAAATGAATGTAATAGAAGACAACGTTAGTAAGATTAGAGGACATAATCTTTGGTATTTTATGCAGTTTTCAGCAGGTCCATGAACCCTGTCTTGTTTGAAATATACATTTGGCATATCAAGCACATTCATGTTTCTGAAACTTTGTATACATATTTATGGACATGCATTACAGAAAAATACTTGGCAAGGTAAATGTATGTATAATAGTTGAAATATAAGACAGTACATATGTGAGTATGATTATGTAAATGCATGAAAAAGAGAAAAAATAGATAATATTCTGTTCACAGAATATAATGTTGGTGAGGTTATGACACCAGATGTTAGACTTGTACACTTGCATCAATGATCAGTTCTTTTCAGCAAGCATTGATTGCTTTAAAATTTTTCATTATATACCACATTCTAAGTTCTGTAGCCTTAAGAGTCACACCATCACAGTCTACATAATAACACATATATGTCCTCTATTTAAATTATAACTTCTAACGCATTTCAGTCCTGAGACTGTCTTCAAGAAAACGGTTACTAATGACATGAATGGAATACACCAAAGGTTATTACATTATCTTATGTTTATTGGACCGTGCATCATTGTGATATTTGAAGAATAAAACACCAACTTTATGTCACTAGCTATTTTTTTTCACTTCTTATGTGCTCAAAAAGTTTCAGATATTAATATATCCATCATCAGGAGCTTGCGACTATTCTGTTGAATTACCACATTGGTTGTATTGTTCTTGGTTCGATGTGTGTTGGAGATTCGGTGTGGTTGGGTTGGAGTGGTATCTGTGTTGCAGGCAACCAATGTGGTAATTCAACAGAATAGTCGCAAGCTCCTGATGATGGATATATTAATATCTGAAACTTTTTGAGCATATAAGAAGTGAAATAAAATAGCAAGTGACATAAAGTTGATTTTTTATTCTTCAGTCATTACATTAAACAGACTATAGTACTCACATATCACATAAAAAAGGTATCATATCCAATAGCATGTGTTAAGACAATCAAATTGATACAGATGGACAGAGAGATCTTACTACTTCTATTTAACTTTAAATACCTTTTAAAATGTCACATAAATGTCGTGTAGACTATGAAATATTTAAAACAAAATGCTTCACTGTCAGTGAAAACAGTGGAAATGTTCCATGCTTATCATTTGTTTATCCACTGATCCTTAAACACACAGATTTTTGTTTTTTAAGTGTGCTTTTTAATAATACTTTCAATTGGTATGATAATACAGCTTCAGTGGTAGATTAATGCAATATGAACATGAACGTTAGTGGAATGATAGTGAAAGCGGAAAATAAAAGTATTGGGAGAAAACCCTCTGCCACTTTTTGCTCCACAAATCCCATATGCAATGGTTTGAGTTTGAACCTGGGCCTCCATGGTGAAAGGCTCAGGCATATCAGAGCTGCTGTGACATATTACCTATTTATATACATTTACCATGCCAGGATTCCACTTTGAAAAACAAGCAGAAATCATTGGTAAAGATGTTCATTTCAGTTTATAGTAGTTTAGTTAATAACAACAGGGAAGATGTAACTTCTTTCCAGGAGTGATTTTTAGGTTTATTACTGATTATCACTTCCAGACTTGCCCTAGGCCATATACAAATGGTGATCTATTTAGTGCATGTATGATCAAGGGATGAAAAGAACTACTCATATCCTTTCAGTACTCAAACTGACAAGGAACAGTGTCTAGTCAACAAGGAAAATGATAAACCTTGAGTCAAAACACATGTTCTTTTTCTATTGACTTTGACTGCATTTGTCAGTTTGAATCAATCCATCATTGGGTCCCTACACAAGAGTAAATGGCAGGTATAACAATTTAATTGTTTGTCAGACATATGAGACTTTCATTGTGTTCTTTTTGTGGGATCCCACATCACAATTATCATTACAATAAAACTATAACAGAAAAAGATCAATGTTAAGGTTAAAAATTATTAGGGCATTATCAGTCACATACAAAATTAATGAAAGTATTAAAAAATTTTATGGGAGAAGCGCCTTACATTTCTATGAAAAGATATAGATCCATAAACTTTTGTAGCTAGAGTCTATGGGTGGATGTGTAAGAAATATGAAGACAGAAGTTTTTTATTTTAATTTTCATATATGAAATATCAAAGAACATGTCACGTATGAAGTTTAAAGCAGTATTTATTTTATTCTTGCTGACTCATGATATATATATATATATATATATATATATATGGCATATGGCATAAATAGGGCAGTGAACTGTTGATCTGTATTCTTTGGTACGTCATGTGTGAAAATGGAAAGGAAAAACGTTCGATCATTGTATTTCTTAAGCATCTGCCCATAGACTGTGATACACACACACGCACATGCACACACACACACACACACACACACACGATATATGGTGAAATATAGCTATGAATCTTTATTGATCTTTATCCTTCCATGGAAAGCACAAGAATATCTTCCATTACACTCTTTGTGCTTCTCGGAGGGAGAGAGAGAGAGAAAAACAACAACATTTTTTATGTTACTGATAATGCTGTAATAATTATTAACCTTAATAATGGTCTTTTGCTGTTACAGTTTTATTGTAATGTTAACTGTAGTATGGGATCTCACAAACATAACACATTGAAAGTATCATATGTTTGACATGTAATTACTTTATACATGCTATTTACACCTGTACAGAGCCCCAATGATATATTGATTCAATCTGAAACATGTAGCCAAAGTGAACAGAGAGAGAATAAAAGTTGTGTTTTGACACATGATTTAGCTTTTCCTTATTGAATTTATAACAAAGAGGGATGTGTTCTATTGAGCGTGTAGTCAATTGGGGTCACTTGACTTTATTACCTCATTTATACCATGTATTTAGACTGTCTGGATACAAATGTACATATTACAGATAATGATTAGAAGTAAAATGAGACATCTGCCATGCAAGTCTGAAACAAGTATAGCATCTTCATACTTACGTAAAGATCTATCACTGTTTACAATAAGTGTACCTGTCATTGAAGCAATGTTCAAGTACCCATAGCATGTGACAGGTCCTTTGCAAGTTCATGTTTGCAATGCTATATGGTCATTCATTGTGTAGCCTGTCTTGTGACAGGTTCATAGCCTCTTCCAGAATGAGTTTTCCAAAGAGTACGATCTAGTGCTTCCTCTTTCAATTTCCAGCATCATCTCTTTTCCTTAAGGTCATTCAGTAGCTGCTTACATCTCCTTCATCTTCACATCCCTTTTACATTTCCTTCAAAAACATGTTTTAGAACTAAATTTCTCTTTCATTTCTGATAGCTTAAAACTGTGAAATCATACCCTACAGTTTAAACTTAATGTTTCTACTCTACACTCATAAACATAAATTCTCTATTTACTTCATTTTGCTAATCTTCATATTTCACATATTTGGATGCAGTTTTTAATTACTCATTTTTAATATCTCTGAGAAACAAATGTAGAAACAAGGCTCTTAAATAATTATTTTGTGTGTTCAGTATTATTACACATTTAAAAATGAGTAAGGCACAGACTTCCAATTGCTGGACTGATTTCTGTAAAATCAGATGGTCAGCAAAAGATGGATGCTGCCATTCCAGTTTCAGGATGTCAGTACACAGCTATGTTCTACAATGGAATGTGTACCTGCATTTGGTGCAAACAGATATTATGTGTATCGGTGTATAAATATAAGGTATCCAGTATTCATATCACTGCACTTTATTTGAAATACCGAACTTTAGTCAAAACTTATGCTGTTTCACAGTGAAGTAAGACTGCAGACATCTTCAAGTTTCAAAAGGGATAGTACAAATGTATGAAAAACAATTCAGTCAACATTTCTAAGTTAATTTTGTTACACTGCTGGCTCTTATAGTGTGTCTCTGATATTGGTTGGATCTCTACCTCCAAACTGTTGACTCCCAGGAAGAAATAACAGTTGTAACAAGTACGTCCCTCTTTGTAACTAATTTCTTTAAATACTTATGTGTAATATCTTTTATGCATTGGGATACATTTCAAATTCAAATATTAAGCTTAACATTATATTGTTCAAAATTTTGCTGAATATTCTTGCTTCTTGAGAAGTAGAACTTCTGAACATTGGTATTCTCCTATGTTAGGGTTTATAACTGTGGTACTGAAAACATACAATTTACCTAACCTCAAACAGTTATGAACAGTAACAGTATATGTGTGACTCGTGACATTTAAGTTCCATACAGTGTGAATATAAATTTATTGTGAATGGAGCTGGGCATATTCATGATAGAAGTAATATCACATTAGAAAGTTGTGTTTAAACACTTACTAATTTTCCATTTTACATTGTAATTTTACATGATTTAACAGTGATCCGAGATTCATTTTTAAGAACATTAATAGCAAAAATTCGAAGACTGAACTACTCACACATTTTTAAATATGTATAAACCGTATCACTTCTGAATGTTTTTTTTAACAATTCTCTTAACTTTAAACTCTAAAAATTACACTGCCCAAGCATATATTTATTTATGTAGATTTAACTGTAGGGGTTTTCTACATTCTTAGAGGAATGATATAATGATATTTATATTCAAATCCATTTGGATTAATTTCTCCATACCTCATCCTATGATTGCTGTGAAACTGTAATATGTGTAAATTCACTTCCGGTAGATATGCATGAAAATTTCAGAGGGATATAATGCCTCTATTTTCAGGGAAAATTCTAGGCTTCAGACCTGAAGACAGTAATCTGGAGCATAACATCTGCTTGCAGAATACAGATATCTATGAGTACATATATCAGACAAAAATATTTTTCCTTCTATGAGATTTGTGGTTTTTACAGTGTGAAAATTTGTACTGTGTTTGTGTGGGTTTTGACCCCATGTAGCCTGATAAGCGGTTAACATCAAGGCTCCAGCTGGAGAAAGCATGTCCCTTCCACTGAAATTGATAGGTAATTATAAATCTTTCAGAGGAAGGACATGCTTCCTCCAGCTTGAGGGTTGATGAAAACTACCTACCAAGACTAGATGGTGTCATAAACCCTGAAAACTATAGTATAAACAGTGCAACAGCATTCTGTGGAGAGCAATGGATATGAACTTTCCACTGAGAAAAATCTTGCCTGGAGGAAATTTAATATTATTATTGACTCAGATAGTTAAACCTGAATATCAAATGAAGGAGAACATCAAGCCAAAGAACAATAAGTGGGTATTCACCTACAAGTATACCTTGTTTTAACAGCCAATGGTTGGATGTGGGTCCTCCTTATCCAGATGTCAATAAGTCTGTGCCCACAATAATATCTGAAATGTGTACATTCCTACACATAACACAGGCTCTGATTAGTCACAATCATAATTCTGTGCTCTGTAGGCAGTAAGAATACTTTATTAAACTGCAACTGCACATACAAAACATCAAACATTAGTATTTTAAAAATAACAGTCAATAAGTATTTGCAAGGAAGAGTGTAATGTGGGTTGAATCAGCAGTGGGGAAAAAGCAAAACAACTAAAAACATCAGATTTTAGACTTTAATCCTTTAGGGAGGAACTTTGCACCCCACCAGTTTCTTCCGCAGCTTTTTTTTCTCAGTTTCATTAAAAACAGACTTTCTAACTGTCCTGTATTCTAATCATGAAATGCCTGCTCCAAAACTGATACGTTACTCGTACACAAAGGACGGAATCCTCATACTTATAAAATTTATGCATAGTTAACTGTATATATAGTGTGAATATAGTCCATATATATGGAATATATCAGAAAGCATGTAGTCCAAAGTTGGAGTGCCTTAAATTCTAGACGATATATATGTATATCTCTAAGGATAAAAGTAACAGCCGGTTGCTGTTCTTATTAATGATGTTGGAAGTCCAGAAAATGATATATTTATCTTAAGATATGTGTAAGCTTCAATTATAGGCTTCAGAAATGTTTAAAAAATCAAAACACTAACTGCTGAATTGTGTTATTACTTAGAAATGTTAATACTACTTGCAATTTAGGGAAGCAGTGTAAGAATATTTTTTGTTTGTTCATTACCACAGTAAAACCCCAATTTTACATTTTTGTGGGGAGCATATAGAATGGTGTAAAACCCAAAAAACACTGTTCTTTTGGGTATTTGGCCAGGAGTGGAAAAGAGTGCATTAATTGCGGAAAATGCCAAATACAGGTATGTAAAATCAGGGTTTTGTTGTTCAGTAGTATAGATGTATGAATACCTGATTCCAAGTTCCACATTTACGCATTACTCCAAATAATTGTTCTGTCTATGGCAGTCAGGTCCATGAGAGAAACTATGCTAATCTTCCAGCACTAAGTGCTCTGGAATTTCGCATACATGGAATATCTGATTATAATTTTTGCAAGAAAGTGCCAATATATTTATGGTAGCAACACAACCACACAATAATGATAAAATGCTTTATAAAATGCTATGAACAAATGCTTCCTAATATTGTAGAAAAATACATGCTATGTTGTGAAGCATCACACAAGGAACGTCTCATTTAGAAATGTTTTTCAGGTACCAGCTGCACATGTTTTCACTTGAAGCTTTGTAAAGACACTCTCTATTACAAGATTTGGTCATGCTAATTCCGTCTTATAATTTCTCCTGTGCTGAATTTCACACTTTCAAAATAATCAGTTTAACTTACCTTATATAAACATAAAAATACTTTGGTGATAATATTTATACTTTAAAATATGCTGTTCCTTTAGTAAATCCAGGTTGAAAGTATATCTTTGGGGATTCACATTTAACTAATGATTTTCACAGCATAACTCACTTCCTTTAATAGCAGTTCAAATGCAGGTGACTGATCTGTGTTAATGTTTACAAGACATTAAACTGTCAAATTTGGTATTAGCACCAGTGCAATAGCAGTGAAAGGACCAATGTAGGATACAGAATTCTATGTAAAAAGGTCCTAGAAGTGAAGATTAATGTACCTGTGTAATGGTTACTTCCACAAAAACTGTGGCACACAAACTTTTAAAATAAATTAAAAACAGTATTTAGATTGTAATCAAATTCGAACTGGAAGACGCAGCAGTCACTTGCTAGAATGCACTGCAGCTCCCAATTCCAGACTTCCAAAAATCACTACTAACACAGTTCACACAAATATAATACATAAAGTCTGTGTGTTCATTTTTTATTTTCTACTACATGTTTTGTTCATACAAGTTGACCATCGTCAATAGAAAAATATAGGTACAGAAGGAAAAGTGCTACAGAAGAAACCTCCCCTTCACAATCAGTCTGCCAAATATGCATTAGATATTCTTCCCAAAAGAGGAAAAATAAAAATGAACAATAAAAACAGGAAAATCGATAAAATTTTCCCATAAAATTTGTACTAAAAATCAAAATGTCATAAATGAAGTTCAAGATATGTTTTTGTACATCGTACTTCTATTTTAAGGATATCGGCATGCAACTGGTGCTAATGAAACAACCTTGATTATCTGTGTATTACTCTAAAAAAATAATGAAATTGTAAGTAAATTTGAACTGTAAAGTCATCTATAATAGAAGAAACCAAATGTATACACTTAACGAATTATGCGTGGTATGAAGTTATTTTCTATTGTACAGCATATTAACTCCAGCACTTGAAAACCCAGACTTTGCTGAGCACCCTGTATGACTGAAATGTGTAGTAGAAAATAAAAAATGTACATATGGAGTTTACATATTATGTTTGTGTGGACTGTATTATTGGTGATGGACTTAACGAATGACTCTGAATACAGTAGTAGTTACTGGTTGCTTCAGAGGTAAAAATTCATATCTAATCCCCATATTTCAGATAATATGCAATTTATGAAATTAATCCATTGCAGTTTAAGAGCTAGTACACTCCAGTTGAAATGTGATGGCACACGGTGACACACAGGAGGGGAACTGAAGGGGAAACTGGCAAATGGAGTGGGTAGCCAGTACCCTTCACACTACCTCAGAACATGGTGTATCCAGCATTACTACCGCTGATGCGCACACTTCGGCTGCCAGTAGTCGACTGAACTGACGCCCCTGCAGATTTAAATGGACTCGTCTGTTTCGCTGAAAGACGAAATCTGGTTTCTGCACATGTACCATCACATTTCAACTGGCCTCTACCCACAGTGAAAGGAACAAGCAATCAAGCAATGTTTGTGGAGATATGAATTTTGAAATGACCAGTATAATATGACAACTTATCACAGCCACACCTGCAAAGCAAATATCATTGCCAAATTTCCTGCATTAAAAAAAATGTTTAAAAATCAGATTGCAGAAGATTGTCTTTCTCAGCACTTTGGCATTAACTAGGAACAGCAAAATAAACCTATGATAAAACATTTATTTTTGTGAACAGAAAAAAAATTAATAATAATTCCTAATCACATGCAGATATACTTATGATTCTCCATAACAGACATGGAAGTGAACTGCCACTCACATCACATCACCATGTAAAAAAAAAAAAAATCAGCTGATAATTTGGTCTTGCACTGATTAAAATATAGCCCATTCACTCAGCCATAGTTTCCAAATCTGTAGTTCATAAGAAAGACACTCAAAAAATGAGAAAAAGAAATTATTATTTATTAATTCCCTTGTGATTTAATGGAACTGACATGTGATGTGTTCAATTTTGGTTCATTAATATTTTATGAAGATATGATGAGGATGTTATCGTAAATGTTGATGTTACTAACAAATTTTCAAGAATGTAATGCAGTTTAGAATGTAGACATACTGTAGTTCTTCCTATTTAATGTGTATATTCCATTAATGTTAACAGTGTATGTTATTATTAGGGATGGGATTTATGATCCACAACAGAAAATACACAGACTGTGCTACTGAGAAACATCACTCCTTGCTAAACAAGAACATAAAACTAACAAGAATAATTAACATTTAATGTAAAACATTTGCACCACATTCATGGGAAACCTCCATACAACAGTTTTGTGTGAATTTATTACTAAATTTAAATTTATCTCAAAGCCTTTTAATTACGATATTCACTTCTTGGATGTGGTGTCCATTGTTGTCAAAACATTCTGCATTCATTTGTGGAAATTCTGAATCACTCCTTGCAGAATGATGGGTAAAACTGCTGCCACTTCGTCTCTAATGTTCTCTTTCAAGTCCTCCGTTGTCCTTGGTCGCTTTTCATACACCTTGCTCTTGATATATACCCACAGAAAGAATTTGCCAGCATTGAGATTGGGCGATCTTGCAGACCATTCAATATTCCATTTGGGTGACATCATGCAAACTGGAAACATCTCATCGAGGACTCACATTGCAATCCTTGCAATGTGAGCTGTTGCCTTGTCTTGCTGAAACTAGAGAGTCTGGATTTCAGTACAAAGTCTCTACAACTCTGGTTCCAGAAACGTGCAAAGCATCTTGATGTAGCGGGCTGAATTTACTGTAACTGCTCTGTCTGCAAAGAAATACAGTCCGATCAACCCACAAGATGTTACACCACACCAAACAATAACCTCAAAACATAAAGTTTCCTGATGAATATCGCAAGTGTTTGCAGTTGTCCAGCAGAGACAGTCCCGAATATTGACATGGCCACAAAGATGAAAATTAGTGTCATCCATCATAAGAACATGGTTAATGCTGTTGTCACCTACAGCTTTCAAAATATCATTACAAACATTTTTTTGAGTTACCTTGTCTTGATTATTTGATGCTTGAACCACAACCACTCTGTAAGGATGACAATTGAAGTCTTGGTGTAATATTCGCGTCCTGTATGAGTCCTTAATGCAAGGGCATATCTGTTAGCAAATCGCTGAGGACCTCTGACAAAAGTTTGATGCACCCATTAGATGTTCTCAGGAATTCTAACAGCAGGCTGTCTTCCTAGAGGTTTTCTTTTTGCAGCAGTTGCTGTTTCTTACCCACAACAGTGGATATTGTGACTAGGAGCACTGTTGTTCAGATGAATGTTGAAGTGCTAACGAAATATCCACTGAGTCAAAACAACAAATTTGTCGTTTTGAAATATGCCTCCACAGCAAAGACAATATGCTCTGGCAACCAGTGCTCCACAGTGACTGAAATGTTCTGAGTCACACTAGAAAGTGCACTCAAGGACAACGTCCCCATGTCAATGTTCCACTCACAGTTACGCAGCCAAAGCATCTGGTTTTTGTGCTTTACTTCGTACAAGGAAGTCCAGTTGAAATCCATACGCCAACACACGAGAACCTGACCAACTGCAACATGACCGCCTTGCCACCTGTGTTATCACCCAGCAGTATTCTTCTGCCACCCTTCTCACTTGGCTTCCAATCACATAACAGAAGTTTGGAGCACATTTCAATTTTTTTTTTTAAACTTCTGAAACATCAAGTAAGTCTGAAATTGCATAACTTGAAATTGTATATAGTGGGGACAGTCCAGTCTCTTTGATTTCTGTGTGGTATATACTGAAAATAGTTCAGTAATGTCAACACAATACAGATTCCATGCATCAACAAGACTATTACTGAATTCAACATTTAATGGACGAATGCTGATTGTGACCCAAAGGTAGTAAAAAGGTGGCATAATTATAGTTGATAATTAACATTATCATGTAAAGAAATCACATTAGATACACTGAAATGGAAATGCAATGATAAAAAGGAGCTAACATTCAAGGAGAATTACGTTATCTCAAAGGCAGTAAGTAAAGCTCAACTAGAACTTGGGAATGAATTTGAAAGTACCAAAAATTATTGCACATAATAAATTTGAAACATGTCATATATATATATATATTTATCAACTTTCAAATAAATGAATTTAATTTGGCTCTGAAGGCTGCCTGCCACTACACATAACAGTTCACCACAATATGGTTGCATAAATGTGCAACATCTTATAACTAACATACAGCTTCTCTCTGTCAACTATAATGTCATAAACTTTCAGCGAGTCTCTTTAAACCATACTGTTATCAAATTTGGTGAGTCTGCTTACCTGAAGATTACTCATTTGAACTGCTACATATTGTTGTTGCCACAACACATACTTGGGCTTATGGGCACTTCTGTTAATTTCACCTGTCTATATACTACACTCCATTAACTCAGTAAAATGCTTCGCACAGGGATATAGTGTCTTTTGCCAGGATCAAAGTAATATGAATTTCTACCACCTTTATGTTTTTGTTAACCCTTTCCCCGTTCCATTCAAATCGCTAGTGCCTGGGCAGAAGAGCCGAGTTTTTTCACGGGACATTTAAATTTACGTACTATACCAGAAACGCTTTAGAGCGTTTAGAGGGGGAAGGG
>Ga0123357_10002174_pt1 | contig 21609 bp, 19 predicted proteins | sample TergutEmb28metaG_FD_89873 | JGI IMG/M metagenome (GOLD analysis project Ga0123357, IMG submission 89873) | Embiratermes neotenicus P4 segment gut microbial communities from Petit-Saut dam, French Guiana - Emb289 P4 | ecosystem: Host-associated > Arthropoda: Insects > Digestive system > Gut ... | reverse complement strand
GTTCCCCCAGGATCGCTCCCCTCGCCCCCTTGATTTCCCGCAGCAGCGCCTCGCCCCCCCCCGCCGCCCCCCCTCCCCCGATACCCGCCATTAACGTTGACGAATTTGCCATTACGGAGGCCCTCATGGTTGTGATCTTGCCTCAATACCAACGCGTTTTTTTTGATTTGCTTGCACGGCTGAGGGAAATTCCTCGCCAAGGAGTTCCTCGACAAGGAGAGGGGGAGAGAAGAAGGATAGGGGTGGCATTCGGAATTCGGTTGCAATTCCGTGATGCACGGCAGAACGGTAACCGAACGGCATGCAAGCATGCCGGCTAGAGCATTTTTCATGTGGTCGAGGCGTGATGACATGCGCAGGAAGCGAGAGCCAAAGCCCCGCATTGCCATGCGGGGCTCCAAAGCGCTACGGGCGAAACAATGCTCTCAATAGGACATGCCACCGATCACTGGATGCATCCGAGGAGAGGAGGGGGGGCAATAATTCTGAATTTTATTCTGTTTTTTTCATTGACTTTCATCTCAGAAATCCGAAAATATGAACTGAAGGCGTAGTTTGTGGATTTCCATCTCGGAGACAGGACTAGGAGATCATCATGAGGCAACGCACACAACACACAGTGGGATTGTATTTAGGAACGATCGCGGCCCTTGGCGTAGCGGGTCTGCTCTGGGCCGATGGCTCGGCATCGTCGGCCAAGACATCGAAGGCGACGTTGGCGCTGACGCCGCTGGGGCCGACCACTCCTGTTTATTCAACGACGGACTTTCTGCCGGTGACATCAGCGAGCGATCTTTCCCGCAAGAAACTTGAATTTTCGGCGTCGCAGAAGACCGCGGACATCACAGTGGGCGGCGGCACTGTGACCGTTGCATGGAATCCGCCGTCACAATTTGCGATAAAGTCCGGCAGCACGACGACGCCGCTGCAGGTTAACGCTCTGACCCGCGGTCTGAATCCGGCGGGTATTACACTGGCTAACAAGCAGAAATATGTTTTAGCGTTTCCGCGTGCCCTCCCGGCCGCCAAGGGGGGCATGGTGCTTACCTATCGCAGCGGCGGGGTGCAGAAAGGTTCCATCGGCGGGCAAAATATTCTGCTGTTCAACGAAAATGCTGACGGCGTGTATTCGATGAGCGACAGCTACCGCATGGAAAACGGTGCGACGGCTGTCGCGTTCTTCGCACCGCTGTCCAAGTACATCGCCACGAAGAACGGGATTTTTGAAATCACCGAAGTCGCGGAGGACGGCTCGTCGCTGAGCTACACGCCCTATGTCGGCAAGACGGGGAAGTTCTCGTGGAATCCGATGCTCGATGCGACCGCGGAAGTACACGCCATTTACAAGTCCAAGGGGGGTGACCTGAGTTTGGCGATCAATTCGCGTGGGCAGGCGGCCGAAACGGTTGCTATCCCCGGTGATTACGAATTGCAGAACGGGTTGGTTTATTCGACGCGGATCAATCAACTCGCGGCCGTGATCGTTCCGAAGTCTGGCGGTACGCTGACTGTCACCGAAGGTGCCACGACGAAGGCCGATTGGGGCAAGCCCTTCAACTTCGAATTCACCGCGGTCAAGAAAAATGGGAAAGTGACCATTTCGCCCACGTCGATCCACATCAAAGGCAAGGGCGGCGAGGAATATGCCAAGTTCGCTCGTGATACCTTCGAAGCTCTGCCGGAGGTGTTCCTCATCGTCGATGGAAAAGCTACTTCTATCGGCAAGATGGAATTTGGTTGAAGCGGCGGACTATGTGCGTATTCCGGCGGAATACCAAGCAGCATCAACCTCGACAAGGCTAAAGATGTCAAAATCGGACTCACTACTACCCTCCAAGGTTTTGGTACCATTAAAGGCACCACAACGTTGGACTAAACCGGAGTTCACGCTTCAGCGTGTTTGACTCAGACTGTCAGCCCCCGGCTCTGCCGGGGGCTTGTTTTTCAATTGCGTGAACTGGAAAAATGAGCGTACAACTGACCAAACGAAAAATCGTGATGCGGCGATCGATGGCGTTGGGCCATTGCGTGTGCGATCCCAGGCAGGCGTGTCCTTGCGAGGAGTTCAAAACGCATAACGTTTGCCATTGCGCAGGCGAAAGCCGTCCTCTCTCTTCAGCTAACGGCGAAGTGCTGGCCGTGAAACTGACCGAGCATGTCCGCAATCCGGGCTGTGCTTCCAAGATCAGCAAGGGCATTTTGCATCAGGCTTTGCAGGGATTGCCTGAGCTGAACGATCCACGAGTGCTCGTGGGGGCGACCTGCGGCGATGATGCCGGCGTGATGGATTTGGGGGGGACTGACAACAGCATTCTGACCGTCGATGTTTTTTCGCCGGTGGTGGATGATCCTTACACTTTCGGTCAGATCGCGGCGGCGAATTCGCTCAGTGATATTTATGCGATGGGCGGCGTGCCGCAGGCGGCGTTGTCGATTATTGGTTTTCCGGTGGATCATCTGCCGGTGCAGGCGATGCGAGAGATTCTGCGAGGCGGGGCCGACAAGATGAAAGAGGCCGGCGTTCCGATCGTCGGCGGGCATAGCATCAACGACCCGGAACCCAAGTGTGGATTTGCGGTGCTGGGGACTTGCCCGCGAGGGCGATTCGTTCGCAATGCGGGAGCGAAGGTTGGGGATGTGATGGTTCTGACCAAGCCGCTGGGGTCCGGCATCGCGGCTTTCGCCAGGCAAATTGGCAGGGCGGGTGAGGCGTTGATGGCGGACGTCGGTCGCAGCATGGCCGCGCTCAATCGCGTTGCCGGTGAAGGGATGGTTCGGCACGGCGTACATGCGGCAACGGATATCACTGGTTTTTCGCTCATGGGACACCTGGCGGAAATCGTCAAGAACAGCGGGGTGGAAGTTCAGATGACGTTCGACGATTTGCCGCTGTTTGAGGGTGTTCGCAAACTGGCTGGCGAAGAGGTGCTGCCTGGGGCCGTTGAACGCAATCGCGAGAGCGTCGAAGAAACCCTGCTCGATCTTGGCGAGCTGAGCGTCGGCGATCTCGGCATTCTTTTTGGCCCCGAAACCAGCGGCGGCATCCTCGCTTTCATGCCGCCGGATCACGTGGAGGCTTTTGTTCGCGAACTCTGCGAGCAAGGCACAGACGCCGCCCGTATTATCGGCGTCGTCACACGCTCGTGCCCTGAAGGCAGGATTCGAGTCATTCACGGAACAGAGGAACTAAGCAGAGCCGCGACCGTCAGGGAGCGACAGGATCAGGAGGTTGTCATGGCGACGCATTCAGATGAGAACATGCCGTGCTGCTGTTCGAGCGTTGTAGCTGCAGATTCGGACTTGCCGGCGGCAGCCCATGCGGACGCATTCAAGGCGTATACGGCTGCGATCAGCGGACCTGGCGCTCTGAGCGTCAAACATAAGAAGTTGATCGGGATGGCGTTATCGATCGTGACCAAGTGCGAGCCGTGCGTGAAGATTTACGCCAAGGCCGCCCGTGAAGCGGGGGCCAGCGAGCAGGAGATCGCTGAGGCTGCGGACATGGGCATCGCCTTCGGCGGGGCGTCGGCGGCGATGTTCTACACCAAGGCACGCGGCGTGTGATTCCCCTCCCCCCCTAGCCCCCGGCTCTGCCGGGTGGCGTCTGCCGGTGATGATTTGGCGGAATGATCATCACCGGCATGCCCCCCCGGCAAAGCCGGGGGCTAGAGCGTTTTTCATGTGGTCGTGGCGTAATGACATGCGCAGGAAGCGAGAGCCAAAGCCCCGCATTGCCATGCGGGGCTCCAAAACGCTACGGGCGAGTGAAAAATGCTCTAATAGTCGCGGTACGAAGCCTACGGCATTTTCGCCTACGGCATTTTCAGCGGGACAGTCGCGGAAAGCCCGTTGAAACCGTCCTGCCGAAATTTGAGTGTGACCGTGACTTCTTTGGCTGTCTTGAGATTGATGTTGGCTGGTACTCCGCCGGAGTACTCGCGGAAGCCGCCTCAGCCATATTCCATTTTTCCGAGGAGCGAAGAGTTGCCGTCGACATTGAGATAGACCTCCGGCGGATTCTTTCCGTCGTCATCGACCCGCACATAGGTTTCGCCGGTCTGCCCCTTGACGTGGATCGTATCGGGCTTGATGCTGATTTTGCCGTCGGTCATTGCCGCCTGGAATTCAAGCAGCTTGGGGCCGCTCAGGGTCAGGGTTTGTTTTTCGCCGGCCTTTACTTTCAGTGCCGGCATCCCGACCCCGGAGATATGAAACAATTGCGGCATCGCGTCTTGCGGTTTCGCGTCTGGCGAGATGGTGGTGAACAGCAGCGCTACCAGAATCGTATAATGACCCGGAATGACCGCGACCGATTTTCCTGCTTCGACGCTGACCGCCACAGTCAGGCCCGCGTCAGGGGAAGTCAGGATGATCATGCACTCGTACTTCTGCGGCACGGCGACTTCGATGCTTGCGGTGGGGCCGCGGTAGGGGAGGAGCGTCAATTCGCTGCCGTCCTTGGCAAGGTTTCGGATCTCGAAGATGCCGTTGGTTGGGGGGGGGATACTGATGTATTTGGAAAGAGGCTGAACGAGGTGGTACCTGTCCGTAAGCGAGCCGGCGATAACGATGCCGTCTTCGCTGGTGGTGTAAAACCCATCGAGATTGGAGTCGAAGATCGCGATGGTGGATTGAGGGGGGGGGCCGATTTTGCCGACTTGGACGCTGGCAGGCCAGAGTCTGCCCGATGTGATAAGGCTCGGCTCCCCGGTGTCGGTGTCGGGGGCGATGCAGGAGCAGGAACTGCCCCAGCCCCAGAGAGGATACTTTCGCCCGTTGCCCAGCGTGAGTTCCAGGGGTTTGGTGTTCGCGTCGAAGTCGTAGGGCATGGGCGGCAAGTCGAAGGTGAGTTCCCGCGCGGGAGAGGGAGGGGTGATGAGCAGTTTGCCAGGCATGGACTGACTAACATCGGGTATCTTGGCTGGCGTTTTGGCTTTCACGATGTATTCGATTCCGCCGAGCGTGAGTTTCATCGTGGGATGCTTCTCATTCAGGCGAAAATATCCCGGGTCCACGCTATCGAGAACATAGGACGGCAACTCGTAAGCGACATCGACGGGGACCGCGGTGGTGATCAGTGGAATCTTGATCGGATCGACAGCCTGGCAGCCCCACAGCGATGTGGCGAGGACCATGACAATACCGAGAAAAGCAAAAAACGTTCGCCTGGAGTGAGACATCATAGACATAAACCCTCCACGAAGATGCGTGCCTGACGTTCTGCGATATTGGCGCATGTTAGCAGTGTGCTGTCAAGATCAATTTAATGGAGTTAGGCGGAGCGACTCAGTGCGTGTAAAATGAAAAATTGAAATTTTCACGGAGTTTTTTATGAGAGCCGATCAAGCTGCGATGGCCACAGAACTGGTGCGAACGATGGGCGAGCGTGCTCGTGTCGCGGCACGCCAACTTGCCGTTGTTTCAGGGGCTCAGAAAAATCTTGCACTGAATCAAATTGCTGAAGCGATTCTCGGCGGCGCGAGATCGCTTCTTATGGAAAATGCTAAGGATGTTGAAGCGGCGAAGAAAGATGGGCTGAATGCGGCCATGATCGGACGACTTACGCTCACAGAGGCCAAGATTCAACAGATAGCTGTTGGGCTGAAGGAAATCGCACTCCAACGCGATCCTGTCGGCGAAACGATGGAAGCGTATGAACGTCCTAACGGGCTTCGCATCGAAAAACGACGCGTTCCGCTGGGGGTTGTTGCGATCATTTTTGAGTCACGGCCCAATGTCACGGCTGACGCGGCCGCCATCTGCCTGAAGTCCGGCAACGCATGCATTCTCCGTGGCGGGAAGGAGGCGCTGTCCTCCAACCGTGCGATCGCGGAACGGATTCACGAAGGGCTCACGGCCGCCGGCATTTCGCCCGATGCCGTCCAACTTGTAGATACTACCGATCGTGCCATCGTTCCGGCACTCGCCACCGCGGAAGGGCTCATCGATCTGATTATCCCTCGCGGCGGCGAGGGGCTTATTCGCAGCGTCGTTGAGGCTGCTACGATTCCTGTCATCAAGCATTACAAGGGTGTTTGTCATGTTTATATTGATAAGGCTGCCGACCCAGACATTGCGGTGAAGATCGCTGTCTCCGCCAAAGTCGACGGCGTGGGCGTCTGCAATACCGAAGAATGCCTGCTCGTACATAAGGATATTGCACCAAAAGTTTTTCCTCGCATTGCGGAGGCGTTTCGCGCCAAGAAAGTTGAAATGCGAGCCGATCAGCTTTCTCTCGGTTTGCTGCAGAACGCCAAGCTTGCCAAAGAAACCGATTGGGGGCATGAATTTCTCGATTACATCATCGCCATCAAGCAGGTCGCCAGTACTGACGAGGCCATCGCGCATATCACGAAATACGGTTCTCAGCACACTGACGCGATTATCACTAACGATCTGATCGCCGCCCGCAAGTTTATTGCCGAAGTCGATTCCGCCAGCGTGATGGTGAACGCTTCGACGCGATTTGCCGACGGGGGCGAATACGGCCTGGGCGCCGAGATCGGCATCTCGACCGACAAGCTACATTCCCGCGGTCCGATGGGCGCCGCTGACCTGACCACCTACAAATACATCGTCACCGGCAATGGACATATCCGGGTGTAAGCGAGTCAATCAGAGCCGCGAGTGTAAGCTCGCTTCGTCGTAACCACAATCGCACAGGGTGGGCTATGATCAATGGTCCCTAATGGGGCCGGATAGCATCGCATGACGATCTTCACGCCTTCGTCAGCCACGTGATGCCCATGTCTCCATAGCGTAGTTCTCGCACGATTTTCACGCCCAGTGCTGCGGCGTCGATTGTGATGTTTGTTGGATGGCGGAAGGAGATGATGCCGCCGTCGATCATGGCATTTGATGCCAGGCGGCGGAGCAGGGCGTCGAGTTTGTTTCGCCAGTGGCCGGTCGCGGTGTGCGAGTACGGCGGATCGACGAAGGCTATCGTTAAGTCGTGCATTTCCGGATGCAGTTCCTCCGACGAAGCATATGCATCGATCGGCAGAATTACCGCTCGATCCGTCATTTTCATTTCGTCGAGGTTCCGCCGCAGTGTGGCGAGCGCTCCACGGTCGCGTTCCACGAAAATGGCCTTCGCCGCTCCGCGTGAAAGACATTCCAATCCCATCGATCCTGAGCCCGAAAAGCAATCCATCACTCGCTGCCCCCCCCCCACAAAGCAATCTTGTAGCGCGTCGAAGAGCGATTGTTTGGCGCGATCCGTGATCGGCCGCGTTGTGTCGCCCGCATTGGCATGCAAGCGATGGCCACGATGTTGTCCCGCGATGATCCGCATTGAGTTTCCAGTTTCGAGTTTCGAGTTTCAAGTTTCGAGGCTCTTGAAACTCGAAACTTGAAACTGGAAACTTTCGTCATTTTTCCCGCCATTTTTCCCATGCCAGGGCTGTGCCCTGGAGGACCAAATCCGGGACGAAGGAGTCGACCATGCCTGTTTCGTCCAGGAGCGTTTGTGCGTCGCCGCCGGTGGCTACGACGTGCGGCCAAGAACCTAATGCGGTTGCATAACGCTCCAGCAGTTCTCTTACTGTGCCGCGTGCGCCGGCGTAAAGGCCGAGGTTGATCGCTTCCTGCGTAAAGCGGCCGAAGGCTACGTCCGCCGCGGGGGGCGTGAGCGATGAGACCGGGAGTTGTGCGGTAAATTCGTGCAATGCTTTTGCGCCCATCATAAGGCCCGGGGCGATCGCTCCGCCGCGGAAAATGCCTTCATGGTCTACGCAATCCACTACCAGTGCTGAGCCGACCTGCACGATCGCACAGGCTGATTCAACATGGACATATGCGGACAGTGCGCCCAGAAGGCGATCCTGGCCGACGGTCTTTTCGTCCCGCAGCATCGTTTTGAGCGGGACCATTACGTCACGGCCCACCACCAGCGTTCTGGCGTCCAAATACTGACGGGCGGAATGCTCGATCCGCTCCGTCGTCGACGGCACCACCGAAGCGATCACGATCTCGGGGGCCTCATCGTCCGCCCCCCCCCCCTCCTTCGTCTCACGCTGGGCTCGCACCCACAGCGTCTTGAGCGTCGAGGCCAGTTCCTTGTCCAATTCGTGATGATGCAGGCGGATGGAAGGGGCCTGCGCTTTGCCTGCCGTGAAGACGTTGAAGCCCACACGGGTATTTCCGATGTCGATCGCCAGCACGCTCATGACTTCACCTTATATGTTGGTCCATTCAGAATTTCGTGCCAAAGCCCCGCATTGCCATGCGGGGCTCCGGTCCCTCTTTTACACATCCGTTTTTTTCCCACGATTGTAGTATTTGCCTTTCCGCGCATCGTCCGCTTTCATCGCGGCGATTTCGGCGGCAAGGTCAGCATCAGCGAGCGTCTCAGCAGGCGTAACCCGCCCTTTCTTCTTTTTCGCTCGCTCATCATGCAGTTTTTTACGTTCCTTCGCCGTCGAACGCTGCTTCACCGGCTCGATCAGTGTCCGCTTCACCTTGCTTTTTTTCTTCGACCGCGACTCTTCGGGCAGCACCACTTCCTCACCTGCCGCATTGATCAAACTGCGGCGCACAGGTTGCACCTCAGCCACCGCCTCCCACGCATCCTCGTCCACTTCACCACCCACGTATTCAAACATCTCATCCTCACTCCGGCCAACCAGTTGCACCGGGGGCACATACGGGCGATCCTCCACCAGCGGCTCAGATTCCGGCAATTCCTTAACCTTTCGCCACATTTCCTCCAGCAATGGCCGCAGCCCCGTCCCGGCTACCGCTGAAATGGCAAATATCTGCATTCCTGGCAACTCGCCGCGTAAATCTGCCAGCGCTTCGCTTGCACCGGCCAGATCCATTTTGTTCGCCACCAGGAACTCCGGCTTTGCCGCCAGCTTCGGCGAATAGGCTTCCAGCTCCGCGCGAATTTGACGGTACGCGTCGATCGGGCGCCCCCCTCCCTCCCCATTCAGTGGCAAGATGTCAATCATGTGTACTAATACACGTGTACGTTCGATGTGCCGGAGGAAATCGAGGCCCAGGCCGGCGCCTTTGCTGGCGCCTTCGATCAGGCCGGGGATATCGGCGAGCACAAGCCGCCGCTGGGCGTCCAGTTCCGCGATTCCCAACTGCGGTGTCAGCGTTGTAAAGGGATAGTCTGCGATCTTCGGGCGCGCGTGCGTGAAACGGGATAACAATGTCGATTTGCCTGCGTTGGGCAGGCCTACCAATCCCACATCCGCGATCAGCCGCAGTTCCAGATGCAGCTCTCGCACCTGTCCTTTTTGTCCCGGCTCCGCGAAATCCGGGGCCTGACGCACGGAGTTTGTAAAATGTATATTGCCTTTTCCGCCCTTGCCGCCACGGGTTACACATACACGCTGGCCGAGCTGTTTCATGTCCGCGATCAGCAACGCAGACGTTCGGTCATACACCAGCGTCCCCGGCGGCACACGAATCACCAGATCCTTTCCATCGCGTCCCGCCTGTTTTTTGCCTCGCCCCATCTCGCCCGGCTCCGCGCGCCAGTGATGGCGACCGACCATATCGAGCAGGGTGTCGACCCCCTCGGCCGCTTCGAGGTAGACCGAACCGCCGTCGCCGCCGTCACCGCCGTCGGGGCCACCGTGCGGGATGAATTTTTCTTTGCGAAACGAGACGCATCCGCGTCCGCCGTCGCCCGCTGACACTTGAATATCCGCCTGATCGACAAACATGAGGCCTTTCATCTGGTAATTTGGTGATCTGGTGATTGACGTTGGCGCGTATGCGGAAACGCCATTCTATAAATCACCAGATCACCCAATCACCAGATCACCCAATCCAAAATGACCAAATCACCAGGGCAAACGCATTTGGCGTTCAGAGCCGCGACCGTAAGGGAGCGACCGTACGGCAATGCATGAATCACGCGGGTCGCTCCCTTACGGTCGCGGCTCTGATGGTCAAATGCGTTTGCCCTGACCAAATCGCCAGATCATTTTACCACAATTCCCCAAGTCTTCGCCCGTTTGCTATAATGAAAGCATCATTCTCTGGAGCACGGCATGACCATTAGCACCCAACAACTCACCGCCAGTCAATATCTGATGCTCGGCGAAGACCCCCCCCCCTCTATCAGAGCCGCAATCGTCAGATTGCGAAACAATAACCACAATCTTACGATTGCAGCTCTGATGATTTGCTTCTCTTCACGAGGGCTCCGCCATGCCCGTCACGCTTCAAAATCCTTACGTTCGCCGGCCCAACACCTCCTATCGCTGGCTCAAAGGCAACCTCCACGCGCACTCCACGCGTTCCGACGGCACACGTTCGCCGCAGAAGGTGCTCGATCTTTACGCGGCGCTCGGGCACGACTTTGCCGCCCTTTCCGATCACGATATTCTCTCCGACTACACCGGCCTCAATCCGCACCACATGATCCTCCTCCCCGGCTCCAACGAAGTCTCCAGCTTCGGTAACCATCTCCTCCAGATCGGCTCCACCGCCATTGCTCATCCTCACGAAAACCGTCAACGAGTCATCGACGACATCCTCGCCACCGGCGGACTCGCCATCATCAACCACCCCAACTGGGAAGCCCACTGGAACCACTGTCCTTACGAACTCCTTCAGAAGCTTCTAGGCTACCACGGCCTGGAAATCTTCAACGGCGTCTGCCTCGACCTCGAAGGCTCCGCCTATGCCATCGACAAATGGGAACGGCTCTTGTCCGAAGGCCGCATCGTCTGGGGCTTCGCCAACGACGACTCTCATCGCGACAACCAGGAAGGCCGCGGGTGGAATGTCGCACAGGTCCCCACTCACGAATCGCAAAACCCTGCCGCCATTCTCGCCGCCCTGAAGTCCGGCAATTTCTACGCCTCTACCGGCGTCACGATCGACGCCATCGAAGTCATCGGCAGCACGCTTCACATCACCGCCAAGGACGCCCAGGAAATCGAACTCTACGGTGACCATGCCGTTCGACTCGCCGTGTCCAAGTCCAATGAGATCACCTTCGATGCCGCCAACGCCAACGCCACCTACCTCCGCGCCCAGCTTTACGGCCAAGGCAGCGCCATGGCCTGGACACAGCCCTTCGTCATCAAGGGCGGCATCGCGGAGGGCCGCCGCCTCATGGAAGAAAAATACGCCAACTTCGACGCCCCACGCCCCACCCTCATCGCCCACCGCGTCTCCTCCATCCCCGCCCTGAGCTCCGCTGAACTCGAAACGCTCTGGCAGAAAGCCACCGAGTCGCTCGTCGCCTTCAACCACCGCGACGGCTCCCCGCCGCCCGTCAAAACCGCCATCCGCGCCCTGGTCTCCGACCAGCATCTCGCATTCCGCATCGACTGCGAAGAACCCCTCATGCACAAGATGCGTGTGAAAACCCCGCCCGGCCCCGGCAACGGCGCCATGTGGACCGAAGACTCCATCGAACTCTTCCTCGACACCGAAGCCTCTCGCAAACGCTATTTCAAGATGCTCATCAATACCAACGGCGCCTTCCATGTCACCGACTTGCAAGGCTGGTCCAGAAACCTCAAGGCCCAAACCATCTTCGCTCACACCCCAACCAGTTGGTCCATCCAACTCCTGCTCGACCTCCCGCCGCTGCTGCCAAACCAGCCCATCCCCCCCGGCCCCCCCCCCGGTACCCGCTTCGGCTTCCACCTCAGCCGCACCCGCTTGGCCGAAGCCGATCCCAACAAAAAACATGATGGCCAAGTCTTCATGTGGGCCTGGGTCGGCTCATCGAATCATGCGCCGAGCCGCTACGGCTGGCTGCAACTGTAATGATCAACACGATGAGGGGGGGGCCTGCTCACAAGGGCGATACGCCTGTAGGCAGGGAAATCATTGAGGCTCTCGCCGATCTGCACAAGACGCTGAAGAGCGGTGTTGCCGTTGCGAAGCGGTATGTCGTCAATGTGCGTGACGTGAGCGTGGCAACCCCCGGCGAATACGACGCGGCGGCGGTACGCGCCACGCGACAAAAACTTGGCGTAAGCCAGTCCGTCTTCGCCCAGTTGATGGGCGTCTCCACGATCCTGGCCCAATCATGGGAACAAGGGAAGCGTTTCCCAGATGCGACGGCCAGGCGGCTTCTGGACGAAATCAATCGCGAACCGCGACGTTGGTCACGCATGATCAAGCCCGCTCGCCATGCCGCGTAAATGAAACCACGGAGAACACGAAGAGCACGGAGTTTTTTTGTAAAAATACCGTCTCCGTGCCCTCCGTGGCTTCACCCTGTCCGCCGCCGGAATGCCATCACGGCCAGCGTTGTGAGCTCGATCAAGGTTCCCACAATCACCAGCAATGAGAGCGTGTAGCCAAACCGTAACTTTGGATAGCTGATGTAGAATCCGCCGATTGCGCCGATTCCAATGGATATCGCGCAAGAGAGCAGTCCCGCCGCGTACGGGATGCACAAACAGGCACATACTCGCGTGCCATGCGAAACGCGTTTACCCAGGAACCAGACGACGCAAGCGCCGAAGGCGATCACCACGGCAGGCACCATAAATGCCCCGGTTATAATCAGCCACTCTCGCATCATCCAGGTACCATTCGTGTAACCAGGGAAGAGGTCGATTGCGATCATGCTCAGGGATATCGCAACAGCGGCCATTCCTAAAACTGCCACGACGTATCCGGCCCATGTCTCCATTTTGGAAAGCTCACCCAAGATCAACAATCGCAAGTGGCAGAGCACCAGCGGAATTCCCACGAAAAAAATCAGTCCGTCCGTGGCTATCGAAATAGTAAGACTATTCCAACGATCGTGTCCTGTTCGATAGAAAAAATTGGCCACGCTATCCCAGGGCGACACTGTTCCTATATGTTCCACAAACGGTAGCACCAGCGCGGGCAAGATGAACAGGAGCACGATTCGACGAACGACTGTCGAAAATCTTGGCCCAATCGGCCGCGAATCGTACTCCAAAACCAAATTTTCTTGCGACATGATCGCTTCCGCGTACCGTCGAAACACACAACCCATCAGAACCGCAATCGTAAGATTGCGCAGTCGTAACCGCAATCTTACGATTGCGGCTCTGATGGTCAGATGCAATTGTCCTGCTGGGGATAGGTGATGATCGGCGGTCTGCCGCGATGCCGGTTTACCACGGCGAATGCTGTCATTTCGTGACGTTTTGCGGACTTTTCGCTCATGATGTGGCGCACTGGGATGCCGCGAGCTTCCAGCACGTCGGCGATCATTCGTCGATGGCAACGCCACCAGACGGCCTCCGAGCACATGATGCATACACGATGCCTGCGGCGGCGGGCGTCGAGTTCCTTCAATCCGACTGCAAACTCCACCGTCTGTATATAATCCGCGTACCCCCTGAAACTCGCGTTCCGCCACCCCACGTTCTGCGACTCTTTCTTGGCACGTCGCAATCCGCCGAGCCCCGCAAGGTGCACATAGCCGATCCCCTCTTTCGCAAGCCTCCCGCCCATGGTCTTGCTGTCGAACCACGGAAACGCTTGCGACCGCGGTACAGTCCGCACATCAATCAGCTCTTCGATCTTCCACGCCTTGAGCAGCTCAACAAACTCCCTCCACGTCCGCGTTGAATGTCCCACCGTAAAGAGCGTTCGCTGTGCCATGCTCATAGTGTAGCACAGGAGTCCACGCTCGGAGTTCACGCTTTAGCGTGTTTAGAATCGCGCTGAAGCGTGAACTCCGGAGTGCAATCCGGTAGACTCAATTCCATGTTTGAACGTGTGACCATTGTCGGAGTCGGTTTGCTGGGAGCGTCGCTGGGGCTGGCGCTCAAGGACCGCAGCCTGACAAAGCACATCGTTGGCGTAGGGCGCAAATCGTCACCATCGCTTGACGTTGCGCTGACACGTAAAGCTATCGACAGTTCAGCATGCGACGTGGCGACGGGAGCGAAAGGATCGGACCTGGTCATCCTGTGCACGCCGATCCGCCAGTTCTGCAACACGCTCCGCGACCTCGCGCCGGTCCTGCTGCCCGACGCCATCATCACCGACGTCGGCTCAACCAAGGTGGAAGTGATGCAATGGGCCGCCAAACAGTTCCCGCTGGAAAAAAAGGGGGGAGGGGAAAGCCCGATTTTCATCGGCTCGCATCCCATGGCCGGCTCCGAAAAACGCGGCCCGGAACACGCCCGACACGATCTTTACGAAGGCTCACTCTGCCTGCTATGCACCCCCGACGACCTCCGGCAAAACCTAGGAGGGGGAGAGAGTACCGGCACAACCCGCACACTGGCCGCATTCGAAAAAATACAACGGCTCTGGCGACACCTCGGCATGCGAACGCTCTGGCTGCCCGCAAAGGAGCACGACCGCTGGGTCGCCACGATCAGCCATCTGCCACACGCGGTCGCCTTTTCGCTGGTGAACGCAGCGGGTCGCGAACCGCAGATGCTCCAGGCGGTCGCCGGCGGCTTCATCGACACGACCCGCGTCGCCTCCAGCGACATCGACATGTGGGTAGATATTTTCCTGACCAACCGCGACGCAGTGACGCAGGCGATCGACACATTTTCCGCGGACATGACGACCCTCCGTCAAGCGATCGCCGACGGCGATGAACCCGCCATCCGCCACGCCCTGGCCGCAGCCAAGAAAACCCGCAACGACATGATCGCGAAGAGAAAATAATGAATGATGAATAGTGAATAGTGAATGGACGATTCCCTTTTCACCATTCACTATTCATCATTCACTATTCTCGTATAATGCCGCGTTTTCCATTGTGTTCTCGATTGACGAAAGCGATTCCACATGCCGGTCTATCGGATTGAAGTTCGGGCCATTCACTCATCAGACGACCCCAGCGGCGCCGGCGTGCTGAGCGAAATCCGCCAACTCGGCCTCATCCCTCCCCCCGAAGTCGTCGATGTCCGCTCCACTCGCATCTTTCTTTTGCAGGGACCCCAGAGCGTTCTCACGCCGGAGAATCTTGAGCGTATCGCCAACGAAGTGCTGATCGATCCGGTGACGGAGAGGTTTAGTATTGGCGAAAGCCCAGGGACTGCAGTCCCTGGGCTTGATGGTGGCATGATCGAGGTGCATCTCAAGCCGGGGGTGATGGATCCGGTTGCCGCTTCGTGTGAGGCGGCGATTAAAGACCTGCTGGGCACGGAGGGGGAAGGGGGGGGGGTGGAGGTTCGCACGGGCAGAAAATTCGTGCTGCTCGGACATGTCAATGATGATCAGCTCCGCCTGATCGCCAAACGCCTGCTGGTCAACGAATCGATCGAAACGGGCTATTTCGAACCGTTCACGCCCGGCGAATTTCCAGTCGGACATCCGTACACGTTTAAGCTTACGCATGTGCCATTGCGAGAGCTCAGCGACGAGCAACTGCTGGAGCTTTCCCGCAAGGGGCATTTGTTCCTCGATCTGCGGGAGATGCAGGCGATTCAGCATTATTTTCGCGATCAGAACCGCGAGCCGACGGACGCGGAGCTCGAGACGCTGGCGCAGACGTGGTCGGAGCACTGCGTGCACAAGACGCTCAAGGCGACGGTGGAATTTGTGGAGAAGCCGGGGGAGAGGAGCCAGAAGCCAGAAGCCAGAAGCCAGAAGACGGAAGATGTTGCGCCGGTGATTATTGACAATCTTGTGAAATCGACGGTGTTTAAGGCGACGATGGATTTGGCCAAGCCCTGGGCGTTGTCGGTGTTCAAGGACAACGCGGGAGTGATTGCCTTTGATGATGAGACGGCGGTCTGCATGAAAGTCGAGACGCACAATCGCCCATCCGCGATCGAGCCTTACGGCGGCGCGGCGACGGGCATCGGCGGGTGCATCCGCGACGTGATCGGGACGGGTCTTGGCGCTCGGCCATTCGCCAACACCGATGTCTTTTGCTTCGCCAATCCGCAGACGCCCGCCGAGACGCTGCCTGCCGGTGTGATTCATCCGCGTCGCTCGGCACAGCGTGTCGTCGCCGGCGTGCGAGATTACGGCAACCGCATGGGCATTCCGACCGTCAACGGCGCGGTCTTCTTCGACGATCGCTACGTCGGCAATCCGCTGGTCTTCTGCGGTACCGTTGGCGTGATGCCGCGGAAATTCGCTGAGAAAGGCAAAGCGAAACCGGGCGATCACATCGTCGTGATCGGCGGTCGCACCGGGCGCGACGGTATCCACGGCGCAACATTTTCATCCGATGTCGTTACCACTTCGCATGCAGATGAATTTTCACATGCAGTGCAGATCGGCAACGCCATTACTGAGAAGAAAATGCTCGACGTGATTCTGCAGGCTCGCGATCTGCCGGAGGGGCCACTCTATCACGCGATCACCGATTGCGGCGCCGGCGGCTTGTCGTCGGCGGTCGGCGAAATGGGCGAAAAGACCGGCGCTACCGTCGAGCTCGAACGTGTGCCGCTGAAATACCAGGGGCTTTCCTACGCGGAAATCTGGATCAGCGAAGCTCAGGAGCGCATGGTCCTGGCCGTGCCCGAAGAGAATGTCCAACGACTTCTCGACTTGTGCGACGCGGAAAACGTCGAAGCCACCGACATCGGCCTCTTCGACGGCACCGGCAAACTTACGCTGCACTACCAAAACACTCTCGTCGGCCAGATGGACATGGCGTTCGTGCATGATGGTATTCCCAAGCCAACACGTCAAGCAGTGTATACGCCACCGTCGCGAATCGAACCGCATATACCGGCGCCGAAGGATTACGCCGCCACGCTGCACGCGCTGCTGAAAATGCCGACGATCGCCAGCAAACACTGGATCATCCGGCAGTACGATCACGAGGTTCAAGGCGGCACGGTCATCAAGCCGCTGGTCGGGCCGAATCACGATGGCCCCGGCGACGCGTCGGTGGTGCGACCGCTGTGGGGAGGGGGGCAACGCGCCGTGGTGCTCGCCAACGGCTGCCAGCCGCGATTCGGCGACATCGACCCCTACCAAATGGCCTTGAGCGCCATCGACGAAGCGGTCCGCAACATCGTCTGCGTTGGCGGCGATCCGGAAAAAACCGCCATCCTCGACAACTTCTGCTGGCCCAAATGCACCGACCCGCAAAATCTCGGAGCACTGGTCAAAGCCTGCCAAGCCTGCTACGACGGCGCGATCGCCTACGGCACGCCGTTCGTCAGCGGCAAAGATTCTCTCTCCAACGAATTCATCACAGACAAAGGTCAGCGAATTCAGATTCCTTACACATTGCTTATCAGCGCTATGAGCGTGATCGACAACGCCGCCAATTGCATCACGATGGACGCCAAGCAGCCCGGCAATCATCTCTTGCTGGTGGGCCTGACGCGTCGAGAACTCGGCGGCTCACACTATTTCGCCCTGCACCATCACATCGGCAGCAGCGTCCCTGTCGTTGATCTCAAGACCGGCCCCGCCACCGCCAAGACCGTCGCGAAACTCCTCGCCAATCGCCTGATCACCAGCGCCCACGATCTTTCCGAAGGCGGCCTAGCTGTAGCACTGGCCGAAATGCTCTTCGCCGGCAACCTCGGAGCAACGATCGACCTCGCCGGCATCCCCGCAACCCCTGACGCAAGCGACGACGCCACGCTCCTCTTCTCCGAATCCGCCTCGCGTTACCTGCTGGAAATCCGTTCCGAACATTTCGATGCTGTCGCCCGCGTCCTGAAACAGGCCGGCATTCCGTTCGGCGTGATCGGTACCGTTACCGATTCGGCATCGCTCAAGATCCGCTCGCTCGCTGGCACACCGCTCATGGATGAACCGGTCGTAGAGTTCAAGAAATCGTGGCTCATGCCGCTCGATTGGTAAACCATCGCCGGCCCGTGGAATGGCAACATGGAGAATTCTAACTTGATTGTTTATTCCGCCGCAACGCTCGACGATCTGCCTGCGGTCGTACGCCTGTGCATGCTGGTGGAAGAGCAGCACGAAAACTACTGGCGTCTGCGTTGGGAACGTCGCCCCGGCCTCTCCGAAGGCTACCTCCGCTGGCTGACCCACCGTATCGGCGATCCCCGCATGTTCATCCACGTCGCCAAGGACCCCACCTTCTCTACACTGCCGGCACCGAGTATCGTGGGCATGATCGTCGCCTCCATCAACGACGAAATTCCGATCTACACCTACAGCGAGTACGCGCTCGTTCAGGACATGGCGGTCATCGCATCGCACCGCCGCCGCGGGATCGGGCAACAACTCCTGAAAAACGCCGCCGCTTGGGCCAGGGGACACAACCTCACGCAATTACGCCTGCTGGTAGCCGACAAGAACCCCGACGCACAAGCTGCATTCCTGAAGACGGGATTCGTGCCAACATATCACGAAATGGTTCTACCACTGAAAGAGGAAGGAGACACGCCATGAAAAGGAACCGCGATGATCTGCCGGCCACGTGAAGAACTACACCGGGAATTATCTGCGGCGTTTTCCGCGCAACCGGAAATCCGCGGCATCTATGTCTTTGGACGCGAAGTCGACGGCCAACCGGACGAATATTCCGACATCGACATGATCCTATGTTCCGATGATCTGGCCCGAAGCCATCGGAATTATCGTGATGTGCTTGGGAAAATCGCGCCCATTGTCGGCACGTATCTGATCCACTCGGATGCGGCCGAGATCGCCGAAATGGTCTTGCTGGAGGGGTTCAGTCCCTACCAGAAGATCGATTTGAGCATCTCGGCTGACCTGAGCAAGAAAGAAGCATTTGGCCCCTTTCGCCCATTGTACGAACGCCCCACCCCCACATTCCTGACGTCCTTTCACGAGCAAACGTCGCTGCCCGATTTGTCCCACATTCGCCACAGTTTGACCAATCGTCTCAATGATGTTCTGTTTGGTATTCCGCGATTCACCAAGTGCCTTTTTCGTGGCGAGCACGATTTTTATCGCCGATGGTTTGGCGCAACGGAAACACTGACCGCCCTTTTGCACGAATCGTATTTCGGGTGGTCCACAGCATCACACGCAAAACTTAAACTGCTGCCACACGAATACAAACAACTCTTCCACTCATTGAACCAGCAAGACTCCGATTGGCTCAAACATATCCACCCCATCGACGGCAAACCCGACCTCTGCTTGAGTTTCTATCACACAGTTTGCTGGATTGTGCGGTTGTATCAGGCCAAAGCCGCGCAGACTGGCGAAGTTCTCGATACGCGCGTGTCCGATCACCTCCTCTCGTTTCTTGAGAGGGAAATCGAACGATTTCATCGGCGCTCCTGTAGTAGCTCAACCGTTCGCAGGTAGGTGGACAGTATTGTATGCACAATATGGACTTCATCTGGGATCATGCCAAAAATGCTTCGAACCTTCGCAAGCACGGCATCTCTTTCGTCGAAGCAGCGACGGTCTTCAAGGACCCCTTGGCCAAAGTCATCGATGATCCCGATCATTCGAAATCGGAGCCACGATCGATTATCATTGGACTCTCGGAGGTACGCCGGTTGCTTATCGTCGTTCACGTGGAACGCGGCGATCGGATTCGCATCATCAGTGCTCGTCACGCCACGCGACGGGAGCGCAACGACTATGAAGAAAACGCATGGTAAATCCGACCGCCCCCCCCCTCTCACCGAAATGCGGCACGAATACGACTTCAGTCACGCCACTCGCGGCAAATATGCGGCCAAATTCTCCAAGGACGCCGTCATGGTCGTACTCGATCCCGATGTTGCAGCCGTATTCTCAACCGGCAAACAAGTCAACGACGCCCTTCGCGCAATCGTCCATATTGCCAAACGAACGCGAAAATCCGCCTGATTTCTGAAATTTCAGTTACTTCCCTTTGGCCTTCGCACCGATATCCTTCCGCCATTGCATACCTGCGAAGTGGATTTTTTCGATCGCCGCTGCGGCTTTGGCGCGGGCGTCGGGGACGCTGTCGCCGAGGGCTGTTACGCCCAGCACGCGGCCGCCGCTGGTGACGAGTTTGCCGCTTTTCATTGCGGTACCGCCGTGGAAGATCATGACGTCGGGTTGTTTTGACGCGGCGTCGAGGCCGGTGATTTCTACGCCCTTGGTGACCTGGTCGTCGGATTTCCAGCCGTAGCCTTCGCTGGCCAGCACGACGCAGACCGCCGTCCGCGGATCCCACTTGAGCGTGATCTGATCGAGCTTCTGCTCCACCGTCGCCAACATTACTTCGACCAAGTCGCTCTTGAGTCGCATCATCAGCGGCTGGCATTCCGGATCGCCAAATCGCGCATTGAATTCCAGCACCTTCGGCCCGCCAGCGGTCAGCATCAGCCCCGTGTAAAGAATCCCACGAAAATCAATCTCACTGCGCTTGAGCGAGTCCATCAGCGGAACGATCACTTCGCGTTCGACTTTTTCCAGCACATGATCGGTGAGCAGTGGGGCGGGGGAGTAAGCGCCCATGCCGCCGGTGTTGGGGCCGGTGTCGTTGTCACCGATGCGTTTGTGGTCCTGTGCGCCTTCGAGCAGGTAGGCGTTTGTGCCGTCGACGAACGCCAGCAGCGAAACCTCCGGCCCTTCCAGCCGCTCCTCAATCACCACACTATTCCCCGCATCCCCAAAAACCTTCTTCTCCATGATATTCCGCACCGCGTCGATCGCCTCGACCGGATCATTGCAAACGATCACGCCCTTGCCTTTCGCCAGCCCCGCCGCCTTGACCACCAACGGCTCGATCCGCGTCTCCACAAACGCCAGCGCCGCCTTGAAGTTACTGAACGCTCGCCCCTCCGCCGTCGGAATGCTCGCATCCCGCATCATTTTTTTGGAGAAGGCTTTATCCGCCTCGAGTGCCGCCCCCGCCTTGCTCGGCCCGAAGACCTTGATCTTCTTCTCCTGCAGCGCATCAGCCAACCCCATCGCCAGCGGATCCTCTGGCCCAACCACCACCAGATCCGCCGCAACATCCGCAGCAGCCTTCACCAACCCCATCACATCATTCGCCTTGATCGGCAAAAGCTCGCCGAGGCTGGTCATGCCAGGATTGCCAGGGGCGATGAAGAGGCGTGTACAGAGGGGAGATTGTTTGATTTTCCATGCGAGAGCGTGTTCGCGTCCGCCGGAACCGATGAGGAGGATTTTCATGGTACGGTTTCCAATCAATTAATAATTCAGGGGATGACTTCAACGCCTTCGGCCTCGGCGGCGGCGCGAAGTTTATTGTCGAGCGCCGCCAATTCAATATTGAGCGCGAGCCTTTTTAAATGCGGCGATTTCTTCCTTACTGCGTACGAGGGGAACAAGGGCTGCTTTTTTCTCGTCGTGCCGGGTGATGGGCACCGATTTGCCTTCATTGACCAGGTCGCGAATTTTCGCGCCGTTGAGTGAAAGGCCTTTTCGTGTTTTACGCCAATGGGTGAGAGATTTCTTGAATTTGGGGTTGCTTTGTTTGCGAGACCCGGAGGGGACGAGGCACACGACCTCTTCGCCGTGGCGGGTGATGGACACGGATTCGCCTGCCGCAACGCGGTCAACGAGTTCCGGAAAATGTGTTTGGGCTTCGTAAAGTCCGATCTTGACCATGACTGACCCTTATCAAACTGACTGAATTAGTCTAGTCAGAATATCGGCTTATTGCAAAAAACGTGGCGAATCCCGGCTAAAGCCGGAACTACTGGTTCATTCCTCTTTAATTTTCGGGTAAAGTCGTCGTCGTTTGATTCTTGCGTCTTTGGTTTGGAATTGCCAGTCGATCTTCTTGCTGCGCGTGTTACGGTCCGCGTTCCAGATCGC
>Ga0123357_10002173_pt1 | contig 21615 bp, 15 predicted proteins | sample TergutEmb28metaG_FD_89873 | JGI IMG/M metagenome (GOLD analysis project Ga0123357, IMG submission 89873) | Embiratermes neotenicus P4 segment gut microbial communities from Petit-Saut dam, French Guiana - Emb289 P4 | ecosystem: Host-associated > Arthropoda: Insects > Digestive system > Gut ... | reverse complement strand
TCACGTGGTCGTGGCGTGATGACATGCGCAAGAAGCGAGAGCCAAAGCCCCGCATTGCCATGCGGGGCTCCAAAACGCTACGGGCGAGTGAAAAATGCTCTAACCGCGAGCCGACAGGTGAGCGTTTTTCCACGAATTTTACGACTTGAACGAATTTTACGAGTTGATGTCAGATGGACACCTCAAGTGTCATGCACCCGTTCACCAATGTTTTCTGCATATCTTTAATTCTGAGGTTGGTTCGTCTCGGGCGTCGTGAACGCCTGCAGCAACTGCTCTGCGCGGTACACGATCTCCAAGTCCTTTTCCTTGATCGCCTTTTCCAACTGCGGCTTGGCCTTCGCGCCGATCTTGCGAAGCTCCGTCATGGCCGCCTCTCGCTTCTCCCACGCGGAATTTCCCAATTGCTTGACCAACTCGCTGATCTCGCTTTCCACTGCCGGGTCGATGTCGCGGACGATCACCAGCGCGATGCGAGAAATTTTCCGAGGCTGCGGTACCACTTCCAGTTGCAGCAACTTATCCAGTTCCGCCGAATCCATCCGATAGACCGCCGTCAGCCGCTTGGGATCCAGTGCATGATTTGCCAGGATTTTCAGAATCAGTTGCTGATCGTTCGCGGTGACGCCTGCCTCGGCCAGCCGGGTTCGCCAGGGCGCCAGCACCGCATCAGCGCTCAAATCTTCCGCGTTCATCGCCAGTTCCGCCGCTGGTGGTATCGCCGGCGCTGATGCCGGTTGCGATTCGGCTCCTCCTCCTTGCCGGGTGCTTGCAACCGCTTTGGTCGTCGTGGGCGGCATTGAACTCGCTTGGCCCTTGGCCGCGGGTCTGGTCGTGCGTTTCGTGGCCGGTGCCGGCGCTGTCGTCGGCGTTACCAAGGCCACCGTTTTGCCCAACTTCTCCAGCGTGCCCGTCCGCCACTTTCCAGACGCCGCCTTTTTATAAAACGTCAAGTCCAGCATCGGCGAGTCGGTTATGTTCGCAACTTTATATTTCCCCTCATCACCACTTGCCACCTGCAAGCCGACCGTGTGCGCCACTTCCAGATCGTAAAGCAGGAACGGCTCCGTCACCGTCCCGCAAGTCAGCATCCGCGGCCCCCCCTCGCCTCCTCCCTCGGCCCGCAAATCCCCCAGCCACGTGTCTGCCGGCAACTTTCGCGGTTGCTCCGTCGCCGTCGCAAAATGCACATCCTGCCACAATATACCGGACGTCCCCCCCCCTCGCGGCTTGCCCGTCGGCCAATGCCCCAGCACCCTCCCCGTCTTGTACGTCACCTGCACGTCGATCGCCACGTCCGTGTTCACCTGTCCCATCGGCGTCAGTCGGATCAAGCCCATCGGCGATGCGACCTTCACCGCCGTCCCATCTTTCCCGCTCGGTTCACGCCGCGAATCGTTCACAAACGACGGCATCGCATTGTCAAACGCATCCCGCTGATTCAATTGCCTGCTGGTCATGTCCGCCACGAAGATGACCCACTCCGTCGCGCCGACATTCACCGTCGGCCCGGCCGGCAAGGTCCGTGCCTGCGTCTGCGGGGCAGTTGCTGTCGCGGGGCCTGATGTCGGCTCGGTCACCGCCGCCATCCCCAAGCCCACCATCGCCGCTCCCATTACCACCGCTGCCGCTCGTTTCATTAATTTAGAAATCACCATACGTCCTTTATCCTGGCACCATTTTCTCTGACGCCGCCACCCGCGCAAAGCGGGGTCGCTACTTTGGCTATCATTTTGCCGGCTTCGTGAGTCTCGCATCGCCCCAGATGACCCGATCGCCGACGTCCTGGTCCTTGCCGTAGTCCGCTTCCAGCCGCAGCATTTTCACGCCCTGTATGTTCAGGTCCAGCGGTACCGACTTGCCATCACCTTTCGCATCCAAATCCTCCCACAAGACTTTTTCATCGCCGAGCACTCGCAGAGCCGCTCGCCCCATCTTCCCCTCCGGCTGTTGAAAGCCGACCGTCATCCGCAGTTTCTCAAACGCGCCGCTGAGGTCGTACGTCAGAAAACATTTCGAATGCACCGCGATCCCGCGATCCACGAACGTATCCTGCATCTTCAACGGCCCACCGGTCAAACTCTGATTCACCCGGTACGACATCATATAATCCAGGTACGGCACCTCCTGTACCAACGCCGGCTTGAGATCCCCCAACCACACCAATCGCCCGTTCTTCACCGCAATTTTATCAATCTTCGCAATCGGCACCGCGATGTTTTTCTTCACGTCACCCCCCCCCAGCACCGTCACGTGAAATGCATCCTTGTCCATCCCTGTGATCCGTCCGGAAATCATCTCGCCCGGCGTGCTGAGCATGAACGTCTCGTACATTTCCCTTTCCGCCGGGATTTCACGCTGTGCCAGCACCAGTCCCACCAGGCGATCGAGCTTGATTCCGTGATCCTGCCCATCGTATTTGAAGTTCAGGAACTCGCCATCGCATCCCGTGGCGAATCCTGCCACCGCCTTCACTTCGCCATCTTTGGAAACGTACGCAATATCCTGTCCTCTCGCGGTGATGCTGATTTCTTTTGCTTTTTTCACCAGATTGTCGGTTGTTGTCCAAATGGATCGCAACTGGTCTGCCGGGATGACGAACTCTCCGACGAGCGTATCGGACGCCAGGCAGACCCCCGTTTCGTTCCAGGCGACGAGCGTCGCCGTGAGCCGATCCGTTCCGCCGAACTCCACCTGCCATCGCAGCGACTTGGGGCGCGTCGCGGACGATGTCGTATTGGGCGTCGCCGCCACACGCTCCTGCCACGTGTATGAGATCAGCGTGATATCCGCCAGCGGCAACTTCGTCGTCGCATCACTCTCCTTGGGCTGCAAAATCAGCTTGCCGTTCTCGTAGCCGCTGATCGTCGCGGAGATTGTTTTCTCATCCGCTGTCTGGATCGTTGCCGCTCGCACGCTGCCTGCAACAATCGCTATTGCCGCACATGCAACCACCATGCTTTTGATTTTGCTTTGAATCCATTGTTGTTTCATCATGCCACCACCTGTTTCGTCATTCGAATTTCAGACATTTGGATTTGATTCGTCATTCGTCATTCGAATTTCGTCATTCAACTCCTGTCTGTGTTTGTCTCTGTCTGTGGCTTATTTTCATTGTCCCGGCTCCGTTGTCGCAGATTCCTTGTCTCCCACCGCTCGTTCCTGTGCCAATCGCTGGTAGTAGCTCTGCAGCAGCAGTTCATAGCCTGGCGGGAACCCTTCCGTCCGCGACTGCAAGATGCGTTCGCGTTCCTTCGGCGGCAGTTGCGGCCACGGTCGCCCGCGGCTCTCCACACCATGTAAATCATCAATTTTCGCCTGACCCGAAACAATGATCGATGCGCGCCGCCCCTGTCCGCCCGGAGCATTTCCACTGCCGTCCCCGCCGCCCTTGGGCGTCAACGCGACGATCAGCTTATCGAGCGTCTCGACCGCGTCCTTCTGTTTCTGTTGCACCGGCTGATCCGTCTTCAACAGCGTCAGGTCCTCGTGCACCGATGACATCAGGTTCGCCACATCGCCCAGCGGATCCGGTCCAAGATCGGCGGCGGGATCCTGCGACTCAGGTGGCCGCCCCAATCCCGGCAACAAATCGAAATCCTTTAAGAATTTTTCCAGCGACGCGCGATCCGCATTCCCGGCGGAGTCGACCGGCCCCCCGGCAGAGCCGGGGGCTGACGGGGGTGCAGGCGTTTCCTGTCCGATCGCCATGCCGCAGGTTATCACAGCCGCCAACCATATCGCACCAAGGCGAGCGAGCGTTGATCTTCGATCAACGGCTAAACTTTTGCTGGGGAGGGCATGCATTCCGCCGCCCCGCAAAGCGGGGTCGCTACCTGTATTTCGTGTCACATACCCTGTCGCACGGGCGAGACGCCCGAGCCACGAAATTGCACGATCAAAGCGGATTATCACGTGTGCCCTCGCCTTTCTCCGGACCTTCATCCGGCGCTCCCGGGCCGTATTGCTGATGGAGCCGTTCCATCGCGTCCCGCACCAGACCTTCCGCGTCGCGAACTTTTCCCACTTTTTCCCGCAGTTCCGGCGGTAATTCCGCAGCCGCAGCCGCTCGATGCTTGTCCGCGTCCGCTTCCAGCGTCTGCTTGTTCACCCGCAATTGCAGCATGCGGACCACCTTCAACTCCGCCAGCAATTTGTTCTTGTTCCCCTTGCAGCCTTTGCAATTGCCCGCCTTCCCATCCCCGTTCCGCGAGAGTTCCTTGAACGTTTCGAGCAGGTCTCGCAGATCTTGCTCAATCCCTTGCATGGTCGCGATCACCCGTTCGTCCGCTCGTCCGCCCTTCAAATCGCCCGCCGCATACAGCATGTTCCGATGCAGATTTTCCAGCGCCGGCGGCAACGCCACGCTGAACTCCGTCTCGTTGACCAGGTCCAGCGTCTGCTGGCAGATCGTCGCGATCCGCAGTTCCGCGGGCTCCAATTGCATCACCTGCGCAATCGCTGCACGATCCCCCCCCTTACCAATGCGAGGCGAAAGTGTTTCCGTCGCCTGTCGCACGCCGATCTGACGGTCCAGCATTTCCTGCAGATTTTCCATCACCACGCCCCTCACCTGCTTCTGCAATTCCTGCTGTACTTTTTGCCGTTCCTTCTCCAGTTCATCCCGCGCTTCCTGCAACTTCTTCGTCGCTTCTCCCTGACTCGAGCTTGCGCTGCCCGGTTTGCTGTTGCCCAGCGCCCCCTCCGCGTTCGACATCGCCTTGCTCCCCTCGCCCAGCGACGCCAGCGGCTTATCCAGCCCCCCCCCTCCCAACTGCTTCAAATTCCCCGCCACGTCATCCGTTTTGCCGCGATTCGCTTCCTGCTCCTTCTTGGCATCCTCAAACGTCTGCGGCTTGACTTCCTGGCTCTTCTTGAGCAGATCGTCCAGGGAGTTCGTATGCTTCTGCTGCTGCTGTTCTTCTTTGATCAACTTGTCGACTTTGGCGATTGCCGCCTGCAATTGCCGCAGCCGTTCCAACTGCAACTGGAATTCCAAGTCCGTCGCCGTGAGCAGGTTCCGCAGTTCCGCCAGCTTCGTCAGGACTTCCTTCGTTCCCACCGTCGCATTCGCCAGATCCTTCGTCGAAAGTTTCTCCAGAATCTCCTTCATCTGCTCCATGATTAACTGTTCGCGGGCCTTGCGTACCGCCAGCAGCAATCGCGTCGAACTCTCCGGCTCCGCCTCCCTGACCGTCTCGGCCAACTGAAACATCCGTCCCTCCAACTCCTGCATCTGCGCCTGCACATTCTTCTGCGTAAATTGCAGTTTCTCACTCTCCGAAACCCCGCCCCCTCCCCCCGTCACATCCGCCTTCACCGCCGGCTTCGTTGTTGCCTGCGTCGCCGCACTTTCCCCCAACGCCACCCCACACATCAGCACAATCGCCAGTAAAAAGTTTAGCCGCGAGCCGATAGGCGATCGCTCAGATGCCCTCTGATGCAATATTCTGCAAAACATATCATGCACCATCGCAACCCTCATCCAACACCTCCCAATTCAATTTCGGTCCGTGTCTATACCGGCCGCGCCTTCTCGCGTTCCGCGGCAAGTTTGTAAACCTCATCAATGGACCGATCTTTCCATAAATCTCGCTGCCATTCCGTGTATCGGAAGGATTTTCATCGTTCTCGGAGTCAAGGATAAACGACCAGACAAGCGAGTACAAACCCTCCTTGATCTTGCCTTGGATGAAGAGCTTGGCTTCCGTTTCAAGCATGACCAGACTCCGGCCATGCTCGTCAAACGGTCTATTGTAGCAACAGTTATCAAGGTATATCTTCAGCATTTGTCACTATTCTACCTCATCACCGATCAAAAATGCTCTCATCTTCTTTCTTCTTCAGCTTTTCGCTCTGATCTTTCACCTGCGTCTCCAGGCGGATGATTGCGTCCAGCTGATTGAGTACATCGACGAAGCTGTCCCACTGTGCCATCTGCTTCAGCAGCGATTTCATCCGAATCACGATGCGATCTTCCCGATCCGCCGCCGCCTGCACATTCGCCGGATCGCCCCCCCCCCCTCCTTCCCCTCTTGCCGACACCAGCGTATCGAGTGCCGGCCCCTGCGGACTCACCAACTCCTCCTGCATCCCCTTCAGCGGCGTGAGCACATTGAGCTCCATCATCGCATGCGATTCCGGCGACCCCAGCGCATTGAGCTTGATCTCGGTCAGGGATTCCGTCAGTGTCGTCCCGATCCGCAGCGTTTCCCGCTGAAATGCCCGGTGCCGCCGTGCCAGTTCCGCCGCACCGCGCGAATCCGCTACCGCCCGTATCCCATCCCGAATCTTCTCCGCCTCCTCGATCTGCTTACGGAATTTCACCCGCTCCGCCTGCTGACGCTGCAAAATCTCCCGGAACAATTCTTCTGGCGGCACCAGTCGGAACGTCACGCTCCGCGACCGACCCGTCTGCCGCCCCGTGTAACAATCATCCGTCGCCTCTGCCGTGAGCGTTACCAGCGATCCTGCCGTCAGCTTCATCGCCCCCACGTCCAGCGTTTCTTTCAAGTGCAATTCCGCCTCCATCGCCATCGGCTGCGTCGCGCTGGGCTGACCGCTCGCTTGCGTCGCCCCACCCCACAGTTCCCGCCGCGATTCCTGTGCCACCAGCTTCGCCGCATCCGCCGGGTCCGGCGTTTCATTTTTGATCGCCAACCCCGCCGCAATCATCCCATAATCATCACGCCCCTCCACCACCAGCGGCACCTTCGCCATCGGCGTAATCCGCTGCCTCACCCCACTATATGCCAGCGTCACCCGCGGCACCTGGTCCACCTTCAATCCCACCCGCACCGGCACCGGCAGCGACACCAGGCCCGACTCCGCCGCCACCAGTTCCATCTCGAAACGTGCCGCCGCTTCATGTGTCCATTCGATTACATAATGCGTCGCATCCACCCTCCGCACCCGATCCGCCCAAGGCGATTGCAAGTGACGATCAGAGCCGCGACCGTCAGGGAGCGACTGACTCTGCGGCGGTGTTATCGCACGGTCGCTCCCTGACGGTCGCGGCTCTGAATTCCCTATGCGATTGCCCTGCCCCTCTCCCCCAACCCCTTTCACCCGCAACTCCCGCAACGGCACATTCGACGTCACCGCCAACACCAACCGCGTCTGCGTCAGAAAACTCAAATCCCCTTCATTCCCCGTAAAATGATGCACTTCGTCCGCTTTGTCCCGAGGATGCCGGCTGATCAATTCCAGCCCCGCAATCCGCGGCCGATCCACAGGCGTCACCGCAATTGGCCCGCAAACATCGTCGCCGCCCTCCAACTCCAACTGCAGCGGCAGATCGATCACCGCAAACTCATGCCGAAAATCATTTTTCGCAAACTCCTTCATCAACTCCGTCGTCTTGCCACCCACCCCGATGCTCCGAATCGTCAAATGCACCCGCTCCGGCACTCCCCCCCCTTTCCCACTCCCTTCCCTGCCCTTCACCCGCAACACATACGCCTCCCCCCGCGGCACCGTGATCCGCCCATCCTTCACATCCGCCACTTCTAAATAGGTATTCTGCGGCCACGCTTCGTTCGACGCCAGAAACATCCGCCGCATCCACAAATTCGCCTGCCCCGGAAAAATCCCCTGCAGCACCGGCAGCACAATCAGAGCCGCCACAATCACCCCCATTGCCTTCCGCCGCCGCCCCCAATCAATCGCCGCCTCAAAGTTTACTCCCGCCAATGCCGCGTGACATTTCGCCACCGCCTGTTCCACCATCGCTTCGCTCGGCGGATTCTTCGTCCCCAAAAGCCCCGGCAATTCCAGCACCGACGCCACCCGCCCCGCCAACTCGCAATCATTCAGAGCCGCGACCGTCAGGGAGCGACGGGCTTCATCTTCGCCTTGCCGCACGGTCGCTCCCTTACGGTCGCGGCTCTGAATGGCCCTGTCCATCGCCCCCGCCAGCGCCACCAACCCCACCCGCATCCGCATCGGCCGCACCAACCGCCGCCAACATTCAATTCCCAGAAACACCACCGCCGCCACATCCAGCCCCACCCGTGCCGTCAACCCCAGTCGCAACAGATAATCCAGCACAAACATCACCAGCACCACCCCCACAAACTCCGCCACAAACTCCGCCAACCCCTCAATCACAAGCGCCCACCGCACCCGCCGCCGCAGCAACTCCAGCCGCGCAACCAGCTCCCGCTGCATCCCCGCCAACCGTCCCATCGAATCTATCCCAACCGTCGTCATCTACCCAACTTCCTGTTTGTGTCTGCCTGTGTCTGTCTGTGGCTAATTCCCGTCATCATTTGAATTTCGAACTTTGAGCTTGTTTCGAATTTCGAACTTCGAATTTCGGATTTGATTCGTCATTCGTCATTCAAATTTCGTCATTAAACCAATCTATACTTCTTCCTCAGCAACCATTCGACAAATAAAAACACCAACACCGCTCCAAACAAAACCGGCGCATTAAAAATCGTCTGTCGATCTTCCAGCACATGCGTCACGCGTTTCACCTTAAACATCCCCGGCGCCCGCTCCATTTCCGACACATCCAACACCGCCCCGCCCGTCGCCTTTGTCAATCCCCACAACCCCACCAAATTCACCGTCGGCTGATCGTACTCCAAATTCGGCAGTTCCACCGGAAACTCCAGCGTCGCCGCCCGCACCACCTGCTTCGCATCCACATCCCCCGCCCACACCTTCACAAAATGCGGCCCCGCTTTTGTGACCGCAAACGTCGCCTCAAACGCCGCCGGCTCACCCTTCCTCGCGAAAAGCGTGATCGGTAGGGGGGCTTCGTCCGGCCCTTCCACCTCCCCATGCATCTGATCGAGCCCCGTATCCTTGTCCGCCGGATTCTCAAAGCGTGCCACCAGCGTCACCATCGACCCCGGCCTGTAACTCGCACGATCCGTCGTGAGCGCATACGGATACCGCCCACCCAACTGTTTCGACCGCCCCGCCCGATCCACCATCCGTGCCCAGAACCCGTCAAACGTCTGTTCATCCAAAAACCGCCAGCGGTATGTCGAATCGAACCCCACAAAAAACGTCCTCCCCGGCCCGACCAGCTGCGTCGCCAGTAACACATGATTTCCGTACTCATTGCGCATCCGCGGATCCGCATGCCGCGCCAGAACCGTCGCCCCCGCTTTTGCACGGGTCACCGGATAATGCCAATACATCCCCGGCAACGCCGCCAGAATCCGATCATTCTCCTCCGGCTTATCCGCAAACTGAAACACCGGATCCGCATGCCCCTCCGGCGTCACCTCCAGCTTCCAAGCATTCCTCGCCGACAACTTCGCCGTCACATCTGTTCGGTACAACCCCGGCTCCGCCACCACCGGCATCAACGCCAGCCACGCCGAATTCGGATCGTCCGGCCGCTCAAAATAATCCTTCGTAAACCGCTCCCCCGCCACATCAATCAGCCCGCCGCCCGCCTTCCCCACAAAATCCACCAACATCTGCGGAAAATGCTCCGGCCACAACATCGGATCCGGATCATACATCACAACACAATCAAAATCGTTCAACTCCTCCTGCGTCTCCGGCAACCGCTTAATCGCCGGCGTCCCCGGCTGATCGTAATCCTTTCCCGCCGTCTGCAACCACGTCGCCGCCGAAATCGCCTGATCCCTCAGCAAACTATTCCGCACAAACTCAAACTCCGGAAACGGATGCCCCGCGATGAACAGCACCTTGATTTTCTGCCGAATCGCCCGCACCTCCGCCATCGCCACATTATCCGCCGTCGTCAGTTCCGGGCCGACATCCGCAATCGTCGCCTTGAGCGTAATCTTCGTCGGCCGATCCTCGCGGAAATCAAACACCACCGTCTGCAACGCTCCCGACTCCTCCAGCACCACCGTCTTTCGCCCAATCTCCTCCCACGTCCCGCCATCCGGCAATTTTTCCAAAATCACCGTTGCCGGATGCCCCGCCAGCCCTCTCGACTCCATCACCAAATTCGCCTGGTTCACATCCCGCACAAACACCACCGGACTGACATCAATCTTCACCATCTTTGCATTCCGCGGCCCTTCCGGCGTTCCGACCGCCACCGCCACCACCGGCACCCCCTCCGCCGCCGCCGCCTCCCCAGCCTTCTTCACCGGCTCACCACTATTCGATTGCCCATCCGTCAGCAGCAAAATCCCCGCCATCGGTTTCCCCCGATACGCCGCAAGCGCCTCCTCAATCGCCGTCCCCACTCCCGTCGTCGAACGATCCCTCAACTCAGAGCCGCGACCGTAAGGTCGCCCCGTCTCTCCGTTGTTCCCACTCTGCGTCGCTGCTTCCTTCTGTGTCTGTTTGTCTCCAATTCCCGTCGTCCCGTCTTTGTTTACACTCGCAACTGGCATCAACTGCCCCGCAAACCCATGCACCACCACCACCCGATCCCCACTCTCCTCCAGTTTCTTGAGCAACCCCGACTCCATCGCCCGTTTCACCAATCCTCGCCGCGTCGTCTCCCGCACCTCATCCACCGATGCCATCTTCAGCGCATCGGCAATCTTTTGTCCGCCAGCACCGTCCGCATACGCATCCTTCAAATCCATACTCTCCGATTCATCCACCAGCACCACCAACTGCGACGGCACTTCTTCGCGTTTGACGAACACAATCGCCGGCTCCAGCAGCATCACCAGCACCCCCAGCATCGCCGCCATTCGCATCCCCCCTAACCACATCCGAGCCCGGCGCGACAGCGTCTTGCCCTCCCGCCGATACAAATAAACAATCAATCCCGCAGCCAACAATACGCCCACCACCACCAACAGCGCAAACCCCTGCCGCGGCAGATTCATCCACTCAAACCGTACCGTCCCCCCCTCCGTCCAAGACGCCGGATCCACCCCGAAGAGATAATGTATCAATCCTCTCAACATCACCTGCTCGTCAATTCGCCACCCCGCAAAGCGGGGTCGCTACGGTTACTCATCGTTCTCTCCCGACCCAGACGGCGAACATCGCCTCCGCCAACATCAATCCCAGCAGGATCATCGCCATCTGCCGCCACATTTCGCGTGGTGGTGATCCCAGGCCGACGCCATTCGCGTCATACCGCTGCACATTCGCCTTCCAATTTCCCAGCAGCCCTTCCAATTCGCTCTCCGCGATCGGCTCCAATTCGCTTTCGCTTGCCGCTGGGTTTACCGCAAACGTCCGCGACATCGGCCGGGATTTGTCGTCCTTCCAACTCGCCGTATAAATTCCCGCCCGCTGCGTTTTGCCATACCGAAGGACTGTTCCCTTGCCTTCCGTGCGGTCCACCTCCATCGCCTCCGCGGTCTTCTGGTTCGGCCCTACCACCTCCGGCAAAATCGCAACACCGTCCGCCAGTGTCACCCGAATCACATCCCCCGCCGTCAGCGCCTCACCGCCATTCTGACTCTGCGCCACCGCCAGCGCCGCCGACCTCACGCCCAGCACATACGTCGGATCCAACGGCCAATCCGTCCACTTACGCCCCGCCGTCGTCGTAAACAACACCACTCGCCCCTTCCCAAACCCCTTCTCCACCACCGCCACCGGCATCTCCGAATTGTTCCACCTCGCCAAAACACTCACCCCCTCCGCCCCACAACTATCCGAGACGCGACCGTCAGGGGGCGTTCCGTCAATGTTGAGGGACGCCCCCGAACTTCCGGCTTCTGGCTTCTGGCTTCTGGCTCCCATCTGCACCGCCGTAAATTTCCGCGTCCGCACTCGCGCTAACGCCTCCGGCAACAACTTCCCCAACGTCGCCAACGGCGACTGCGGATCCTTCTCCACCACAATCCCCGCCACAGGCGTCTCCACCGCCCGATCCAACCTCACCGGCAAAAGCCCCTTGCCCTCCTTAAACAACTTCTGATTATAAAACTCCCCATCCACCAACTCCCCCGTAAAAATCATCAGCCCCATTCCATTTTGAACCAATCCCTCAATCGTCTCCACCTGTTCATTTGTCAATGCCGCCACATTCGCCAGCACCAGCACATCCGGCGGTTCCATTTTCAGCCGTCTCGCATCAATTTCCGTCACTCGCTGCACATTCCACGGCTTCGCCCCGATCGAATACGCCAACGCCAGAAAATCCGTTTCTGATTCAAACGCCTGCGCCGACGGTTCACCATCCACCAGCATCACCGTCACCGTCGGCCGCACGTTCACCACCAAATACCACGTATCATCCCCCGGCATCGCATCCTTCCCCACCGTCAAACTCAACACATGCGTCCCCACCTCCTCAAAACTCACCGTCAACGGCACCTCCACCCCCCCCCCAGTTCCCCCAGCCCCCTCAACCGCCAACGCCGGCAGCATCACCGACCTCCCCTCCCCATCCACCATCAACGTCGCCTGCACGCCCGTCATCGCCGCACCCGTCTGATTCCGCACCACCGCCACCAAATGCACCGGCTGACCCGGCAACGCAATCGCATCCTGCATCTCAAATTTCAAAACCGCCACATTCTCCGTCCGCCTATCCCCCACATCCACGATCCGCAACGGCACCCCTCCCCACTTCGCCGCCAACCGATTCGCCGCTGCCGTCACCTCCGTCGTCCAACCCGCCCGCCGCATATCCGTGATCAGCACCACTTCGCGGTTCGAAAAACTCGCCGCCGTCAACGCCGCCTCGATCCCCTCAAACACCGCCGCCCAGTTGCTCGCCGTCTCCGTCACCGTCAACCCACTCACCAGCTCCGCAAACTTCCCCGCCTCCTGCAAACTCGCATCCCGCACCAGTGGTGTCCTCGGCAAACTCGTCACCATCAACGTCAAACTATCCTGTTTTCCCACTCCCCCAGCCCCCTTAATCAAATCCTTCGCCGCCTGCTGCCCCACCGCAAACGCCGTCCGCCCCGCCACCGTGTACCCCATCGACAGCGAATCATCAATCACAATCACCCGGCTCGTCCGCGCTTTGCCCGGCAACAGCGCCGCCAACCCTCCACCCCACCCCTGCGAAACCACCGGCCTCGCCACCGCCAAGATCAACAACACCACCGCCAACACTCGCATCGCCAGCAAAATCATCTGCTCAATGCGAATCCGCTTCCGATTCTTCCGCAGCGTCAATTTCAAATACTTCATCGGCGGCCATTCCACCACCTGAAACCGCCGCCGATTCAATATATGAATAATAATCGGCACCGCCGCCAACCCCAGCCCAAACAACAACCCCGCACTCAAAAACGTCATAAAGCACCTGCCCCCTCACAACCGTTTAGCCGCGAGCCGATAGGCGAGCGCTCAGACGCCTTGTGACGCGATATCCCACAAACATTTGTCTGTGGCTGTCTGTGGCTGTCTGTGGCTAATTCCCGTCGTCTATCTGTGGCTAATTCAATCATCGCTCGCCCCCCGCATGCTCATGCGAACTCGTCGTCATTTTCCCAATCCGCCGCCCCGCTATCGCCTGGCGCTGATGCAGATATTTCGACATCGCCTCCCCCATATCATCCGACGTCGTCAGCAGCACATGATCGATCCCCGCCGTCCTGCAACGGCTCCCCACATCCCGGATAAACGCCTCCATCGCCGCCCTGTACGCCTTGCGAAACGCCCACGGCTCCGCAAACAGCTCCTCCACCCCCTCAATATCCTTAAACAGCACCGAATCCTCAAACGGCAGCTCTATCTCCTCCTTATCCAACACCTGAAATATCAAAATATCATGCCCCTGATACTGCAACCGCCCCAGCCCTTCATACAGCGCATCCAGATCGCACAGCAAATCCGAAATCACCACCACCAGTCCGCGTGCATGAATCTGAGCCGCCACCTTATTGAGCACCGCCCCCAGATCCGTCGTCCGATCCGGTTTCGCCGACTCGAGCGTATCCAATATTTTCGTCAACTGCGACTGTGCCGCCGAAGGCCGCAGCCACGCCCGCTCCGCCGCATCAAACAACGCCATCCCCACCGCATCCCGCTGTTTCAGGCACATCACCGCCAACGAAGCCGCCAACGTCGCCGCATAATCAAACTTCGTAAATCTGTCTGTGTGTGGGGGGGCTGTCCGTGTCTGTCTGTGGCTAATTCCCGTCTTCCCACGATTCCCCGCCCCGTACCGCATCGATGCCGAAGCATCCACCAGCAGCGTCGCCCGAAAATTCGTCTCCTCCTCGTACCGCTTGATGTAATACCGATTCGACCTTGCATACGCCCGCCAATCCAGCCGCTTGAGATCATCCCCCGGCGTATATTCCCGGTAATCCGCAAACTCCACCGACAATCCGTGCAGCGGCGAACGATGCAACCCCGACATCGCACCTTCCACCACCCGCTGCGCCCGCAATCCCAGCGGAACGATCCGCGAAAGGATCTCAGGCTTTAAGTACCCGGTTGATTCGCTCATGCGCCTGCTCTGCCGCTGTATCCGATGGAATCGTATCAATCAATCGACGGATGACCGTTTCCGCCGTCTGGCCCTGTGCTTCCGCGTTATAGTTCAGAACAATGCGATGCCGCAGAACCGCCGTCGCCATCGCCTTGATATCCGCAATATCCACCTCCGGCCGACCGTCCAGCGCCGCCCTCGCCTGTGCCGTCGCAATCAGCGCCTGCCCCCCACGCGGCCCCGCACCCCACTGCACCCAATCCTTTATAAACTGCGGCGACTTCGCTTCCCCATGACGCGTCGATCGCACCAGGTTCGATACATAGTTCACACAAAAATCGCTCACCGGCACTTTATGCACAATCCCCTGCAATTCCAGCATTTCATCCTCACTGAGCACTGTCGTCGCTACCACCGGATTCCCCGTTGACGTCAATCGATAAATTTTCTTCTCTTCCTCTTCCGTCGGATAACGCACCAATATCTTCATCAAAAACCGATCCAGTTGCGCCTCCGGTAGCGGATACGTCCCCTCCTGCTCAATGGGATTCTGTGTCGCCAGCGTAAAAAACGGATTCGGCAACACATGCCTTTTCCCGCCCACCGACACTTGCCGTTCCCCCATCCCTTCCAGCAACGCCGACTGTGTCTTCGGCGGCGTCCGATTAATCTCATCCGCCAACAACACATGCGTAAAGATCGGCCCAGCTATAAACTTAAACGCCCGCTCCCCTCCCCCCCCAATTCCCCCTCCCGATCCCCGATCCTCATACATCACCTCCGTCCCCGTAATATCCGACGGCATCAAGTCCGGCGTAAACTGAATCCGATTAAACCTCAACGACAAACACTGCGCCAACGTCCGAATCATCAACGTCTTCGCCAATCCCGGCACTCCCTCCAAAATACAATGCCCCCTCGCAAACAAACAGACCAGCAACTGTTCCACCACCTCTTCCTGCCCCACAATCGTCCCTGCCATCTGCTCCCGAATCGCATCCCGTGCCCGCTTCAATTTTTCCAGTCCCGCCAAATCAGCATTTTCAATCATTGTCACACTCTACTCCATTCTATCAAAGCGCCAAGCCCTTAAAATAACTCATCTTCCCTATACTTTTCCACTTGATTTTGTCAATCCTTGGACGATTTTCTCTATCGATCTCTAATTGGCAATCCGGGCGTCTAAAATCGTGCAAAGATCGTGCTCCAGCGACTGCCACTTGTCTTCCGCCACCAGCATCGCACAGAGAACAAAAATCGGCTGTTGCGGATCGTTGAAATTCAATCCCGTGTTCCCAGATTCATCAAGATATGCGAGTTGCATGATGCTCCCCAAACCTCCTCACCTCTGATAAATCGGAAGATACTTATACGGCAACTGCAAAATAATCAATGCGACACTCGTTGCAAACACCGGCCCGACATCCCGCTGCCACGATCCATCGCCGTTCTGCATCCGGAGCAGCGAATCCCGCGCTGCCGGGAAATAGGCATCCCAGTACTTGTCTCCCGCCTGGTAAAATGCCTGCGCTGCATACAAATTCGAGTAAAAATCATGTCCCATTCCGCCGACCCCCGAGAACGGATCTTTCTGGATCGAGAACTGTTTGTGCACGTATGCCATGCAGCTTTCCGCGAGTTTCGAGTCATATTCGCCCGCGTTATACAGCGTTGCGAGCGCCGCCGCCGAAATGGGCAAATGCGCGCCATCCCCGCTTCCAAGCGAATAACAAATGCCGCCCTCCGTCGTTTTGCATCGCTCCAGGTACGTCACAGCTCCTTCGATAATCCCCTTTGGCACCGTGAATCCCGCGTTCCTCGCCGCCCGCAACCCCTGCATCTGCGTCACCGTCACCGATCCCTCATCCCCCGTCCCCGGTGTATAGTACCACCCCCCATTCCTCGCCGCCCGCCCCGTCAGCACGATCCCATTCTCTATAAACTTCTTCATTTTCGCCCGCGTGCGGTCGTCCGTCTCCATTCCGTAGCACGACGACAAAAACAGAAGTGAAAAGCCATGTCCATACATAGAGTATCCCTGCTCCTGCGTCGGCCCCGTGATCAGCCCCGTCGGATGCGGATTGCTCATGAGGTACTCCACGATCCGCGAGACATTCTCCGCATACGGCCCGCGTGAGGGCGTATTCCCGTTCGCCAAAAACGCCATCCCCGCCAACGCCGACATCGCATACGGATACGCCCGCCCATCCGATTTCGACGTATACGATCCATCCTTATCCTGCTCTTTCGCCAGCCACGCCAATCCCTTTTCAATCGCAGCCTGCGTCTTCACCGTCACATGCTTGGGCAAAATCACGCCCGTCCCCCCCGTGCCCTCCCCCGTTTCCTCCGCACGCACTTTCCCCCCAATTCCACCACCCATGATCCCAACAACCGCAATCATCAACCCTCCCCCCACCCATCGCCAACGCATCCCCATCACGATCACCTTTTTCAAAATCTGTCCGTGTCTGTCTGTGTCTGTCTGTGGCTCATTTCCGTCACTTTACTATCTCGAACTGCACCGTCAAATTCACGCGTTTACTCAATTCTCCCGCCGTATTTCCCGCCACCGATCCATCCGGTCGTTGGGATCCGGGCATTTCCTGGATCGCCATGATCTTCCCCAGCTTCACCCCCGCCAGTTCCGCAAGTTTCTCAGCCTTCCCCCGTGCATCGGCCAACGCCGCCTTGTACGCCTGGTCCCGCAGTTCCGTCCCGTCGGCCAACTTGAAACTCACCATCGCCATCCCACTCGATCGATAATTCTGCATCTCATTATAATCCGTCGGCTGCTGCGGCCCCACCTGGAACCCGCCCTCCTTCGCCACATCCAAAATCTTCAATATCGTCTCCAGCAACGCATCCGGCTCCAACTTGCCTGCGTTCGAGAGCACAACTCGGCTCTTCTCCATGATCTGCACCCGCGGCTTAGCTACCTGCGTACCGCCCATCCCTCGCATGATCATCATTTGCGTATTCGGATCCATCATGCCGCCGACCGACACGCCGTCCGAGATCACCTTCAAATCCGGATTCTTCAGTCCCTCAATCGCTGCCGTCGCCCGCTTCTTGGCATCCCGAAACTTCACCGTCGCATCCGACGCCAACTCCGCATCCCCCGAAACAATGCACGCAATCTCCACCTGCGTCGGCTTACCCTTCGCCTCCCCAACCCCTTGCACCGTGATTCCCGCATTCGTTCCCCCCTCCCCCGTCTCCGCCTGCGCCATCCCCACCATCAGCAGCCCCAGCAACGCCGCCATTCCAACCCGCTTGATTCCGTGCATCATCAACTCCTCAAACATTTCGGCACAATTCCCTACTTTTAACTTTTACTCTTTTATTCTTTCACTTTTCATTTCATACGCGCTCACCGCCAAGTCCGTCACGCTGATCAACTTATTTCCCGTCAACAATAATCGTCCGCCCGAGACCTCCCGATCTCCCCACCGCGTCGTCGAGCGCAGATGCACGGTTCTGGGCGGAAGCGTCGGATCAATGTCCACGATACCCGTCGCCGTCAGGAAATACACATGGTCCTTCATCATCAGCGGCGTTAAGCTCGTCCGCTCGGTACCCAAATACTCCGACCACGCAATCGCATCGCGATTCTTCAAATCCAGCATGGCAAAATAAGTCCCGCCCGTTGTTCCCTGTCCCAGAATGTACGCCTGCTGGGCATTCACCGACAGGAGTTGCGAATCTCCATCGATCGTCCGCTTCCACCGCAGCTTCGGCCCAGACAGATCCACCGCATACAACATGCTCCCTCCGCTATCCTTCACATAAAGAATCCCTTCGTCCATCAATAGCGTCACCGGCTGATCGCTCGCCCCCGACCCCATCTCGTCCCAGCCTCCCCACCTGTTGTAGGGTACGATCGTTTTGGTCTCGTGTTTGAGCGCCCACTCCACGCGTCGCTGTGCCGTGCTCACCGCCACCAGTGCCCCATTGTTCGTCGCCACATATATCATCCCCTCCGCCCCCATCAGCGCCGGCGTCCCGCTACTTCCCATGTCACGATACCCGCGATAACTCGACGATCCCTGCGGCTTCCCCAACGCCACCTTCCATTCCTCCTTCCCCGTCTCCATGTTCAACGCCTTGAGATACATCGTCTCATCTCGCTGCGACCCCAGCGAATACCCCGTCCCCCCCCCCCCATTCATCACATACGGGATCGTCCAGAGACTGTCTCCCTTCCACAACAGCTTGCCCGTCTCCGCATTGAAACACTGCACCTGGTACGGCCCGTCTCCACCATTCCGCGGATCACCCGCGATCGCAAAAACCTTCTCACCCATCACCGCGAGTCCGAACCGTTGCAGATCGATTCCGTATCGGAAGAAGTTTTCCGGGTTGGCCGAGATATCCGTGAACTTCGCCGTTCGCCAGAGCATTTTCCCCGTCTCGATATCCACCGTGTAGACCACTCCCAGCCAGTTCACGTAGACGCGTTTCTCATCCGCTGCCGCCGCCGGTACCAGACCCTTGAACTGATAATTCCGCGACGACCACCCCATGTTCCGGAGCTTCTGGTCCATCTGCTCGAGCGACTCGGGCAGCACCGCCCGCACCTGCCACAACGGCTTTTGTTCCGCCGAAAATTTCAACGCTTTCAGTCCCTCTCCTTTAGCCGGCTGACTCTCCGCAACCGCCTCCGCTTCCGGTTTCAATTGCAGTCCATCGACAAATGCACCCGCCTCCATTTCCTTTCCGCCGAAGGTCACCATCTGCCCCGCGTAACGCTGCTTCACGTACGCGATCGCTGCCGCCAATTCCTCGCGGCTGCCCTGCCGCCACAACGCCAGACACCGCTTCGCCGCCAGTTTCGCCATCGACAGATGCGTATCGGGATAATCCTGCAGTACCTGTTGCCACGCTCTGGCCGCATTCCGGAAATCCCCTTGCTCAAAATAAATATCCCCCAGCCGATCCGTCGCCATGTCGCCCACGCTCGTCAAAAAATACTGTGTCACGATCTTCTGGAGCGCCTGCAATTCCGCGGTCGTCGTCATCTTTTCCGTTTGCAACTTCTCCCACAACTGCCGCGCCTCTGCATCATAAAACAGCCGATACGCCTCACGCCCCTCCGCCGGCAATGCTTTCAAACTCTGCGCAATTCTTCGCCGCAGCGGTACCATGAACCCATCCGCCGCCGGTACCATCCCCTGCCCCTCCGTATCCGAAAAACTGTTCATCGTCCGAAACGCCAAATCCCACGCCTTCTTCCCCACGTAGCGATCAAAATCCTCCAGCCTCCCGATCGCCTTGCTATCCTCCTTCGGCAGCGCAAATCCCCCCATCGTCGCCGCCTCCTCTTCCACGACGTCATCCGACGAAAGCACGACCCTCCCCTGCCCCCTCGCCCCGCTCGCCAGCACCACCACACCCGCCAGCACCACCGACGCCCATCGCCATTGTCTCATGCCTGCTCCAGCCATCAGCGACTCCACCAACGCCAACTTAGTTTACCATGTAACCCCAGCCCTTCCAAGGTGTGAACGCGAGTGCGAAAGAGCCTTGTTTTCCGCATTCTGCGAGCTCGGAGGGAAGCGTGAGGAATCGCCGTTGCCAATCCGCCGTAATGGAAACTCGCGAAAAACCCTCAAAAAGCCCCTTTTCACACCTTGGAAGGGCTGCCATGTAACCCGTATTCCCCAATCCTGTCAACGCACTTCGGTTTAGGATGAATTTCTTCTGACTACTGGCTTCTGGCTTCTTAGCCCTCAACCTTTTATCCTATTTATCTGAACCATTCACTTCCTCGAACGTATAAGGATCAGCGGGTGACTTCCGACGAACAACTGCTCGCCGATTACACCCATGGCAACCAGCAGGCCTTTGCCACGCTGGTCATGCGTTATCAGCCGGAGCTGTTTGCTTTTTTGTACCGTTTCGTATCCGATTCCGCCATCGCGGAAGACCTTTTTCAGGAGACTTTCGTCCAAGTCCACAAAAGTGCTGAGAATTTCGATCCAAAGCGTCCATTTCGGCCGTGGCTTTTCACCATTGCCGCCAATAAAGCGCGTGATTATCTCCGTTCTGCCGGGCGTCATCATATGTACTCGCTTGATCGTGCCACGTATGGTTCTGAGGAGGAGACTACGTTTCTGGATTTGATGGAGTCCACTTACGCGCCGCCGCAGGTGGAGTTGCAGACCGCTGAGGAGATCGCTCGCGTTCAGCAAGTCTTGGCCAGCCTTTCCAGTATTTATCGAGAAGTGCTCGTGATGTCCTACTTTCATCAGTTTTCGTACAAAGAGATCGCGGAAATGCTCCAGATTCCACTGGGTACGGTCAAAAGCCGCCTGCACGCCGCTCTCGCCACTTTCGCCAAGGCATACAAACAGGCCATAAGGTAACCAAAATGTCCCAATCGCCCGACAACTTCAAAGCAAAGCTCACTCTCTCCGAAAAGGACGCCGCCGCTGTTGACGCTCTGCTCGACTCCGAACTCACAACTCCGACCCCCGACCTCCGAACCCAGCGTATCGAATCCTGGCTGAAAACCCTTAACGCCGCTCAAGTTCCGCCTCCCTCTCCCGACCTTCTCGCCCGTACTCTCGCCGCCGTGCAATCCGATCGCATGAAACTTTCCTCTCCCCCTGTCACCCTGTCACCTTGTCACCCTGTCATCCCATCCTTCTTCCGTCGCCACCTTGCCGACATTGCCGCGGGTCTCGTCGCTGCCTGCATTCTCGTTGCCGTCACTATTCCGGTCGTCGCACACACCCGATACACCAACCGCCGCATCCTTTGCGCCGCCAACGTCGCCACCATCGGCACCGCTTTCGACCAATACGCCATCAACGCCGCCAATCACCTCCCCTCCCTCGCCAACACGCCCGGCTCCAACTGGCTCCGCCCCTCATCCACCACCCACACCAACACCGCCAACCTGGTTCCACTCGCTCTCACCTCACTCAATGCCCCAGCCTACATCTCACTCGTCCATTTCCTCTGTCCCGGCCGCGATCCGCCCAGTAGCCGTACACCGCTCTACGAACACCCTGTCCTCTCTTCTACTTCGAACGACATTCCCGATTGCGACTACTCTTACACCAACCTTTTCTCCCCTTACCATCCTACCTGGGACGGCAAATCCTCCACTTTCATCCTCGCCGACAAAAACCCACTCTTCTCCGCCGACGCCACCATCAATCCCGACTTCAACTCCATCAACCACAACCGTCACGGCAACTACCTCCTCCACGCCGACCGCTCTGTCACCTGGGAATCCACCCCCAACATCGGCCCCGCCCCCGCCAACATCTGGACCATCAACCCACCCCCCCCCCCCC
>Ga0123357_10002172_pt1 | contig 21621 bp, 15 predicted proteins | sample TergutEmb28metaG_FD_89873 | JGI IMG/M metagenome (GOLD analysis project Ga0123357, IMG submission 89873) | Embiratermes neotenicus P4 segment gut microbial communities from Petit-Saut dam, French Guiana - Emb289 P4 | ecosystem: Host-associated > Arthropoda: Insects > Digestive system > Gut ... | reverse complement strand
TTCCCTTGCTCACAGACAGGCTGTCTGCAATCTCCCGGGTGGTTATTCGACGATTCTCCCTCACAAGGGAGTTCACTGCAGCAATTGATTCTTGAGTGATGACCACAAGTGCTTGACCTGGTCGTGGCATGTCCGCTGTACTCACACGTCCATGACGAAAATCACTACACCATCGGAAAACTGCAGTACGTGACATACACTCAGTCCCATACAAATTCTTCATTCGACTGTAAATGTCGGTTCCACTAACACCTCCTGCCGATAAAAATTGGATTACTGCATGCTGAGCCTATTTGGAGGAATCCATGGCATGATCGTTAACTGTTATCTCGCTTCTGTTTCAGTCAACAACACACTGCTGCTATTGAGTGTATACCAAATTTCTCCTGACATACACTCCCATCTACCGGAGAAATCACAAAGTTCTACCGTTGGGAATAACGGCGCTCCAACCTCAGTCCCACTTTCACTTGGGCACGCCTTATGTAATAGAAATAAAGACAGTACTGGTCTGTGTAGTGTAAAGGAAATGTTACCCAACTTACGGCAGCGTGATTCGTCACTGTTGTCCCCACAGTCATCAGAACCGTCACATAAGAAAGAAATTGGAATGCAGTGATGATTATCACATAAATATCCATCTGTACACGGCATCTAGTATAGAAATAAATATGCATTATTTTAATGCTGAATTCAAGCAAAAAATATATATATACATATTTTCTTATAAGGTTACGATAAAAATACTTTGCAATAGCAATTACGGGCTGTTAGATATTTTAGCTGTTTATATGGGTATTTTAGCACTTAATGTTTGTGTTCTAACCATGGAGTTAAATGCTATTTCAACTTCGCTCAAGTGAAAGGCTGTAATGTACTGGATGATATTTTTCTCATATGGCAAAAAGGGATAAGCAATCACTAACAATTACCATTATTTTTTTTAAGTATATTATTTACTTGACAGTAAGTATGCATACAAAAACTCCCCAGAAATGTTGGATGCCATCATTAATCTGTGTGGTGGAAATTTTTTATTTTTCCATGAAAAATTTGTCCACACTTCAGCCTTCCAATGAAGTAAGCGCATGACTGATGCTGGCATGCCAACAAAATAATTGGTGTATTTCATGCTATCAAAGCAAGTTTCCATTACAAAGAAGAGTTCTGAAGACAATAACCTGAGAAATTATAAAATGTTGCTGTTGAGAATGTTTTAAAAGTTCCTGGTAAACATTTAGAAATACATGTTTTACTGTCTTTAAATGCTCAAATTATAGCAACATATTTGAATGGCCTCAGTTAATTGATTTGTTTCAAATTGTCCCCAAATTGATCTGGACATTAGCTATGCTAACAAATTACTTTCTAAAGCATGTTTAACAAAATATCTTAGAACATATGCAGACAGTACTGTATGGGAAAATTCATACTAAACAAATTACAAATTAAGTGCAGCTTACTATGCTATGAGATTAGTTAAGCCCTTTGCATCACATGAAATACTGGCAATTGTTTATTATGCCAACTTTCAGTCTATCATGAACTATGAATTAATACTTTTTAGGGAAATTTTCACATAGTGCAAAAATTTTTAAAACACAAATATATAGTTAGAATTGTTACAAGATGCAGAAGTAGAGACCCATGTAGAGATTTACGTAAGAATTTAAAAATTCCTCCTCTTCCAGCACAGTATATACAATCACTTGTCTTATTTTTGGCAACAAAAAAATAAATTCAAATTAAATTCTGATGTCTATAACATAAATACTACACAAAAATATAAACCTTCACTAACCTTCATCAAATTTATCACCATGTCATGAAGGTGTCTACTCAGTTGGCATAATAATGTTCAACAGTCTCCAACAAAGTATCAAAAATTCAAGTAATAACCCTAAACAATTTAAATCAGCCCTAAAGAATTATTTACATGCTCATTCCTTCTATTCAGCAGATGAATACTGTAATGGAAATAAAGGAGTGCAATCAATGGTCAGCTAATTGTATTGTGCCAATGACTGCTGTATGTTTGTAATGTTTTCTTGACTTGTTCTGTATTCAAGGCATTATCCTGTTTTGGATTCATAGAATATAAGTAAATTCAAATTTAATTCAATTTGCGTTCATTCTCACATTACAATAGTATGTAAGGGCTCTCTCTGCCTGCACCACTCTTTTAAGTGAATTTTACATTAAGCCCAGGACTGAACAAAAAACGTTTACGGTAGTGGCAAACATGTTTATCACAAATAGCCAAGTTAATAAATCTAATCACAAAAGTTTTTTTGTCAGCTTCAGGATAAATAAGTAAAATAACCAGTTTGAAATGATTGTAAGACTTTTCCAGAATTTTTAAATTAAGATCTGTCTTTTCTCACAGGCTGGTACTTCATGTCATGAAGAAGCAAAATAGGAACTCACATTAAGAGTACATCCTTGCAGTTCATCACTTCCATCCATGCAGTCTTGTTTTCCATCACAAACCCATTCAGCCAAGATACAGTTATTGTCAACACAGCGCCATTGATCTTGTGCACACTGTGCTGGTGGTGTATCCTAACCACAAATTCAGTGCATAAAGCATAAAATGTATATTTATTTTTGTTTGAGCAATGCTCTTAAATTACTAGGGTGTTTAATATTTCTTCATGATTGTCTCATCTGAATAATTTAATGTTAGACATCATTTCCTACATGCAAGCCTTCATTGTATTAAGAGTTTCGAAGATATAAATTGACAAAATATCAATTATATCTCCAAAAGGCATTCATGTGGAAATCAGTTATTGAAAAGAAAAATTACTTTTTAATCTAGTTTGGTCACAGTAGTAACATTTTTCATTAAAAACCTGTCCAACTGGAAAACATGTAAAAATACAACCAACAATTTAATGTCTGTAATCATGGTGCCTGTATTTTCTGATAATCATCGTATTTTTATGAAAAATGCAGTCATCATCCAACAGAGTTGGGATGATATATTCCTTAAATGTGTACACGTTTACCCATGTAAAATATAAGTTTTACTTTTGCTGAAAATTCAATTTCCAACAGTAAGTTACTTTGTGATCCCATGAATGCAGATAAAATTACAGCCTAAATATCACACACACTAGACAAAATATATAAATCAAAATAGTCCACAAAGCCGCAGCTTAATTTAAGTGGGGGAAAAAAATTATTAGTGTATTCCAATAATATACATGACACAAAGCAGTGTCGTGGTCCATTTTATTTTTATTAGAAAAATCCACTCGGTTTCAAATTAATTAATTTTCACAGGTGTTTATTAGTGCAATACAAACTGCAAGACAACACATGTTCTTACCTTTGTAGAGCAGTCTTCTTCATCTGACCAATCACCACAATCATCAGTACCATCACAGCGCAAACTACTGCTCACACAGCGTCCTGTACTCTCACAGTGAAACCAGTCTGGTTCCTTGCAGGTTATTGCATCTACAAATTAAACCAGAAAACTGCATTATAAAAACTTGCTAACATTCTATTATTAGAACATTCTGTTATGTCTGAATGATAAACTTTGTATCTCATATACTTATAGAAAGTATAATAGCATAAAAGTCTGATAGTTTTGTTATACAATCTGTGTATACTTTGCAAGATCATATTGAAGTCCATGCATTACATTTTGTACTCACAGATACAAGTCATTGCAGTACATTCAAAATTTCAGCCTGATTATAACTTCTTTTCAGTGCATACAAGAGAAAATCCGTTTGCCAAGGAATAATTTAGTAAATACATTTTTCTCCAAATTGCAATGAAATTAGTGACATTTCCAAGTGGCTGCAGTTTAATAAATTGATTGCAGTTGCGTCTGTAACAAGTTGCACAACACACTATTTTATTTTGTATCCTTTGATGATCTTGAAACTTTCCCCAAATTATGATGTTCAGGCAGTAATACTTGTATTTTATGCTCCTAACCTTCAGTTGGACAACTGAGATTCAAAGCTTCTAGTGAAATCCATGAACCTTCAATGTAACACATTACACATTAAACTTACAGACATTATAGTAGATGCTGGAAATGCTCGGTTCTTATGCACACATTTCCAGCATCTTTTTATAAAGTTTACATTCACACACTGAAATTCATTTTTGGAAGCAATATAAACTCCGAACTTGACACTTGAAAAAAGTGTTGAATTTTCATGGAAGAGTGTTCAACTAGACATGCACAAATAAAGCAGTCAAAACAGAACACTGTCATTGTCATTAAAATATTACCTACAAAATCCACTCACTGCATGTGTCAGGTCTTGCAAGGGGCCATCTTCAGGCAAGATAATATAAAGGAAGGCACTACTGAGATGAAAGAGGCATCAATAGTGCCTTCCTTTGTATACATTTTTGTATAGTCTTACCTGAGGATGGCCCATTTCATGGGCTGAATCACGTAGTGAGTGAATTTTGTAGGTAATATTTTTATTTACTTACTTACTTACTTACTCCATGGTGCAGAGTCCTTCTTGAGAAGCTAACTGATTTGCAGCTAGTCAAGAAATTCCCCGCATTTCACGGAACACGAAGGTTCATTACCGCACTCACAAGCGCCCGCCACCTGTCCCTCTCCTGGGCCAGCCCAATCCAGTCCATATACCCACATCCCACCTCCTGGAGATCCATCTTAATATTGTCCACCCATCTACGCCTAGGTCTACACAGTGGTCTCTTTCCCTCTGGTTTCCCCACCAAGACCCTATACACACCACTCTCCTCACCCATACGTGCCACATGTCCAGCCCATCTCATTCTTCTCAATTTTATCACCCACATATTTTTAAGTACACTAAAAGTGTTGTGTTTTGTCTGCCTTTATCTGTGTGTGACCTACATGATTAACACAATGGGATGGCCTCTCCAAAGAATGTTCAAAGTTGGTGCCTATTTTTCACATTTCTCTTCAGCAAAGACTCAGCATTTTCTTCTGGGTATTTAGTAATACCAGTTTCTCAAATACCCTTAAATTTCTGTATGCTGTATTTCATTATTCTGTCAGTAACTCCAGCTATATACAGTATCAATAGTAGGATGATAGATGAAAGAAGAATTAGTATCTTGAAGAAACTAGTTATGGTCTTTGAGTTACTGTCTCTGCATTTGCATGACCAGACACAGAAACCCCAAGAAGAACAAGTCCATTTGGAGTAATTTAATATAAATTTACACTACTTATTTGTGCATATGTTGGTATATAATAAATATTTAAAGAACATGAAGTTTACGTGTAATTATATTCATGTATAAATATCACATTACCACCAACAGCTATGTGGCTTAGGTCATAGTGAAATGTCCAGCTCCTGAATTTGGTCCAACCAGCTATTCTTTGTCTTCTAATAAAGCTGTGTGATTCATGTAACTTTTTTTACCAAAATCTGTCAAAACTTACACATATAAGACAAAATTTGCATGTAGAATTTCAGTTGCACTCCTAAATAACATGACATAAAATGCAGAAAAGTCAACAGCTCTTGTAAGCAGGCATAGGATTGTATGTATTTTACAAATAAACAGCATTTAAACTTGCATTTAGAGTGAGTACTACATGTCATGAAATGTGCAGTTCATTATTTGTAGGATTGGCACCAAGTGAATGTTTAAATGTGGTTTTATTTTACATATGTGATGTGATTTACATGAAGTATGCTCAGATCCCTGTCATCAAGTTGTAGCAAAACTTGCTGAAAAGGACTCAGAACACAGATATAACAATTCATTTACATTCATACAGAAAGTCACCCTACATCCAAAGTAAGCCAAATTCAAACCTGCATGGTACAATTTAGTGTTAATTTATTACAGACATTTAATCTAGAGTAAATATGTAATTTTGACCTTGTTACATATAGACAGCATGAAAATCTTAGAGGTACATGATATTTATTTGTGAAATGCAACTGAAAACCACAATATTTGCATGCCATCATGGACCTCATACATTATTTGTGCCTCAATAACTATGTTGCCATTTGACACATTACAAAAAATTCACACTAATATACGATTGCAAGTTTCTATGTTTGTGAATTTTAAGATAAACATCATGATATTAACGCCCCTGTATTATAGCATTCAAACAAAAACTTCAGTAAAAACTTGGGAGACATTCTATAGAACAAGTTAACCAGATCCAGGTAACTACATTTTATCATAAAAAGCAGGAAATATTAGGAGGTAACTTACCACAGTCAAATTCATCAGACTTATCTTTGCAGTCTATGTGGCCATCACAGTGTTTTGACGCGTGAATGCACTCTCTGTTATGACAAGTGAAGAAACCGCCAGGGCAGGAAATGGTCCCTTCAGCTGGAAAACATGTCCAAAACTCATTAGTGTGCTACTCAATTTAGAAGTGTGGATGTAATGAATAGACCATAATATTTTTTTAAGGCCAATGGATCTAAAACCCAGAAAATGTGTAAACTGTGGGTGGCGACGTCACTCAGAAGCTTAATTTTGGATAAAATGAACTGCATTTGCAATAACGCAGACGAACCAACTAGGCATTTTGTAGTTTATATAAGAGAAACATACCATCACATTGAAATGGCAGCAAAATCCATAATACTCCAATCCACAGTAGCATGGTCTGATCTGACCACCGCATCTTCCTTGTGGGTCAGTCCCCTGTAATAGTAGACAATAACCGTCAGTTTTGATGCCTTCTGTCTTGTGGGATGTGACTTCAAGAAATTTGTTAGACAGGTACCAATGCTTTGGTGGAATCCCCTGCTTCCATAACCAGGCTAAAGATCTAACAGCATTATTAGGCACGTTCGCAAAATTAGCTTTGTCATGTCTGCCAGTCCTGATTGAATGGAACAACTCGGCTCCCACAGGACGGATTTTCATGAAATTTGACATTTGAGTATTTCTGGATAATCTGGCGAGAAAATTCAAGTTTCATTAAAATCAGACGAGCATAGAGGCACTTTATATGCAGATCAATATACGTATTTGATCATATCTAACGCAGTTCTTCTTGGAATGAGAAATTTTTCGGACAAAAGTTGCACAGAAAATCAAAACACACATTTATTGTTCAATAACTTTTTCAAAAATCGTACCGTATGTGAGATAAGGTGGAAAATTTCTATGGCGCATGCGCCTTGCATGCTGGATAACTAACGCTACACACACATTCAGGATACATAATTCTTATTGTTTTTCCCCGGCAACAATGGTTACGTGAACGAGCCTCACTGTTGCGTTCATACGTACATTGCCTATCTTGTTACTTCCTAAGCATCATACGTTTTCATGGTGCACTCCTAAATGTAATTCAATTTACGTACACAGCAGGAGTATGGTCTTCTTTGCGCCGATTTTCATAAAACTCGGACAAACGCTCAGCAGCATTAAGTTCAGATCTCTTACATAGATCTTCACCCAAAAAGGATGGTAAATGTCTAAGGCACGGATGTAAATTTATTTACGCCCCACAGTAAAGGCTACATGTGTGAAACTTGATATTCACACTGACAGAATAACGTGGAATGAGAGTGTTCGAGAATAGGGTGCTGAAGAAGACATATGGGCTAGAAGGGAGGAATTACAGCAGGTGGATGATGACTTCATGATTTGTACACCTCATCAAATACTGAGTGATAACAATCATGAAGGATAAGATGTGTGGGGCGTATGGGGGAAGGGTGAAGATAGTTGCGCGCACAAGAAAAACAAATAGCACAGAAACAATACGCCCAAGTGCGTCAGGTACTATTAGCAGTATAGTATGTGGTTGAAAGAGTACTCAAAAACTTACAAGGATAGTCCCAAGATGTTTTAAAAGATGTAAAAGATGTTACTTCAGAATACGAATATGTGACACAGATTCCTGAAGTAGCCTGAGAATAGGGCAACACATAGGACGGAAAAAGCACAGAACTGTTGAATATTCAGGCTGTTAAGTCAGTATATAGCAAACATTTATCGTACGAGGGCCATTCGAGAATTCCATACGCTGCCCGGGCCGCAAAAAAAAGTACTTAACAATCAAGGTCTTATTTTCAAGGAAGATTTATTTTATGTTATGCGATTAAAAGATTAACATTGCTATTACGTTATTATTATTATTATTATTGTTAAACAATTAAAATTTCATTTTTAGGACTTCACGCTGTTTGTTAAGAATGGACGAACGTCACTGAGAATCTTGCAATTTGTTTGTCCCAGACTTTTTTTTACGAAACATATGGAACCGCGTTCCATAAAGTTGTAACTGAAATACAATTGCACCAATTACTATTATTAGAACACACTAAGAGCTCACAAAGTAAGGGACGGTGGTGCAGCTTGCCATTCTGTGTTTTTCTCACACTTCCCACTTGCAACGCTTCTGTCATGTAATTAATACGAGTTCCGTTACAATTTAGTGTTTACCAAACGTAACTATGCGTTCAAAATTCAACAAACTATTAGCAAAAAGCGTTTATTTTGATAGAGAAATATAAGTGAAAGTTTTCGATGACTCCTGCGGGCCTCAGACGAAATATCGGCGGGCCACCAACATTTACTGCGTCAAGTCGTGTTCGGCGAGGAGTACTTACGTTAAATATCGACAGTAGGACAGCATGGAGGACACTAAATTCAAGCTGGTAGAAGTTAGGAGAGTGCAGCAGAAGTTTTCTCTTTCGGAACATGTTATTGAGTGGAAAATATGGGGTTGTTATGCGACATTTGTGGTTCGCACAGCGGTGATACTGGAGACCCGAATCTTCTGTGACATTAGGCCTTGTGGAGTGGTAAACTGGTACCTTCGTTTCCAAGGATCGTTGCCTGTAAGGTACGTCTTCTTAGATTTCTTGACACCGAATATGAAAGCACTGGATCTTTCGAAACGTCCATTCACTATTTACCAGTCCACACACGGCGTAACTTTCCACAAGACTTGAATGTTCACATTCCTTTCTTTGAAAATTCTCGTGAAAATCACGTTTATCACCGTAGAACCATATAGGCGAAACTGGGATGCCCTTTTACAATAACATTTTTTCTCTCAAATACTAGTCAAGTAAGAGCTCAAAATTCCACGTGTTTTACACTTTAAACGACATCTTAGTTTTCTAAAACATACAATGGAGGAACTACTTGTATGTGCAATGATATACTAACTAACCAGCCAACTCCGTGGAGCAGAGTCCTTCTTGTGAAGCTAACTGGTTCTAAGCTAGTCAAGAAATTCCTTGTATTTTATGGAACCGGAATGTTCATTACCGCATTCACAAGTGCCCGCCACCTGTCCGTATCCTGAAGACAGATCAGTTCAGTTCATACTTCCCCATCCAGCTTCTTGAAGATCCCTTTAAATATTATCTTCCCATCTACGCCTAGGTCTTCCGAGTGGTCTCTTTCCCTCAGGTCTCCCCACCAAAACCCTGTATACACCTCTCCTGTCTCCCATACGTGCTACATAAATACGTTTTCTGCCTTTAATGGGGGATGTTCATCTGATGTCCTTCTAGGTTTTCTTACCCTATGGGACTGCAGGTTTTCAACGATGTATCGGAGGAACGTGATCCCTCCAAACTCAGGGTGGCGAAATATCGGGTGGGTAGAAACTGAAGCGATTAGGACGAGGTGATTTGTGTATGTAGGGCGCACTGCTAGGACTGTTACGTCAGAACCCCAGAACATGGTGTCGAAACACAAAAGACTCCTTTACGTAGAATACTGTAGACCTGTCACAATACAGAACGTGGACTTATTTCATACTTGCGTATTGGAAAATATCCCTTCATGTTTATCATAAAAACGCATGTAGAGAATTTTTCACTGGTACAGTAAACCCCCGCCCAACGCGGGTTTGCCCAGCGCTGTTTCGCACCACTGAAGGAAATTAGATGTATGAGAAGAAAATCTTCAGTGCGCTGGAGATTTACAATACACGCGGATAGAGGACATTTACTTGAAATCCGCGGAAGACGAGAGCGTCAGGTACACAATCACTGTGCACACATAATATGTCCTGACTTGTATATATTTTAGTGCAGGTGTGGGAGGTCCATAACCTTCGCGTTCACGTCACTCTGTTTTATCCATAAGAAATTCGTACAGCGCGATTTTGATCAACACGGTCTGGCTACTCGCTCCCCCACATTTTGCCAGGGATCACTGCACATTACGGCAAATCTTGGCTGAATGGAATATAAAACGACTTCAGTTCCTACTTTTCTTCAGTAAAATGGCCATGAGAGTTCAAAATTCCTACCTAGTCTTCAGGAAGGCAGTTATCGAAAAATTACATGCATATACGTGTGTATAGGACTTACTCCATGGAGCAGAGTCCTTCTTGAGAAGCTAACTGGTTCTGCAGCTAGTCAAGAAATTCCCCGCACTGTATGGAATCCGAAGGTTCATCACCTTATTCACAAGTGCCCGCCATCTGTCCCTATCCTGAGCCAACTCGTGCGTATAGAACTAAGTTTTAAAATGAGCATGTTGTTCTTGTTGATTAATCTAACCTATTTATGTTAAATGATAGTATCTGCAGTCAGTTTGTTCGTACACTGCCTCACACAGCCGTTTGTCAGCGGAATGGGCGTTTGTCGTGTGTAGGAGGCGCGTGGAAAGGCAGTGTGATGAGGATTACGTATTCTAGAACGTTTACCAAATACAATATACGTACAAAAATAGTACTTTATAGCCCTCCTATTCCTTTCCTTTGTAGTGGTGTCAAATTTTATTGCATCAAGTGCCTTTCTGCTGAAAACCCAGGAGAAATACCGGTACAATTGGAAAGCCACAACAATCCTAATAAATCTGTATACACGTGAAGTACAAAACTCCCACAATTAACTCACATTGATCCATTCAAATAATGACTAATTCGATTTTCGAGAAACTTAAGGCTTGTATAGTAAATAGCCGGCACTTCTGCACGGAAAAATACTGAAAACAGTTAATCAGAAAAAGTAAAGTTTTCGTGACTTAAATTTAAAAAAAAAAGTCGAAAATAATCTTTATATTTCCACCACAACGAAGTTTTTTTTTTTAATTCAGGAATAACATAATGTTTCTGTATAAAAGACTATCATCAGGCCACCGTTGAAAACCTTTACAACGGAGTGTAAATTGTTTCTTATGTGGGATTATATGGGAATATAAAAAGCATAATTTGCACTGCATTATATCTTATTTTTAACGTTTTTGGATGGGTTTCCTGAAGATGGTCAATTTAGAACGAAACATTTAGTAATTCCTGAATTTAAAACGCGTGCTTGTGTTTGACGGAACTATAACGATTTAGTTTAAGTTCATAAACACAGCGGGATTTCCTCTGTAAAATTAAAAATTCGTCCTCCTACTTTTCAAGTTTGTACTTTAAGCTTAGTACTTTCGATCGTTAACACGAAATAATCACCCACAATCTAGGGCCGAAGAAGCCAGCACAAAATTCTGTCCCCAACCACCACCTGCTCACACCGATGACAGGTGCCAATTTAATACGGATCTCGAGCCATTTTACTATCCAGAAACAAAATTTACTGACATTTACCCTTTCATTTACTCAAAAGTAGACTGGTACCGTATGGTTCACATGATAAAATCCGTATTCTATAAATCTAAGCGTTCGCACGTCTGTTATTTTGCTGAGGGAAGTATTGAAATTTTGGGTAGTTTTCGAACCGATTAGATTTTGAAGAACTTTTCTACTCCTTGGAGCTGGAATCTAGCATATCTGAACACACTGTTGCTGTGTTACAATTCGCGTCGTGTAAGTGCTAGTATTTCAGAAGAGATGTCAATCACCTGCACTTATATTCGTAATTTATAGTGCATGGTATCTGGACATTATCGCGACTCCTATTTCTGCAAGACAGCGAAAAACACGAAACTTCTCGTCTTCATCATTCCGCTGGTCACTTCGCTTTTCGGCACAATTTATTTCTTTTACTTAACAGAGTTAAATTCTAATTTGCTTAGGCCCATGCCAGATTCATACCAGCCTATTCTAAATTAATCATATTATGTATATTCTTAAAATCAGTAAATCAACCAACAGATGCTACTAATAAAACACAATTCATAAGAAGAATCAAATTCATACATGCTTCGGCACCGGGTTGCCACCCTAAGGAAAATTTTAGAACAAAGTAATACAAGCCCAACACGTTAATCTAGGTATTGCATCGCGATGCAATACCTATCAATATTTTACTACTTAAATAGTAAATTTTAGCCCAAAATTATGTGGGTTTTAAATGTGGAGGCATTTGGACAAAATCGTATTTGTATTTTTATTCTCACCGCCCTGAAGATAGCAACAAGAGTGGTCGAAATACGTCAGTCATTACTATGTAATCAAATTACATTCATAAATCCGAGTGTATTTGTTTCTTCTTTAAATAAAAATCACGTGAAGGCATTCTCTAACTACCCCATTTTACTGGAGACAAAATATGAGACATCGTTTTCGAAAAGACTCAACGACAAAACCTTGCAATACATCGGTTTGGTCGTGTGGTTTGCTTTGATACAACTCAAACCACACAAAACAGGATGACTGCATATTGAATACCTCTTAATCTAGTCATATCAATTCGTTTTCTATCGCTAGTCTGATTTTTTAAAGCACAACGAATTCCACTGACGATCCGTGCAACGTAAAGTGTCCAAAATTAGAATTAAAATTCCTGCAACTAATTGCACAACGATTTTGGAAAGACTAAGTAGGAGAATAAAATTTGAAGCTAGAATATTTTCCTGTTACTATATAAAAAGGGAATTCATCAGAAACATGGTGAAAGTGTGACTTCCGATTATGTTCGAACGCGTAGCAACAATTTCATCACCGAATCTGTTTTACTTGTTATTTTATCTATACTTCTTAGACATTTCCATCACAACTTTGAATAGCGTTTCGTTAAATTTATCCAACCTAATATTATATAAAAGTATCAGCAGACCTAATATGTGTATATCATCTTTTAGCGCAGAATTTAATTTAAATTCCAAAATAAATATACGTTTTTTTTTTTTTAACTTAGGGCTATTAGGAATTAAATGGTTCAATTCGAAACAAGTACTTACTTTGGGTAATAGTTTTTGGCAGTCTTCAGTTTACTCTCGGCTTGAAACTCAGCACACTGCACCTCCTACCCAAACGATCTTCTGCAACAGAATGACTCCCTGGAACTCTCTTCCCCTTTGGACTACGAAAAGTACAAGAGTGACGCAAATCCAAAGTCGTTAGACTGGTAAGGCCTTTCACTCTGATTCATAGTACTGCAAAAGGCTGTAGTAAACATCGAACATCAATGTCATGTTAAAGGCCCCTCCAGACGGTAAACATCCACTGTCAGTACTACGATACTGATATCTGTATTAATTGTATGTGGAGGTAATAAGCCCAAATATTGATGAAAATTGGTTTGGTCGTGTTCAAGTTATTTCTGATACTGTCAGTCAGGGCTGGCCGTATGTATATAGCAATATTAACAATTTTTAAACCTTAAAGACTAATACGAATTTACGCTCTATATAAAGATTCAGTTCCAACTTCCCAAACATTATGTTCGCAATAGGAAAACTAGTCGGTTAGTAATTGTTCAAAACACATGATTACACAATGTGAGAAAAATTCAGAAATTTTAGTGACAAACTTCGCGGTACACACATTTACCACTAGGCTTTAAATGGCTAATTGTCAGTCATCATGCAGAACGAATCGATTACTGACCTAGTATATTGCTTAGAGCCCAAGGTGAATCAAACGACTTCAGCGTTGCTTTGTTACGTTTCAAACATGCGTAAATGTTTATACCGATCTTGGGGGCTGTTCGAACAAATGTTTTATTGCTCAAATTAGATTAAAATATGCGACATGCAGCGAAATATGGAACAGAATAAGGGATATAAAGCCATCTGACTGCGGGTGTTACTAATTACATCAACAGTCATATTAGACTTGCAAAGAAATTAATTCGAACCCGGTTATAACGACATCGGTTTATTCGATACCTCATCTACAGCGTCGGCTGTTCTGTGCTACCAAGTAAGTCTTCACTGTCAACCCTAACATTACACTCTTGTGTTATAGCAACATTCGTTTATAACGACACAAAACAGCCCCTTTCATTACGTCATAACAGAGTTCGACTGCATTTCGTTTCAGTTTAAACATTTAAATCGCTATAGGATGGACATTTCGGGGTTGAAACCCCTGTGGGGCAAGATATTTTCTCTTCTCCACACTGTCCAGACCAGCCCTGAGGTCCACGCGGCCTCCTGTACAATGTGTACCGGCTCTGTTTTCTGGTGGCAACGTGCATTGTGTTTTGCGTCGGCCAACCACCACTATCTTAACACCAAGCTTAAGAATGAGTAGAGCTCCCATCTGTGCCCGCATAGCTTGTAACTGAGAGACCTTTACCTCTAAATATGTAAAAATTATAATTATAATCCACACTACCATTGGCTATAGTGTGAACACCTGCTAATTGTGTTACTGCGATGCTCAATTCCTCGACGTTCATGTCTGGGACTTTACGCTAATCAGTTTTAGGATTAGGCGTATAGAGTGCCGTAACGAGCGTCTTACTTTGGTCTAATATCCTCGCCTGACTTCACACAGTGCACGCTTTAAAAAATAAATAACATATTTGAACAGGCAAGATCACTAATGACACCACTCCCTTTATAATCAAAATAGCAAGCTCATCCTCAAAGCCTCGTTCATTCTATGTCATTCACTTCTACACTTTATTTTAGAACTATAACCAATGTCAGAATATAGACTTTGGTCCTTGTGCAAGATGATAGGCCATTCGGAACTACCAGAGAAACACCACATCATCAGTTCTGAACATTTGAATAGCAGCAATGATCATCGTTTTACTATGTACTTACAGTAGCTAAGGTAATCTTCCGGGTCTTGCACCGAACATATTTTGTCTGTAAGTTGTATTGTCTTATGCTTCATCTGCTTTGTCAGCTGGCGACTCGCATGTACGGATCCCAATTTACCTCTGAATTGGGCCCAGAAATACCTTCAAACGGTCCCGGTGTCTAAAATGAAATCACCAAATTGCATAAACGAAAGAAACGAAAATAAAAGTTTCATTTATCTTACGTGACAATTTGTATCTTTAGTGGCATAACCGTGTTAGCTGGTGTGCAGTGCCCAATATCTAAAAAATACTTGTTTAAATGTAAAAATAAAAGTCTTGTAAAGGTTACCGTTTATGTTGTTGAAATAAGAATAATCTTTCTGCATCCTCATGAACATATCTGGCATTTGTCAAAAATTTTGCCAAATTTATAACGAGATGCATTTTCATGTCCTTAATGATGAACCGTCTAAAACAGAATTTCTATTAAAGTACCTTACCTGACATGTTTCAGCACACTTCAAGGCTGTCTACCATTTTTATTAAAGGTTATTAATAGATAAACATTACGATACAACAACGTTCTTGACGACATTCCAAATACAATCGTTTAAAGAATGAGTTCAATAAACATAAATTTATTCAAACTTTTCAATATTATGCATTTGTATATCCTGCTTCAGGATACGTTACAACCCTCATTGGTTTAAACTGAGTCACATGGAATTTTTTTTTATTCTCGTTGAATTCTGGAGAGGACGTGGTTTGATGTCTGTGGACGTTCTGTGCTTGTTTACCTGCATCTTGTATCTTAGATTGTTGATATTGGCATATGATGATACGCTACATCGGAAGGCAGTGTCAGTTTAAACCGGAATTTGTAGAAAACGTCTATAGAAATTTCAAACAAAAAAAAATTTTTTTAGAGACTTACATTTCAGAAATTAAACTATTATTAAATGTAAGACTTTCTTGAACCTATGAAGTCTAACCCATCAAAAGGAGAAAAGTATGCCACAACAGTGAACGCACTATACTTCGACACATACTTTTACCGAATAAGGATGTTGTATTGCTGCACTGGGATATTCTCTCTCTCTCTCTCTCTCTCTCTCATTATGTTAAGCACAGAGAACTAAAATTTGACCCAATGAAAAACTAGGAATGTTTTAATCATTTTTACCCTTCATGTAACGAAAATATCCTGCCCTATGAAGTTCAGCTTCAAGGTCGGTCTTTTTCAGTACCTGTTTTTGTTCACGCGAGTTGTAGGCTTTTCGCAGCAGTGTAACTAAGTATTCCATTCTTCAGGCATAACGTTGTGTCAATGGGTAATCGGATACAGACGTTTCGAGCCAATACAGTGACCTCATCTTCAAGAGTCAATAGGTCCTATCACCTACTGACCCTTGGGCGGGGTCAGTACGTTGCCACGAAACGTCGGGATCCGATTACCCGTTGACCCAACGTCATCTCCCGGAATATCAGAATGATCCATCTCAGGCTCGTTCGCAAAAATTGTGAAAGGCGAATATTAGCATCGTCATGTCTGCCCGTCTCTTCGCATGAAACAACTCTGCTCCCACTGGAAGGGTTTGCACGAAATTTTATTTTTGACGATTTTTCAAAATCGGTTAAGAAAATTCAAGTTTCATTAAAATCTGGCAGAAATAACGGATACTTTACATTAATGCCTGAATCGATGACTTCTTGAAACGTGAACTATTTCGCACAAAAGTTGTAGACAAAATCAAACCACACATTTTATGTTCAATAATCCTCCCCTCAAAATATCGTGCCTTAATGAGACAGGCCATAGATGCAAATATTATACGGCGCATGCGCTTTGCGTGTTGGATAACTAAGACTATAGAAACACGCCCAGACTATTTGTAATACATATTGCTTTTCCACGGCGATAATGGTTACGGGAAAGCGCTTCAATGTTACGGTTATACGTACATTGCTTCTCTTTTTACTTTAACAAATGGCACAGAACAAATGTAAAACCAGTTAAGACTCTAGACATAAATACAATAAATTTGCTATCCAAAGATATACAGCTCCAGGCATTAAAAAAATGTAATTTTTTTGTTGTATTGTATGAAACTTAGTCGCTACGAATGAGGGAAGAACGTAGGGTGCAGAGGAAGATATTTGGGCCTAAGAGGGACGAGGTAACAGGAGAGTGGAGAAGACTGCATTATGTGGAGCTTTATGACCTGTACTGCTCACCATATATTATTCGGACGATAAAATCGAGATGGGCGGGCCATGTAGCATGTATGAAGAGCTGCATACAGGGTTTTGGTGTGGAAACCTGAGGGAAAGAGGCCACTTGGAAGACCCAGGCGTAGAGGGGAAGATAATATTAAAATTGATATTCAAGAAGTGGGATGGGGCGCATAGACTGGTTTGAGCTGGCTCACGATAGGGACAAGTGATGGGCGCTTGTGCATGCAGTAACAAATCTTCAGGTTCCATAAAATGGGGGAATTTCTTGACTAGCTAACGACTGGTCAGCTTTTCTGGAAGGACTCTGCTAGTTATAACAAATTCAATCTCTGAAAATTCAGTATATCTACTTGTCATGAGATATTACTAAAATCATTTCGCAATTATTTCTTACAGATCGGAACAAATTTATTTACATTCCAGAGATCCTCCTTTGGGTTAAACCAAAGAACACAGAATATGCCACAATACTCGCACATTAGGAAAATTTACTAAATTCAGGGAATGCCCATTACTAGCCAGTTCAAAGTTGTTTTTCTTCCGCTATCCATCTATAGGCCTACAAATTTAAAAAGAAAAACTGTCATTTTATCTGTTGTTACCGCAGGTTGAGTCTGGTTACCATAAGGAAAGTACAAACTGAGGATGTAACAGGAAGCTGAAGGCAGTATATGGACATACGAGAAAAAGTAAAAGGTTGAAGATACTCATTTTATTTTCATGTTTTCTCCCGTGCAATTATTACGTTAAAATTGATAAAAACAAGTGCAATTTGTTGGTTTGTTTTTATCAATACTCATTTTACACAATAAAACACTTCACATACCTTTCTCCAAATACTATGATGATGAAATTAAGGAAGATGAGATTGGCCATTTAAAGACAACATGCCAACTGCTTTATTTAAAGACTCAGTTCGTACCTCGCAGTAAACACTTTCATCTCGGTTATAAAAGCCAATCAGTTTATGTTGTATGGGGCAGAAGTCGTTGTTTGTTCTCAGCTAAATGCATGACACATAAATACACATATATACAGTGTGGGCAGAGTGTACATTTGTTGAATGTTAAACCTGTTGGTGCATCACTTAACCAGTAGGCTCTAAAAGGTGAATAAGTGCCAGCTGAATCTTTCACACGATAATTGTAACCATCACATTTTCTACAAATCAACAACTTCTTACCCACCATTTATTCTGTCAATAATCCTTTCTAGTACCAATTTGATTTGGTGGATTGTACTCAGAGTCTACATAAATTTTTGCAAAACTCTGATACAACTCATATCTGCCCATTTCAAAAAAGTTCCAGTGCTTCAGTAATAAAAAATCCATGAATACATGAGATGCTCATGAGCAAACAATAAATACATTTCATACAACAGGTGGCAAGAGCCCGTGTAAAAGCATGAATGTTGCTGGGCTGTCACGGCTACCTCCACATGAGAACGAAACTCTGCTGCCACATTTCCTCAATATTCGAGTGAAACTATTAATATTTGTGTATTACTTTACTGATATACTTGCAAGAAAAGTCTATTTGAAATTTGTCAAAAACATTGGGTACCTATCACCTATATTTGGTTTAACTCAGCTGTCTGTAATCTACTCAGAAATAAAAAGGATACCAGTAAACCTTCACCTCCAAAAAACTTAAAAACATACCAAATTTTATCAATAGTGATAAGCATTTTGTCAAATAAATATTGCATGTTCCAAAAAATAAATATTTCCTGGAGATGTCCTGCACCAACAAGACGGAAAGCAGAAACAGAAAGTAACATAAGACAATAACAAGGTCATTTTAAGGAGACATGGGCATAAAAAACAGTAGAAAATGCAAACGAAACTTGTCAGTCAGATCAGACTGTCCTATTAACAAAAATCAAGTTAACTGCAGATGACACGATACTGAAACATCATCCAGGACCAGGATATCGCTATTCTACTGGACAACACACAGTGAAGAAACAGAAGCTCTTTATTGCACGGGATTTTGGCTTTAGTAACAATTCTGAAGTTAGTCCATTCGTAAATGGTACTAACAAAATGGACAAACCTAAAAACAACACAAGGAACATAAAAACAGCAACTTTCACAAGGATTACACATTGACGCTTGCAACAGAATGAATAATGATTGAGACAGTATATGAACTGAAATTACCACCTTCACACACACAGACACAAAACACCCCCACCCCCAAAATGGCTGCTTTCAAAAAATATTGTAGGGTGGCTTTGCATGCCTAGCGATCCACCTTAATGTGCCCACCACCTCAGTTGCGGCTACAGAAATTAAGACCGATGTATGCAACAAGCACACAAGCATCTTACAATGATCATCCGGGACAATGAACTGAATGTGTATACTGTGCACACAATGTAAGGTTTTTATTTGTATCCGATTAATATGAAAGCAACGAAAATGGCTTTCATCACACCCCCTCCTAAGCCATGGATGTAAGCATTCACTAATACAATTAGTTTTGATGTATGTGTTACATAACACAGTAAATGCTGACAAAATTTACACGTTATAAGGAAGTGTCAGTTCAAACAAGGTGCGTCACATCACATATAACAAGAGGCAAATGTAATGTATCGTGGGTGTAATTTTATAGCAGTGTTAACCCTTTAAAGATAAACTGTTTTATTTTAAAGACCCAGTTCATACCACGCAGGAAACACTTTTCAACTCAGTTACAAAAACTAATCAGTTTATGTTACATAGAGCAAAAGTTGCTGTTTGTTCTGAGATAAATGCAGTGTGGGCAGATGTGCAATTTTTGAATGTCAAACCTGTTGCTGCATCAAGTAACTAGTAGGATTTAAAATGTTAAATAACACATGACAATAATTGCCACAGCCAGTAAAACTGTGGAAGTTTCAAGTTGTACAAACTCAATGCAGTACATAACAAGTACAAACAGAATAGCACACATACAGGAAAGTAGTCTGGATATTTAACTGTGAGGAAGTGGCAGTACAGCCCCACACATTCTTAACCTACAGACTAAGATGTAGGTGGTAATATTCACCCTGCCAGGAAGGAAAGAGCCCTTGGTACCCATTAATATGAAGGTGAATGGTACAAGTATTCACTACAATGTACACAAACCACATATAGGTCACTGCAAGATAAAGCATTATTGTTAGTATTACTTGAAATTAAATGGTACACGCCAGTTTCTGGCTTATGCCGATGATGTTAATATACTGGAAGTGTAGATACTGTAAAGAAAAATGCAGAAGCTTTAGTAGCTGCTACTAAGGAGATTGGCCTAGAAGTAAATGCTCATAAAACTAAGTACATGACCGTGTCTCATGATCAGAATGCAGGGCGAATTCACAGTATGAAGATTGATAATAGTTCCATTGAAGAGGTGGAAGAGTTCAAATATTTGGGAACAACGTTAACAAATCAAAATTCTATTCAGTAAGAAATTAAGGGCAGGCAGAAGTTAGGGAATGCGTGCTATTATTTGGTGCAGAATCTTCTGTCATCCAGGTTTCTGTCCAAAAATTTAAAAATCAAGATATATAGAACTATAATTCTGCCCATTGTCCTGTATAGGTGTGAAACTTGGTCGCTGACACTGAGGGAGGAACATAGGCTGAGGGTGTTTGAGGAGAGTATTTGGGCCTAAGAGGGACAAGATAACAGGGGAATGGAGAAAATTACACAATGAGGAGCTTAGGGACCCTTACTCCTTACCCAATATTGTGCGGGTGGAAAAATCGAGAAGAATGAGATGGGTAGGGCATGTCGCACATATAGAGGAGGGGAGAGGTGTGCATAGGGTTATAGTGGGGAAACCTGAGGGAAAGAGACCATTGGGGAGACCCAGACGTAGATGGGAGGATAATATTAAGATGGATCTTCACGAAGTGGGAGGGGGTGGAGACTGGATGGAGTTGGCTCAGGACAGGGACAGGTGGCGGGCACTTGTGAATACAGTGATGAACTTTCGGGTTCCATAAAGTGCGGGGAATTTCTTGACTAGCTGCAGAACCAGTTAGCTTCTTAAGAAGGACTCAGTTCCATGGAGTAAGTAAGTTAGTATTACTACTGTTATTGCGATATATTTCTATTAATTCCATCCATTTTTACATAAAATGGACAAACATTGTAACAGAATAGACTTAGATACATAATCTTATCTGTGCTAAAATTATTACAATTCAGAAATGTCTAGCTATATGATACATATCCATAGTCACTGACTTTCCAAACTCATGCTGACAAGTAGCAGGCGTCACTGTTATTGCATTTTTGTTATTACTACTGATATTAACATTTTGATTTACTTTCTTACTATTATGTACAAGTTGTGATGATGTCTGGAATATAAAAAGCATTTTTTCATACAAAGAAGAAGTGAAAATAAACTGCTCTCACCAAATGTACACCCAGAATTTTTTGCTGGGGCGGGCAGGCGGGGGGGGGGGGGGGGGTGACCCCCGGGGCCCATTAATTTTTTTTTTTTTTTTTAAAATTTTTTTTATAAAAATTTTTTTT
>Ga0123357_10002171_pt1 | contig 21622 bp, 19 predicted proteins | sample TergutEmb28metaG_FD_89873 | JGI IMG/M metagenome (GOLD analysis project Ga0123357, IMG submission 89873) | Embiratermes neotenicus P4 segment gut microbial communities from Petit-Saut dam, French Guiana - Emb289 P4 | ecosystem: Host-associated > Arthropoda: Insects > Digestive system > Gut ... | reverse complement strand
GGAATCCAGGACCGCCACAACCCCGCGATCGCTGGATCGCCGCATTAGTCTGCCGAACCCCTGCTTAAATTTCATTACTGCCTCGGGCACAGACAGATCCATGAACGAATTGCCGCCGGTTTCTTCCAGCCTTTCGCAGCGCGCTTCAAATACCGGATCGCTGGGTGTCTTAAACGGGAGCCTGCAGATTATTACCAGACGCAGGGTATCGCCCGGAGCATCAACGCCTTCCCAAAAAGAAACTGTTGCAAAAAGAACACTCGTCCTGTCTTCAAGGAATGTTTTAAGCAGTCTTGAACGATCGTCGTCTCCCTGTTTTAATACGCGGATACCCTGATCCTCAAGCCGGGGCCTGGCAATTTCCCAGGCGCTCTGCATTGACTGGTATGAAGTAAAAAGGACCAGCGCCGATCCTCCGGAAATCCCGGTTAAATCCGCCGCGGCATGATCGACGAACGTGCTAAAACCGCCCTCCGCCGGCATCGGCGCGTCCGATGGCACGGCGAGCAGTACCGCGGAATCATAGGGAAACGGCGACGGATAAATTCCTGTGAGCAGGCCGCGTTCCTGCAGCAGGTCAAGGCCGCAGCGGTTCATCCAGTAGCCAAAAGAATTTTCACCCTGCCCCACTGTTAATGTGGCGGAAACACAGGCAACTGTTTTATTTGGATCGAAAAGCGACTCCCTTAGACTCTCCGCCACATCAAGCGGGGTTTCTGTAAAGACAGCCCAGTCAGACTGTGAACGCCCGGCGGCGCGGCCCGAATGTTTTTCGATCCACATTACCTTGTCAGGGTTTTCATTGTAATCCATAAATGAAGCGCAGAGGTCCGCGGCGTTTTCCAGATGACGGACCATGGCCCTTATTTCCCAGATTAAACTTTCATCGCTTACGGAATTATATTCCGGCATTGTTTCCAGAATATCCCTTATTTTACCCGCAAAAATTTGTATGTTTTTTTTAAGCGACAGAAACGGTGTTTTTAAAACTGAATTTATTATGTCATCCTTTTGAAATGTAAGTCTGAATACTCCGTCAGACCGGCATAATTGAAGTGCCGATTCGTCAAGATCATCCATGGCCTTGCGGATGCTGTCCATGCAGCTATTGATGCCGGAGGCTTCATCATTTAATCCGTCTCCCAAAAAAGCCTTTGACTGTTCAGCCGGCAAAACATCCGCCAGCCGTATTAGCAGGCCGCTTCTGACAGTGCTTCTGCGGTTCTTCCGGTACAATCTGGAAAGGCTGCGGAAAATCCCAAATCTGCTGAATTCATTTGAGAAGAATGAAGTTGCCGCGTCTTCGATATTGTGCGCTTCGTCAATAATTATGCGCCGGTACGGCGGCAAAACAACAGTATCTTCGTAACCGGCGCCTCCGTGTCGGGCCGCCAAATCCGCAAACAAAAGATGGTGATTAACAACCAGAATTTTCGCGTCGGCCGCTTCCCTTCGCAGGATCATAACAAAGCATTTTTCGCGGTAAGGGCAGCGCAGTCCCATGCAAAGATCCCCTTCCGAACAGATCCTTGACCATAAGCCTTCCTGCGGAACAAAGCTCAGTTCGGAACGGCTCCCGGTTTCGGCCTTTTCTGCCCAGAGGGTAATTGCTTTTAACCCTTCGTATTCCTCCTCGTCCAGCGGAGGCTCCCGCAGTGTTTCTTCAAGACGCCTGCGGCAGATATAGTTGCCTCTTCCCTTTACCAGCACCGCCTTGATTTTGGGCGCTGTCTTTGATTTTGATTTGGGCAGTATCGCGGGCAATGCCGCTGCCACAAGCGGAATATCTTTTTCATAAAGCTGCTGCTGCAGGGTTATTGTCGCGGTGGAAATAACAACCCTTTCGTTGTTAAGGTAAGCAAAACACAACGCAGGCAAAAGATAGGCAAATGATTTACCGACCCCGGTTCCTGCTTCCGCGGCGATTAAAGCGTCTTCGTTAAAAGCCTTTATTACAAGGCGCATAAGGTCAAGCTGGGACTGCCTGACTTCAAAAACAGGCAATCTGGCAGCCACCTCACCGCCGTCCTCCAATGCCGAAATAATGGCTTTTTCGTCCAGTGCCAGACGCACCTGTTTGCTGACTGGCTCAGCGACAACATAAACTTCGGCCACCTGGTTATCAACAATAAAAGAACCAAGCCCGCTGTCCGCTGCCCTGGACGCAATAATAAGATCGTTGTCCGAAGGCGTAAGGTTCCCAGAAGGATGATTATGAATCAGGACATCTGCTGCAGGACTTTCATGCGGTTCATCCGGCGATTCTTCCGGGGATTTTGCTTCGTTAGGCTGGCTGTTCCGGATTGCCAATACGGCTTTTTCGTTACCTCTTGCTGCAATCTGGATCCTGCAAATCTTTCCTTTTTCATTTAAAAAACCCAGAGCAAAGACCTCGTTACCCTGAGCTTCGTTGATTTCAGACCTTAGTTGTTCTATAGCTGCTGTTAAAAAACGCTTTTCCGCCTTCATTATAAAACCTTTTTATCGTAAACCTTATACCCAATCTCATTGTCTGAAATTTAATACACGCTCATAATTTACTTTACGTTTAAATTACCAATATTGATAAACTATACAGAATACAAGCAAAGATAGCAAGTTAAAAAAAGCTGTTGACCCGTTCTGGACGCTGACTCCAACAGCGCAGCACGCTGTTGACAACCGCGAATGTTTTATTTATTTTGGTAATAGATAAAAAGTTAATATAGACAGACTAGCTCACCTGGATAGAGCGTCAGCCTCCGGAGCTGAAGGTAGCGAGTTCGAGTCCCGCGTCTGTCATAATAATGTTGTCAAAATAATATTCATGATCATAAATTAAGCTTCGAAGTGGCGCAATACGTTTTTGCAGATCCTGAAAGACTTGAACGATATGATCGGAGTGAATCAAATACTTCTGAAGAAGAACGATGGCAGACTATTGGGAAAGTCTGAAAGGAGGAATTATAATGGGTATTATCAAATCGACGGTAGTGGTTGGTCAAAAACCACCTAAAAAAATTTTAAAAGAAGCAAGGAAAGCTGCAAGGTATCCCATAAATTATACTGCAGACTGTCCACCTTCTACTCCCGAAGCATTAAAAGAATTCGCACAGTTGGCTGCGGAACGAGACCGGCGTAAAAGAAACAAACAGTAACGATCCGCATAACGCCGGATATTTTAAAAAGTTATAAGGCAATGGGCAGCGGTTACACCGGTATTATGGCTGATGTATTACAATATGCCGTCAAGAATCCTGGTGTGCTTGCCGAAGCCATAAAGTAATTTAATATACAATGTTTAAAGCGCAAAAAGAAACCGGCCGAATCGCAAATTACAAACTCATGGTTGAAACCGCAAAATCATTCCTGGAGGGAGAAACCGACCTTATCGCTGCACTCGCGAATATTTCGGCATTGATAAAATTTTATGTGGATGATATCAACTGGGCCGGGTTTTATTTGCTCAAGGGAAATGAGCTGGTGCTGGGGCCTTTCCAGGGTCTCCCCGCCTGCGTCCGCATCGGGGAAGGCAAAGGCGTCTGCGGCAGAGCGGTGCTGGACGCTAAACCGGTTATTGTGCCGGATGTACGTTTATTCAGCGGTCATATCGCCTGTGACTCGCAGTCATTGTCCGAGATTGTAATTCCGTTTTTTAGGGCAAAAAAAGTTTGCGGTGTTTTGGATGCGGACAGTCCCCTGCCCGGCCGTTTTACCGAATTGGAAAAAGAATATTTATCTCAGATAACAGAAATGCTGAATTCATTTATGGATGCGTCCTAACAGCATTAATTACACACATTTTAATATTTAAACTTTTTTCTTGCTGTGGTATGATTTTTTTATGAAAACACTGGGATATTATAACGGCGATACCGCGGAAATCTGCGATATGCGGGTACCCATGAATGACCGGGCCTGCTGGTTCGGCGACGGGGTTTACGAAGCGGCCCTTGCCGCCAACGGGGTTATCTTTGCCCTGGAAGATCATATAAACCGTTTATTCAGAAGCGCTTCCATGCTGGAAATCGATGTGCCTTTGGGTAAAGCGGAACTAAAGGAGCTTCTGGTTTCACTGTTAAAAAAGGTTGAGAGTTCTGTAAACTTTGTTTACTGGCAGCTTACCAGGGGCACCGCGGATCGCAGCCACGCGTTTCCTGAAAATCCCAAAACCAATCTTTGGGTTACAATTAAACCTTTTACAATGCCAGATCTCCGTCAAAAGATTAAATTAATTACAGTTGAAGATACAAGATTTTTGCATTGCAATATCAAGACTTTGAACCTTCTCCCCAATGTAATGGCCAGCGAAAAAGCCAAAAAAGCCGGCGCAAAAGAAGCTGTCTTCCACAGGGCAGAGCGCGTTACCGAATGTTCGCACAGCAATATTCATATTCTAAAAAACAGCGTACTGCGTACTGCGCCAGCGGATAATTTTATCCTGGCAGGAATTACACGGGCCCATATTCTGCAATGCTGTCCTGTACTTGGGATCAAGGCCGAAGAAAAAGCTTTTACAATAACCGACATGATGACTGCTGATGAAGTTTTTATTTCCGGCACAACATCATTCTGTACGGCCGCCGATCATATCAACGGCATTCCGGTTGGCGGCAGGGACCCGGGGCTTCTAAAAAAAATCCAGGATTTTTTACTTGATAAATTTAATAAGGAAACAATATGAACATTCTTTTTATTTTAACAGATGACCAGGGCGCCTGGGCCTTAAACTGTGCCGGGACGAAATCCCTGCGCACACCCAATATTGACAGTCTGGCGCAGACGGGAACCAGGTTTGACAACTTTTTTTGCGCGTCTCCTGTTTGCTCGCCCGCCCGCGCTTCCATTCTGACAGGGCGCATGCCATCGGCGCACGGAATCCATGACTGGCTTCGCTCCGGGAACCTTGACAGGGACCTTATTGTGAATAACGGCCCGTCCAACACCAATGATGTTTTTGCCAACGAAGACAAGCCCATCCAGTACCTGCGCGGGCAGGTATGTTACACAGATTTGCTTGCAGAAAAAGGCTATAACTGCGCGCTCTCGGGAAAATGGCATCTGGGCGACAGCGTCAATCCGCAGCACGGATTTAACCGGTGGTACACGATCGGACGGGGCGGTTGTAATTATAATAACCCCGATATGGTTGAAAACGGCAAGGTTAAATATGAAAAAGGCAGTTATGTAACAGACCTTATCACAGACAGGGCGCTTGTGTTTCTGGATGAAATGGCCGGCAATAAAAAACCTTTTTATCTGAGCGTTCATTACACCGCGCCCCACAGTCCCTGGGAAGCTGACCAGCATCCGTCCGGCTTGATAGCCGAATACGATAAAAGCGATTTCCTTGATGTTCCCTATGCACCTCCACATCCCTGGTCTGTAGAAACCGCGGGCGCAGCAATGTCCAGGCATGACCGGCTGCGCGGATACTTCGCGGCAATAACAGCTATGGACGCCGGAGTGGGAAGGCTGTTAAAAGCTCTGGATGACAAGGGGCTTAGAGAAGATACATTGGTTATCTTTACATCCGACAACGGAATGAACATGGGCCACCACGGCATTTGGGGAAAGGGGAACGGAACTTTTCCGCAGAACATGTACGACACATCAGTTAAAGTTCCTTTTATAGCCTCTTACCCATCCATGATTCCCGGAGCTAAAGTATGCAGCGAAATGGTCAGCGCTTATGATATTTTTCCGACTATGATTGATCTGCTTAACCTTGACAAATCCGCATGCACCGGACTTCCGGGGAAAAGTTTTTTGCCGCTGTTAACAGGAAACCGGGCACAGGGCAATGTTGCGCTTGGCGGTGTTTCGCAGGATTGTGTTTCGCAAAGCGGCGATGAGCGGGATGTTATTATCTTTGACGAATACGGCCCTGTCCGCATGATAAGAACGCCTTACTGGAAATATGTTCACCGCTACCCCTACGGCCCTAACGAACTCTATGATCTTAAAAACGATCCGGGCGAGGAAAAAAATCTGGCTGCTGATAAAACCCATTCAGCATTGATCCGTGAGATGAGAAACCGAATGGAAAATTGGTTCCTGCGTTATTCCGATCCCCGCGTTGACGGGACAAGAGAAGAAGTTACCGGCTATGGCCAATTGTGCAGCGCCGGAGTTTATGCGCAAAAACCGGTTAAATATTTTCCCGGTAAATAAATGTTTATTAATGGATATCTTATTAATGAATATTTAAAGGGGATTTTTTCTTTATGAAACATTTACTGGCAGGTATATTTATTTTATTGGCTATGAACATATCCGCGCAGCAAAAATTTGCTCTTGTTATAGGCAATGGAAATTATACATCGTTTGGGTCCCTGCCAAATGCCGTAAATGACGCGATGGATATGACCGCAACCCTGCAGAGTATTGGTTTTACTGTAGACCAGGTTCTGAACGGAAACCGCGCCCAAATGGTAGAGGGGATAACAAGGCTCAAAAACCGCTTGTCGGTTTCGGACAATAGTTACGGTTTTTTGTTTTATGCAGGGCATGGCGTTCAATTTAACGGAATCAATTACCTAATACCTGCAACCGCCGATATTCCCAACGCAAATTACCTCGGGGATACGGCCATTTCGGTGCAGACAATGCTGGCCGAAATAAATGACGCAGGCAACGAACTAAATATAATCGTACTTGATGCCTGCCGGGATTTTCCGGCTGCATGGAGCCGAAGTATAAACCGCGGCCTTACAGTTGTCGCGAATCAGCCTGCCGACAGTATTATCGTATATGCGACCAGCGCCGGTTCAACAGCCGCCGACGGAACCGGCAGGAACGGCCTCTTTACCGGCAAACTGCTCCAGAATCTGGCAACTCCGGGTCTTGATGTAAGTGAAATTTTTAGGCGTACCGGAGCGGATGTATCGCAGGCCAGCAACAGGCAGCAGATACCGGCAATATACAACCAGTTCTTTGGATTGGCTGTACTGGATCCCCTGCCCGTACAGCCTGCGCCCGCAGCACAGACAGAGCCGCAAATACAGCCTGCTCCGCTTGTTGCTGCCTTGCCGCCGCCGGCTGCAGATACATCAAATCCCGCGCCGCAAAATAATGCGCCGCGTAACACCGAACCAACAGAATCAGTGTTACCTGCAGCCCGAGAATCTGCGCAATCTGCTGTAAATACCGTGCAAAAAAATACTGAACGAAAATTCGCGCTTGGAGTACAAGCAGGCCCCCAGTTTACACTGATAAATAATTTATTGGGCGTAAAAGGGAACGTAGCATTCTACGCTTCTGTTTACAGTAAATATGCATTTGATATTAAAAACAGTCTGCAAATGGGTGTGTCATTGTCTTTAAACAACGGCTACATTAATACAACTCCGAACGATTATAATTATGTCTACAAAACCACTGCTAATTTTAAAATGTTGAACTTTCCGGTATTGTATGTCCACACTTTTTACCCTGCTAAAAATTTATTAATTATTCCTAATATAGGTTTATTATTTTCGATTGCTATTGGTGATGTGGAATATACCGATTATTATAATTATCCAGATTATCCAGAAGATACTTATACGCATAACGAAGCCAATAAGGTCCCTTTTACTGTTAATTTTTACGGCGGCATTGGTTTAGGGTATAAAATAGGAAACGGACTCATAACATTTAATGTAGATTTATTCGGAGGTATCTCTTCGTTTACAAACAGCTACCATGGAGTACCGGTACTCCTGGTTGGATATGAATACTGGTTTTAATTTGGATTTAACACAATCGCACCCAGATCCTTTGCCGCCAATCATCCTGGCATCGCAATCGCCCAGAAGACAGGAGTACTTTAGGTTATTGGGTCTGCCTTTTACCTGTATACCGGCCGGAATCGACGAAAGCTTTGATCAGTCGGCTTTGCCGTCGGCTATGCAGCAGGTAAAGCCGCAGGATATTGTACTGGATTTGGCAATCCGCAAAGTAAAAAAAGTAGTGTGCGATCTTGCCTGCCAAAATCCGGCCTGGATTTGCGGCGCGGATACTTTGATTTCATATGCCGGTAAATTATTCGGGAAACCGGGCAGCCGCGATGAGGCAAAATCCATGCTGAACGCATTGCAGGGTAAAACCCACGAAGTAATTACCGCTGTCGCGCTTTACAGCGGCCGGTCAGGCAGGATCGACAGCCGCACAGTCTCAAGCGAAGTAACTTTCGCGCAAATGACCGGCGCAGAAATCGAATGGTACCTTGATACCGGAGAATGGGAAGGAGCTGCGGGGGCGTATAAAATCCAGGGCCTGGCCTCCTGTTTTATAAAAGAAATAAAAGGTTCATATTCTTCAATAGTAGGCTTGCCGCTGCATGAATTTTATGCTATGCTTAAGGATAACGGTTACCCTTACGGGGGTATATAAATTAATACCGTTAATTATTACCTGAAGTTTTTGCTATGCAAAAACTTCGGAGGTGAAAACTTTTGGTTTTCATACATTTTCCGCTGTCAGGCTTGCTTGAGCGGGTCCAGTGACAGTGTGATACAGGGAAGGGTGATGAATAAAAATCATATAATGATTTTATTCGTCCTGGAGTTTACCGGAACAGGAAACTCCGCGTGTAAATGATGAAATTTTAAGTGAATTTCATCAAGGGGGAAACTTTGGCAGTAGTTACCATGAAAAGTCTGCTCGAATCCGGAGTACATTTTGGGCACCAGGTAAAACGCTGGGATCCGCGAATGAAGAAATACATCTTCGCGGAACGGAACGGGATCCATATAATCGATCTCCAAAAAACAATACAGGCCATCAAGGACGCCTACGAAGCTGTCCGTAAAGTCGTGGCATCAGGCAAAACAGTTCTGTTTGTAGGAACCAAAAAACAGGCCCAGCAGGCGATTCAGAAAGAAGCAGAGCGCTGCGGAATGTTTTACGTTAACAACCGCTGGCTCGGCGGTATGCTTACAAACTTCTTTACAATTAAGAAATCCCTTTTGCGGCTCAAGAAACTGGAAAAAATGGAAGTTGACGGCACTTTCGAAAATCTGACCAAGAAAGAAATCGCTTCCCTGGGCAAAGAAAGAGCAAAGCTGCAGAAGAACCTGGGCGGCATCAAGGAAATGAAGGATCCCCCGGGCATTCTTTTTATTATTGATACACGCAAGGAATCCATCGCCGTGGCAGAAGCCCAGCGCATGAACATTCCCATAGTCGCTGTTGTCGATACCAACTGTAACCCGGACGGAATTGATTTCCCCATACCCGGCAATGACGACGCGATAAGGGCGATTACCCTTTTTACCCAGATTATTGCAAACGCGGTAATTGAAGCGGATAACGAAGTCGGACTCAAGATCATCGAAACCCTTGGCGACGAGGACGAAGAAACCGAAGTCCCGACCGACTTTACCAACAAGGAAGAAGACAGGGAAATCGACATTGAATCGTATTCCGGCGAGGCTCCGGAAAAAACCGAAGAACCGGAGTCAGATGAAGAAGACGAATTGCCGGTTGATGTTGATAAAGTATTCGGCGAAGACAATTAAGGGAGAGGTACCAGGAAATGGCGAATATAAGCGCACAGGATGTAAAAACACTCCGGGAAAAAACCGGAGCCGGAATGATGGAATGCAAAAACGCCCTTGTCGAGTGCGGCGGGGATTTTGCAAAAGCGGAGAAACTGCTTAAAGAAAAAGGTCTTGCCGCTGTCGAAAAACGCGCGGATCGCGCGACCAAAGAAGGCAAAGTCGCGGTAAAGGTTAAGAGCAGCGGAGAAGCTGCGGTTCTGGTTGAAATGGTAACAGAGACCGACTTTGTAGCCAAAAACCCGGATTTTATCGCACTTGGCGGCGCTATCGCGGATACGGTTCTGGACAAGGGTTATACCGAAAAAGACATCGCACCGGACAGCAAAGCCTATGCTGAATTAAATAATAAAGTCATGGATCTGGCGACCAAAATCCGCGAGAATATGAGCCTTAGGCGCATTAAGGTAATCAAGGCCGGCGCCGGCGAATACCTGTCAAGCTATATTCACGGAGACGGCGCCATTGGCGTAGTGGTTAAGATGGCAGCGGATAAACCGGAGGCTTTAAAAGACCCGCAATTTACCGAGCTTGCCCATAACCTGGCGCTTCATGTTGCGTGGGCAAATCCCGCGGCTCTTGACCGTGAAAAAATCGACCCGGAATACATCAAAGAAAATACCGAAATATTCCGCAAGCAAATGGAAACCGATGAATCGCTCAAGGGTAAACCGGAGAAGGTTCTGGAAGGCATTCTGAACGGTAAAGTAAGCAAATTCCTCAAATCCATATGTTTGCTTGACCAGGGCTATATAAAGGACGAAAAATTAACTGTCTCCCAGGTATTAAAAGACACGGGAAAAGCTTTGGGAGCCAACATAACCGTTGCCGATTATGTCTATCTTAAGGTAGGAGTATAATGCACCCGGCGATCTCCGCATCCGAGGAAAGGATGAAAAAATCACTCCAGAGCCTGATTGACGGATTCGCAGGTTTACGGACCGGCCGCGCCTCTGCGGCATTGTTTGACAAGATCCGGGTTGATTGCTACGGCGATAAAACACCCCTCAACCAGGTCGCCAACATCTCCGTTCCGGAAGCAAGGCTTGTTGTAATCCAGCCCTGGGACAAGGGCCTGATGAACGAAATCGAAAAAGCAATCAGGAGTTCCGAGCTTTCGCTTAATCCATCCAACGACGGCAAGGTTATCCGGATTTCCATTCCCCCTCTTACCGAAGAACGGCGCAAGGAACTCGTAAAACTTGCCAGGAACCAGGCTGAACAAAGCAGAGTCGCGGTACGCAATATCAGACGGGACGGCAACGACGAATTAAAAAAACTCCTTAAGGACGGCAAGCTTACCGAGGACGAAGAATCAAAAGCGTCCGAGGAACTGCAAAAATTGACCGACGGTTATATCGTAAAGGTCAATCAAACCCTGGAGAAAAAAGAAAAAGAAGTAATGGAAGTGTAACAATGGTTCCTGCTCATGTGGGAATCATAATGGACGGCAACGGCCGCTGGGCTCAGCGGCGCGGGCTGTTCCGCACCCAGGGTCATCTTGAGGGGCTCAAAACAGCAAAAAAAATCGTCAAGGCAGCAGCGGATCTGGGAATTTCATACCTTACCCTTTTTACCTTCTCTACCGAAAACTGGAAACGGTCGGCCGAAGAAGTTGGGTTCATTATTTCGCTGGTTAAAGAATATCTGCGCAGGGAACTGGATTTTTACCGGGAAAACAGGATTAGAATACGGCATACCGGAAACCTTGAAGGACTCCCGCCGGATATCCGCAGTGAAATGAATCTTGCATGCAGCGAAACTGCGGAATTCAGCGGTCTCCAGGTTATACTTGCCTTTAATTACGGGGGCCGCGACGAAATTCTGCGGGCTGTTAAAAAAATCATCGATAAAGGTATAAAAAACCCGGCGGAATCCGATATTGCGGCCAATCTTGATAACCCGGATATACCGGATCCGGATTTAATTATAAGGACAGCCGGGGAATTCAGGACCAGTAATTTTTTGCTTTGGGAAGGGGCCTATGCGGAATACTATATTTCGGATAAACTTTGGCCTGACTGGGAAAGCGCGGATTTAATCCGGGCCGTCGATGAATATAAAAACCGGGATCGCCGCTTTGGCGGAATAATGATAAAATGAACAAACTTATACAGCGTTTATTTATTTTTTTTATCGGTCTCCCCATTCTTCTTGCTCTGGTTTTTTTTCTGCCTGCCTATAATCACCTCTGCCTTAATCTGCTGGTAATCATTTTTGCGGTGCTTGGAGCGCTGGAGTTTCAGAATATATTAAAGTTAAAAAACCTTTACATCTCCGCCGCAGAAGCTGTTGTACTCGGCGGAATTATTCCGTTTTTGGTGACAGCATATGTCAGTTTTAATTTCTACAGGCCCACAATTATTGCCGGTGTTATGGCTGCTTCCTGCTGGCTGCTTATGTCAAGAATTTTTTCTTCAAAAGAACAGCATGATCTTTTTATTGGCCGAATGGCGTCCGGATTTGCTGTATTGATTTATCCGGGGGCTTTTGTGTCCTGGATAATTGTGATGTCCCTGCTGCCGGAACCGGACCTGTTAATAATCATTTTTTTGCTCATGGTTTTTCTCAATGATTCCCTGGCCTGGGCTGCGGGAATGCTTTTTGGAGACGGTAACCGCGGCATTGTAACGGTAAGTCCCAACAAGAGTATAGCCGGTTTTATCGGCGGGCTGCTTGCGTCGGTGCTGGTCGGCGCCGGCGGAATTGTTCTTATACCAATGATTTTTATTCCCAGGTATATAATGCTTGTGCCTTCAGGAATTTTATTGGGTCTGCTGACCGGTATAGCCGCTACCCTGGGAGATCTGGGAGAATCTGTTCTTAAACGAAGCGCGGGCATAAAAGACTCCGGCGTTATAATTCCCGGACGGGGCGGAATCCTGGATTCCATTGATTCGGTAGCCATGGCAGCCCCTGTTTTTTATTTTACCTACAGGCTTTTGTTTGTAAGTTAACCAATCAAAAAGTCAAAAAAACAGAATGAAAAAAGTTGCTGTTCTGGGCGCTACAGGTTCCATAGGAAAAAGTTCCCTTGATGTACTTCGCGCCAACAAAAATGATTTTGAACCTGTCCTGTTTACCGCTCATACTGATCTCAATGCCCTGCTCGCGTTAAAAAAAGAATTCCCCAAAGCTCTTGCTGTCCTCTCCGGAGCCGCCGGCCCTGTTAATTATTGCGGCAGGCAGGGTCTGCTGGAAGCGATTGCCGGCTGCGGCGCGGATATAATAATCAACGGGATTGCAGGGGCAGATGGTCTTGAGCCTTCAATCGCCGCGTTAAGCAATGGACGCAGGCTTGCCCTGGCCAACAAGGAAACAATTGTAATGGCAGGCCCCCTTGTTTTTGCCCTGGCAAAAGAAAAAAACGCCAAAATAATTCCGGTGGATTCAGAACACAGCGCGATTTTCCAGTTAATACAGGCCCACGGAAAAGACAATATTGACGAAATAATATTAACGGCATCGGGCGGGCCTTTTAAAAATTTCAGTATTAAAGATCTAGAAAAAGTTACCGCGGACCAGGCGCTGGCCCACCCTACCTGGAGCATGGGTCCAAAAATTACGATTGATTCGGCAACCCTGGCCAACAAGGGGCTTGAAGTAATTGAAGCGGTCAGGCTTTTTGACTTTGATATTAATAAAATTCGGGTAGTAATTCACCCCCAGAGTATTGTCCATTCCATGGTCCGGCTTAAAAACGGGAATATTTACGCGCAGATGTCAAAGCCGGATATGCGCCATCCGATTCAGAACGCGCTGTACTGGCCCAAAATAAACCCTTACAGCCTTGAGCCTCTGGACTTTGGGAACCTGACCCTTGAGTTTGGCAGCCCGGACACTGACCGTTTTCCGATGCTGGCCCTGGCATACAGGGCTTGCGCGATGGGCATAATGTATCCGGCAATTTATAATGCCGCAAATGAGGCCGCGGTGCAATTGTTCCTGGATAAAAAAATCAGGTTTCTTGATATACACCGCATTGTCGGGTATGTTTTAAGCAGCGGGGAATGGTCCGGACAAATGACTAAATTCGATTTGGAAAATATATTGATTATAGACAGGAAGGCCAGGGAAATGGCTGTCGGATTAATCGGGAGTAAAAAGTGGTTTTGAAAATACTGCTCGGCCTTATTGGGCTGGGAATTGTGGTTTTTGTACATGAACTTGGGCATTTCCTGGCAGCGGTTTTTACCGGAATCGAAGTTGAGGCTTTCTCAATCGGATGGGGAATGCCCATATTAAAGAAAAAAATCGGCAAGGTTGAATACAGGCTTGGGTTGTTTCCGCTGGGCGGCTACTGTAAGATGAAAGGCGAAAACGATTACCAGGAAGTCTGGGACCAGTACACCGCGGATAAAAATAAAAAGCCGGATATCCCAAAAGGCAATTTTTTATCGGTAAGCCCTTTTAGAAGAATTATCGTATCTTTTATGGGACCGTGTGCAAATCTTATATTCGCGGTATTGGTATTGTCTGTTATCTGGGGGCTCGGATTTGAAACCTATACCCTGGAAAATAAAATCGTACTGCTCTCCGATGTTACGCCCGGGGATGCGTCCGCAAGCGGGGCGCTTGCCGGCGGAGCTGCCTATCCTGCCGAGGCAGCCGGTATAAAAACCGGAGACAGGATAATTGAAATAAAAGGTCAAAAAATCAATAACTACAGCGACATCCAGGAAAATATCGCTGTTAACGCTGAAGTATCGCTTCCTGTCAAGGTTGACCGCAACGGCAGTATTATTAGCCTGGTCGTTAAACCAAGCCTGGAAAAAAGCACCGGCGCGGGCAAGATCGGCATTTATAACTGGACAGATCCGGTACTTGGAGGAGTCGCGGATGGCAGCCCTGCCGCTGCAGCGGGACTAATGGCCGGAGACAGGATATTAAAAATTAACGGAACAGATATTCCGTATACAGTCGCGCTGATTCCGCTGATGGAAAATAATCCCGCTGTCCTTGATATTGAATACCAGAGGGATAACCGGATATTGCAGACAACACTTTATATGCCCGCGGCTGCTGGTGCAGCCGCTGCCGGCAGCGAAGGCTCAGGCTCTGCTGCCGGCACAGCAATCTCCGGCGATACCGGCCCTGCAGACCCCGGGTTCCTGTGGGAAACCGTTAAAGTCGTATATCCGCGTCTCAATCCATTGGCGGCCCTTGCCAAGGGAACCGCAGAAACCTGGAAAACGTTTACTGTATCGGTAAGAAGCCTTACCCTGTTATTCCGCGGAGTAGATTTAACACAGGCTGTATCCGGCCCGGTCAGGATCACTTACATGATGGGAGAAATAGCGACCGAAGGATTCCAGCAGAGTCTGGGCATTGGCATTAGTTCAATGGCAAATTTCCTGGCTTTGATTTCCATTGCGCTGTGCATCATGAATCTGCTGCCTCTGCCGGTTCTGGACGGCGGCATGATTGTATTGCACGCAATAGAAGCCGCAAGGCGCAAACCTGTTCCTCCCCGGTTTATCGGTATATTCCAGACTGCCGGCGTGGTAATTATTTTTGGACTGATGATTTTTGCCGTTTTTGGCGATATTCTTTTTTTGGTTAAACGCTGAGCGCGTTCTTAACAGGAGCGGATTATGATACAAAAAATTCCGTGTTTTTGCGACAATACTTTTTCCGCCGAAATTCCGGAGACTGTCGATCTGGACAAGGAACCCGGACGTCTGCAGGAAATCCTTGACGGAACCTTTCTTAATTTTATATGTCCGGCCTGCGGCAAAAAACATAAACCGGAATTTTTTATACGGGTAATGTGGCCGTCCAAAAAAACAGAGCTGGAAGTATTTACAGAAATGGAACGCGGCGAATTTTACCGCAGGAAAAAAGAAGCGCCGGCCGGAGCGTTAAAAAAAGAAACGGTAATCGGTTATCCGGAACTTGCCGAGCGGCTGATGGTGTTAAGGGATGAACTTGAGCCGGCAGTCGTGGAGGCTCTCAAGTATTTTTTATATTTAAAGGCCGAAGAAAAATATCCCGATGACGAACCGGAGATTTGGTATAACGGGCTTGCCGATGGTAAATCGCTGGAATTCCATATCCACGGGTTAAAAAAAGAAGAAGTAGCTGTTATGAAGATTCCTTTTTCGCTTTACTCTCAGTACAGCGATGATTATAAAAAGCGCCCCAAAAGCGAAATCTTTGCGGCCCTCAAAGTAAGATCGTATACATCGGTAAAAAACACCATGAGGCCGGAGGCTTTAAAATGACGAGTATTAAAATAACCGGAAGGAATATGGGCAGGTACATAACAGGCAGGAATAAAAATATTTTTTTAATACCGGCAATAGCGCTTGCTTTTCTATTGATGTTTACGGCTGTTCAAAAAACTGCGGCACAGACAAATACTGGTATCAACAACAATCCCGGGAGCCACCGCGGCGCGGTTACGGCGATGCTGACAGATGACATGGGGAGAATTATCAGCGCAGGAGAAGACGGTTTTTTCCAGATTTGGGACCGGCAAAAAAACGCCGCGGCGGAACGGTTCCAGATTGGTTTATTCCCCATTACAGCCATGTCAATGAGGCCAGGTAAATACGAGATTGCGTTTGTGCTTAAGAATGATTCGGGTCTTTACGGGGTTACCGTATGGAATTACGAAACCAAATCAAATATTTTTACCCTGCCCTTTGATGAAGCTTTCGGCGGCGCTTATTATTCGGCTTCCGGTTCCTTTTTGCTGGTAACCGGCAAATACGGGGTTCGCCGTTTTAACAGCGATACAGGAGCGGAAATGACAGCGCCGGCCGCCCTGACCGGCGAAGTTAATTTTGCGGCTACAGGCCGTTCCGAGCGTTCCATGGTCGCCTATTCCAGATCAGGTTATCTTTCCTACTGGGATTTGGAAACCGGCAGCGCAACCCAGGTGGTAAGCGCCCCGGCCGGAATGGATTCTCCCCTGCTGCTTGGGAATAACCGTTTTCTTGCGGGCGTTGACTCCGGCGGCCTTGTCATAGCCGATGCCGTAACAGGAAAAGTATTGGTCCGGGATCAGCTTTACAGGAACGGAATTCTTTTTACAGGAAATCCTGAAGGCCTGGAATTTATATGTCTGGTTCCCGGAACTCCAGGTTCTTTTTCCCGCTATCCGTCAACCCTGTACCATCTGGCTTACCGTACACCAAACAACCGCATTGATACCGTTAACAGAAAAACTGTGCCGTCTGTCATGCCGCTTGTAAATTCCGGGGTAGTAATTTCATCTGACACGGCTGCACTGGGGACTGCCGACGGCAGGGTAATTGTTTTTAGCCAGAACGGAAGCGCCAAACTTATGGATACCCATAACCAGACACTAATACAGGAAACTGCCATATCTTCAACAGCTTTGGCATTTATTACCGCTGATACCCGGCTGGGTTTTGTCCCCGCGGATTTTAACGATCTAAATCCAGGAAGCCTTATGCAGATGGAAGACTGCAGCCCCTACACCTCCATTACCGGCGGCGATACGGATTTTATCCTGTGGCAGCAGCAGAACACCCGTTCCTTTCCCATGATCAAACAGGTATCGGTTATACCGGAAAGGGGAACTGTTTCGGAAACCTATATTAACAGGCTGACACTGAGATTCCCCCTGCGTTCAGTATCCGCTTTTGGTAATCTTTATCTTTTTATGGACACAGTCGGCAACATAACGATTATTAACCAGGATACTTCAGAAGTAGTATTTACATATTTATCAACCGGAGCCCAGGACGCGGTTTTTATCGACAAAAACAACATCCTGATTGGCCGTAACACCGGTCAGGGAAGCGGCGCTTTTATGATGATTAATATAGTCACCGGAGAAACTGTTTCTCTGCCAATGCAAATAGCATTGGGTACCAAAGTCTACCGCGGATCATCGGGCGCGCTGTACGGCGCGGCAATAAGCAGCAGTTATAAAACTTCCCTGGTCTCGATTAATACAGCCAACCCGGCCCGTTCGTACAGCCTTGCTGAAATTGACGCCGAAGAACCCAATCCGGCCATGGCGGAGGAAGCAGGAGTACTTGCTGTTTGTCTGGACCCGGTTAAAGCAAAATTGTTTAACCAGACAGAAGGCCCAACGGCAGACGCTTTACAAAGGAGCCCCGGGTTTCCCGTGCGGCTGCAGGCCGGCGGCGGATATATAATTTCCGCAGATACCGACGGAAATATCTGCTGGCACGATCCTGTTACCGGCAGAATTCTGGCGGTCTTCCGTTTGTTCAGTGACAGTTGGGTATTGGATAAATATGACAACGGAGAAAACGATCCGGGAGCTCACGAAGTGATCAGCGGAAAAGTAACGGGAAATAAATAAAGTCCTGCTGCAGTTTTGCGGGCGGTATTAATACCTTTTATTGCTTTACCGTATCATGGCTCGGATGTTTGCGAATTTTTTCTATTGCGTTAAAAACTGCTTCCCGGACAGAGGAAGCGTAATCGCTTTCTTCCATGGCTGTTGCGGTATACAGGCTGCCCAAAAGGGAAACACGGTACAGCGGTTTTACATTGTTGAGCGCCATGGCTGCCATATCCACGACACATTCATTGCACAGGCATATCGGTCTGGTATATGAATCAAGCTGGCGGCCAAGTTCGGTAACAATCAGTTTTTCGGCTTCGTTATGCAGAAATTCAAAATCAATATTGTCAATAGCAGACATAAATCCTCCAAATGTTTTATTGTTCAGTCTAGATCATTCAGCTTTTGTCGGCAATATAGGGAACAAATCTGGTAAAAGCTTTTAAATAGGTAAGGTCAACGATTCCGGTTGGACCGTTGCGGTTCTTGGCTACAATTAGCTTGACTTTTTGCCCCTTGTCCTTTTCCTGCTGTTCCTGGGTCTTGTCAAGTTCGCGGTCCCTGTCGATAAACATGACCATGTCCGCGTCCTGTTCGATTGACCCTGATTCACGGATGTCCGCCAGATTGGGCGATCTTTTTTCTTTTTCCAGTTCACGGCTTAACTGGGACAGCGCGATTACCGGTATGTCAAGTTCGCGCGCAAGGCCCTTAAGGGAACGGGAAACATCAGAAATAAATTCAAAACGCGCCTGCCTGGGGTTATCTGATGAAATAAGGCCAATGTAATCGATAAAAATAATTTCGATTTTTTCCTGGGTCCGCAGCATTCTCGACATGGCCTGTATGTCAAGAATGGTCATCTGCGGCATATCAACAAAGAACAGCGGCGCAGGGTTTATCCGGTCCGCGGCCTGAAACATACTTGCGAAATCTTTTTTTGTAAGAAAACCGCTGCGGAATTTATTGGAATCGATCCTTGCCTCCGAGGAAATAAGCCTTAGCAGAAGGGATCTGTCTGACATTTCCAGAGAAAAAAAAGCCGCAGGAATTTTTAATTCTATTGACATGTGGGCTGCCATATTGAGGGCCAGAGTCGTTTTGCCCATACTTGGCCTGGCGCCTATAACCGTAAACTCGGTCTTTTGAAAACCGGATGTCAGTTTGTCCAAAGCTTCAAAACCGGACGGAACTCCGGTAAACTGCCCCTTGTTAAAAACTTCAGACAGGTATTCAAAAGTGGTTTTTATTGTTTCCTCGGCCCGCCGGTATTTAAAAAGCCTGCGGGTATCGCTTAGGGAAAAAAGACGCTGCTGGATTTCTTCCAGGATTAACCTGGGACCGCTGGTCTCATCGTAAGCTCTGCTGCCGGCGATGGAAGCCGCCTGGATCAGACCTCTGCGCAGCGAACAATCCTGAACTATCTGTGCGTAATAATCGGCATTGGCGCTGGAGGGGACTATATGAGTGAGCGCGGCAATATAATCAATGCCGCCGGATTCGTCCAGTTTACCGGTTTTTTCCAGTTCGCCTTTTAGAGTTAAAAGATCCGCATGATGCCCTTCCGCGTGGAGGCTCAGTATCGCTTCGCAGACCCGTTTGTTGACTGTGGAATAAAAATCATCGGGCCGCAGCCGCTGCAGAACAACGGCAACAGCGTTCTCATCAATAAGCATCGCCCCCAGTACAGCTTTTTCGGCGTCGTCATTGTGGGGAGGCAATCTGTCCAGGACCGCGGCCATACGGTAACTTTATTCTTTGGCAGTCTCGCCGGCGGCCTGTCCGGTTTCACCGGATTTTTCTGCAGGGGGGGAAGCTGTTGCTCCGGCAGTTGCAGGGGCGGCGGCCGCAGGAACGGCTTCAGCAGTCTGTCCGTCTGTTCCGGCTTTGGCTGTCTGTTCCTCGGCGTCTCTGTGCCTGCGTCCGGGCCGCTGTGCCGGAGCTTTGGTTTCGGTCTTTATTTCCTGTCCGGCAACGGTAACGGTAATTTCTGCTGTAGCGTTTTCGTACAGCCTGATAGTAGCCTTGTACTTACCTACACTCTTGATATTGGAACCGGCAAGCTCGATCCTCTTGCGCTCAATCTGATGCCCCTGTTTGGCCAGTTCATCAGCGATTGTCTGGGTTGTTACTGCGCCGTAGAGTTTACCGTTGGGTCCGGCCGGCATGGTAAATTCAAAGTGGATGCTTTCCAGTTTCTCCTTGATCCCGGCGGCGTCCAGCCGTTTTTCCTGTTTGCGGCTTTCGATAACTTCGCGGCGGGCTTCCAGCAGTTTAACAGTATGTTCATTGTACGGAACGGCTATTTTGCGCGGAAACAAAAAATTGCGGGCATAACCGGATGCCACATCCTTGACATCTCCGTCTTCGCCCAGCGGCGACAGATCCTTGATTAAAATTACCTTCATACCAAGCTCCTTTAAAATAAATCAATTGAATTCGCAGGTTCCCGTACGGGCTCCTGTCAAAACCGGACTTGCCGGTTTTATGCCTGTGGAGTAGCAGGCGGTCCGTTTAAATTTACAATCCTGAAAGTTACCCAGTTTTCGGCAACTCCCAGAACGGCAACAATACCGAGCATTACAGCGTTAATGACCGGACTAAAAAGCAGTAAAACAAAAACTACGGGGAGAAAAAAACGCAGTACCGGCGGGAATCCCGGTCTTTGCATAAAATACCCTACAATTCCGAATCCCTGGGCCAGATACATTAAGGCGCACAGAACAATAATATTCCATAAAATAATTTCCGCGGCAGTCATGAAAAAATTTCTGGACAAAAGCAGCAGCAGCAAAGAAAACGATAAAACCCAGATTATCCTGGGATGCACGTGGAAACTCCTGAAGACCGGATTTTTTCTTGGCGCGCCAAAAAAACGTATAAGGAACAGACTTAACTGCCTGTTAACAAAAAGTATTAAGAGCGATGAAAAAAGCGCGCCGCCCCTGAGGATCATATTCTTCATTACTTCTATGATTTTATCGACATCCAGAGCATCCAGGAGGGCCTTTTGGGTTTCGGCTGTATTGCCTGACCAATAAAAAGCGGCGATTGTTTCCACCTGGCTTTTTACGGAATCATAAAAGGCGGGGTTATTAAAAATCCTGGTAAATAATCCGACAAAAACCAGGGTGCAAAGGGAAGCGCCCAGGACAAGCCGGTAAGCTCCGGGAATCCGGTACGATTTTTGGTCTGCCGGCAGGATGATCCAGGCAAAAGATGCAGCGGCGGCTGTAAAATAAAGCATATCCCAGAACATATCTTCGCCGGGAACATTAAATGTTAAGCCAAAAAACAGAGTAATTAAAAAATTACCCAGAACGGCAAAAACCAATCCTGTCCATAATGTTTTTGGACCCCAGCCAAATCCTACAAAACCCAGCGGTAAAAGAAACAGCAGTACGGCAAAACCGCTGCGGATAAGAAACAGGCTGGCCGCCGCGCCTATAAGTGCGGGAATCCAGGCTGTCGTGTATGATGATTTTGCCGTTACCATGGGAATGCGTTAATCCGCTGCGATTTTAATCCGCCACAAAGGGCAGTAGAGCGATGATTCTGGCTCTTTTTATTGCCAGGGCCAGAGCCCTCTGATGCTTTGCGCAGGTGCCTGTGATGCGCCGCGGCAGAATCTTACCGCGTTCGGTAATAAACCGGCGCAGGGTATCCGCGTCCTTATAGTCAATTTTCAATTTTTGATTGCAGAATTTGCAAACCTTTTTCTTGAAAAAAATCTTGCCTTTTCCGCCCCGTCCGGACTCACCGTCGCGGCCGTCCATTCCATTATCCATACGGTCCATCCGATCCTGCCTGT
>Ga0123357_10002170_pt1 | contig 21623 bp, 21 predicted proteins | sample TergutEmb28metaG_FD_89873 | JGI IMG/M metagenome (GOLD analysis project Ga0123357, IMG submission 89873) | Embiratermes neotenicus P4 segment gut microbial communities from Petit-Saut dam, French Guiana - Emb289 P4 | ecosystem: Host-associated > Arthropoda: Insects > Digestive system > Gut ... | reverse complement strand
ATTCAAAGTTGTTGACCCGAATGGTTTTACATATTATTTTGGGTTTGGCGATACAACTCTAAGCACGAACGACTGTTATACCAGAGATTTTTCGGAAGTGGAAGTTTCCGCCAACTTGTTCAATCAAGATCATGAACCCGAAATCAACGCATGGAATCTGATGAAAATAGTATCTCCGACCGGCCATACGGTAACGTTCGAATATAAGCCGGGTCCACCTCAGGCACAGTTGAATAAGCAATTTAGCTATAGCAACCAATCATTTGACAGAGCCTATAAGGGTTTTACTGGAAATATCATCACTGTTACATATCCCGGCGCGAGCCAACTCATGTACGCAGGTGATATTATCATGCCCTCCTATCTGACAAGGATAGTCAGTGATGCTGAGACTGTCGAATTTACACGCACCCCAACTCATGATCTTACATACGATTTTAACAAGATATATGATAATCTCTATTTCTACAAAATAATATCTGATGACCCATGCTTTCAATTGTCGATAAATTCCAGGTCCGGTTATATCGACTGGAGGACAGGTGAGTATATTTTTTTGGGGTCGGGATATACTTATCCCACCTATTATGTAGAAACTTATGTTCCAAGGGGCCCTTGGTGGTCTGACATGACGACTGGCCAGGGGTATCACCTTGCAAGCTTTTTATCCAAATCGGGACAGAAACTCGACTCCATACATATCAGCTCTCCGGGCGTTTCCGGCAAGGACGTTATCAATTTTACGTTTGACTATATCGATCAACCGACTTCGCGGTTACAACTGTCGTCGATACATTCAAATGGTTTGCCGATGTATGAATTCATTTACAATGGAACCTGCGATATCCCGTACGCATCCGGTAGAAGCGACCACTGGGGGTATATAAATTCAAATGACATAAATTCCTACACAGATTATTTCGAAAACTATTTCAATTATATATACACTTATGACTATGTGATTGGTTATCAACCTGATATATCAGCGCTTAATTCTTTTTATAATGAAAGAAGACCCAGTGAAGGCATCTGTTATGGCGGGTACTTGACAGGGATCAAATACCCTACCGGAGGGACAAAAGAGTTTGTTTTCGAGCAGAATGGCTATGACAAGGTCGTAACAAGAGATGCGCTCACGGGAAATTTATCCATTAAGAACAGTTTGGGACCGGGAGGCGGCTTGAGAATTGCGAAAATAATTGAGAATGACAACAAATCAACGACCACCACTTCATACGAGTACAGTGGCGGAATACTGAACGGAGAGCCTCAATATTGCTTCTCCCAATCGGGAAAAGCCTATTCCTCATTTGATAAAGATGTCGACTCCGATTCGGAAAGATTTATATCAAGTTCTACCGTGCCGGTCTCCACCAACCCTGATTTCTCCAGTGTTACCTATTCCAAAGTCATTGAGAAGCAGGAGGGAAACGGAAGGGTGGAGTACACGTTTAGCAATCATGATACCGATGCCTCCTATCTGGATAAAAACAGCGAGGGGATCATTACATTGTCTAAAACAGTCTATACTCCCCTGACAAGCAGAGTGGACATGAGAGGCAAACTGCTTGAAAAGAAAACTTTCAAAGAGGGAGATAATACGCCTGTGAAAGTCGAGACGTTTTCGTATGAATTGTTGGACGATGAATACATAAAAGCTGTAAGTCTGCACAGACAACAATATGCCCCGCCAGGTCTTGCCGAATCGTTTTACAGCATAGAAGGCGCTGCATACAGGATATATACCGCTCCTTATGTTTTAAAAAAGAACACCGAGCAGTATATATATCCGAATGGGAGCGCCAGCGATACGACCGCATATACTTATGACGAGTGGTATCAAATCGCTACAAAAACCAATACCGGAAGCGGAAATACGATGAGAAACGAGTTTAAATATCCATACAATTACAACGGTGGAGTGTATGATTATATGGTTTCCAGAAACATGACTGCCCCTGTCATAGAGCAGATAACGACCCGTAACGGCAATGTAATTGCGGCGCAACGGACAGACTATGCATTAAACGGACTGCTTTTGCCCTCATCTACATACAGTCTGAATACGGCTTCGCCTGTTTCGCAGAGTTCATACAGTCAATATTACAGCAAAGACCTGAATTTCGACCGCTACGACTCGCATGGGAATATTCTTCAATACACCGGTAGAGACGGTATCCCGATTACATTCCTGTGGTCTTATAATTCCCAATACCCCATCGCCAAAATTATAAACGCCACTTATGATCAAGTGAAGTCTGCGTTAGGTTATAGCGATGATCAAATAGAATCCCTGCGAACTCAAACAAGTCCCGATGTTGACAATATCAGTAATTTATTGCGCACAAACCTTCCAAACGCCCAAGTTGCCGCCTACACCTACAAACCTTTGGTAGGAATGACGACCGAGACAGACCCCCGCGGAGTGGTAACCTATTATGATTATGACAACTTTGGGCGATTGAAGAAAACGTATTTTTATGACAATAATGATCCGAATAAAAAACGGATACTTAAATATTATGATTATCACTATAAAAACTGATGGATTGAAGGATTGAGGGATTGAACGGGGGGTTATTCGTAAACGTCCGCCAGCGGGTCGCAAACAATGACGGCATCGACTTTTGCCGCATCGGCTGTGCGCAGAATAGCTCCCTTGATGAGCGTAGAGTGCTGAAAATGAGCGTTTTGCGCTATGTGTAGTCTCTGACCAATGTCGTCAACTTAAGGAAAAATAAGGATAAAAGCCATTGAAAATTCATCAAAAACAATTACATTAAGTAATCACGCAAAATGTAATTAGAAAGATGGCAAATTCAATGGCAGAGTCAAATGTAAAGATAATAATTGAATTGAAAAAATTTTTAGAAGCTATAAGTGAAGATTTCTCTAAACGAGAGAAATATGTAGTTTCGTTTCAAGACTTTAGTCGAAAGCGTTTATTGAGCTTTCAAACAATGGTTTTGTTATTGATAAATGCGATAAAGAGAAGTTTAAATATAGAATTAATGTCTTTTTTTGAGTCTTTTTCCGGTAATACCATTTGCACTAAGCAAGCTTTCAGTAAGCAGCGCCGCAAACTCAAATCCTTGTTTTTCCATGATTGGAACCAAGTATTAACCTCAAACTTTTATACACACTATCAATATGTGAGGTGGAATGGGTTTAAGCTTTTGGCAGTAGATGGCAGTTCAGTGCTTCTACCTAATACAGAAGAAGTCAGAAGTACATATGGAGTGCGTCTAACCAAACCGGTCATGGCTCTCCTGTTGCTCGTATTTGTGTACTTTATGATGTGTTAAATCAATTGGCGATAAAAGGTTTTTTGCATCCATATACCGTATCTGAGGAATCTGTAGTATTATCTCAGTTCTCGTTTAGGTTTTTTTCTGCTTAAAAATCGTTGGGATTTGGCGCTTTCTTATTCGTTGGGAACATCTGGAAACGGTGATAATTCCACGTCTACATCTGATTTAGGTTTAATGAGTAAAGTTTATTTTCCGATAAAACGATATAATATCAGTCCTTATGCCGGTTTAGGTATTTCTTATCTTTGGTCGGATACTTATAATTCTGATACAGATTATTCTACAACAACCTGGGATATTCCGGTATATTTAGGCATCAGTTGGTTTGTTGGCCCCGGTAGTTTAGATTTTGGTCTTCAAATCAATAATAATAATACAATTTTTATGGTGGGATATACCTTTTCGCCAAGTAAACTACTCAAAAAGTAAGATGGGTGTTGTTTTTACCGATTCAAAAACCGTTTTTACGATGTAAATTCCCGATTGTTTGTTTATTTGTCTCGAGTTTGCCGTGTAAGCTTTTTGTATGTTTGAGGATTGCGGGAGGTATGTAATATGTTCAATACTGTTACTTTATTCTTAACAATGGAATAAATAATAATGTATGGATATTTTTTCAGAATAATATTTCGGTAAGTTTTGGTTTCTGTACTTATAAGATGTTGACATTTTGCATAAATGAGAGGGGTTGTGTTCAAACTTAATATACTTTGATTTATCTTTTTCAGTAATTCATACATTACGGTGGCACCCCACTGATTTAACGTAAAATCCAATATCTCTTGCAAAGTATCCCAAAAAACAGGCTGAATGGTAAGTGAATACAGTTGAAATTCTGTTTCTTTTACAGTTTTTTGCGTAGCCATTGGTTTACTTTGTTTGTGTATTCGTCAAAAGTATAACCAGTGGCGCGTTCTGCCTCTGTTATCATGTTTTTGAAATCTTCTAATGAAGTTTCTTCTTGGCTCGGCAAACCCCATGATATTTTTCTTTGTTCTTTTTTTTCTGTTGCCGTTGTTATCATATTACGCTTTTATTAAGATTTTCACTACAAAGATAGAAATTGTTGTTTATTTGGCAAATGTTTACGCACTGCAGAAAGAATTGAATTGGACACATTACCGTTCGTTCATTAAAACATGAAACGTTTTTGGTAGTTTAAAATACAATCACTACATTTGTGCAAAATAGAAATCGTATTTATGATATGCAAAAATTAATTGATAGAAGTATAGAATCGTTTGTAAATGAAAATCTAAGCGTATTTCCTGTGGTTGTCATTTTAGGCTCGAGACAATGCGGAAAGTCTACTTTGATTAAAATGCTCTATCAGAACTCAGATAGCTATTTGTATTTAGACCTGCAAAACTTAGATGATTTAAATAAGCTGAAAGAGCCGAGGCTATTTTTTCAAGCTAACCGAGATGTGACGATTTGTTTGGATGAAATTCAGTTGGCGCCGGAACTTTTTTCTGTATTACGAAGTGAAATAGATCGCGACCGCCGACCGGGGCGATTCATTTTACTTGGGTCTGCCTCACAAGACCTTATACAGAAAACGTCCGAATCATTAGCCGGAAGAGTTGGATTTATTGAACTTACACCGTTTATAATTGAAGAGATTGAACGGAATGAAAATTTTGAATTGAATAAGTTCTGGCTGCGTGGCGGGTATCCTGATAGTTATCTCGCATCATCAGACCAAGGGAGCATGCTTTGGAGAGAAAACTTCCTTCGAACGTATATAGAACGGGACATCCCGCAACTTGGATTTCAAATTCCGGCGCTACAACTTCGCCGCTTGTTGACCATGTGTGCACACAATCAAGGGCAACTTTTTAATTCTTCCAAGTTGGGAGAATCGCTGGGCGTAACTTATCAAACTGTGCGTCGATATATTGATTTGCTGGAGCAGACATTTATTATCCGTTCGCTACTTCCGTTTGAAAAGAATATCAAGAAACGTTTGGTTAAATCTCCAAAAATTTATGTGAGGGATAGCGGGCTATTGCATAGACTGCTACAGATAGACGATTTCAATTCCCTGATGGGTAATCCTGTTTTCGGATCATCATGGGAAGGTTTTGTTATAGAAAATATCATTTCTTCATTAAGGGATTGTAAATTTTCTTTTTATCGTAGCGCCACCGGCGACGAATTGGACTTACTTATCGAGAGAGGCAATCGGATGGTAGCCGTAGAATGCAAGGCTTCATCGGCGCCACAAGTAACTAAAGGATTTTGGAGCGCAATAGAAATCACACAACCGGATAAAATATATATTATTGCTCCGGTACCAACTGCTTATCTGCTTAAAAACAATGTGGAAGTTTGTGGGTTGGCTGATTTTCTAAAAAAAATCGAATTATAAATCTGCCAATGAATTCTCTTTGTCATTGGCACATTGGCATATTATTGGCATATTACAAAGCTTCCAACATTCGTTTTAAGACCACTTGTGCCGAAATTTCACGATTAGCAGCTTCGGGTATTACGATAGATTGAGGGCTTTCAATAACTTCGTCGGTTACAATCATGTTTCGCCTCACCGGTAAACAGTGCATAAAATAAGCGTTATCAGTCAGCAACATCTTTTTTTCATCAACAGTCCAATTCATATCTTTGCTGAGAATTTTCCCGTAATTAGGGTCTTGAAATGCCGACCAGTTTTTTGCATATATGAAATCTGCATCCTTGAATGCTTTTTTTTGATTATATTCAATTTTTGCGCCACGCACAAATTTTTCGTCTAATTCATAACCTTCCGGGTGTGTAATGACAAAATTTACATCGGCTTCATTCATAAAATCTGCGAATGAATTGGGGACGGCTTGCGGCAAAACACGCGGGTGGGGCGCCCAGGTTAAAACGACTTTAGGACGTTTTGTCTTTTTATATTCCTCAATTGTTATTAAATCGGCAAAAGCTTGTAAAGGATGGCCGGTTGCTCCTTCCATACTAAAAACAGGCTTCCCTGAAAGTTGGATAAATTGATTTAACAACTTTTCATTTGTATCGTCTTCTTTGTTTTCAAATTGAGCAAAAGCCCGGACTCCTATCATATCGCAATAGGATCCCATCACAGGAATTGCTTCCAAAATATGTTCGGTCTTATCACCGTCCATTACGACTCCCCGTTCGGTTTCCAGCTTCCAGGCGCCTTGGTTGATGTCCAGCACTATGTTGTTCATTCCTAAATTCATAGCTGCTTTCTGCGTACTTAACCGGGTTCTCAGGCTGGAGTTGAAAAACGCCATCAAAAGCGTTTTGTTTTCGCCTAAGTGTTTATATGCAAATCGGTTTTTCTTTACTTCAAAAGCTTCCTTGACGGCATCTTGCAGATTGCCCAAGTCTTTTACATTGGTGAATGTCTTCATTTTTTAATTTCTGATTTGTCCGTTACCTTCGATGATATATTTGTAGCTGGTTAATTCTTGCAATGCCATTGGGCCGCGAGCATGTAATTTTTGGGTGCTGATTCCGATTTCGGCTCCTAATCCGAATTGTGCACCGTCGGTGAATGCAGTTGATACATTAACATAAACGCAAGCGGCATCGACCATTTTTTCGAAAAGAGTAATGTTTACCAAATCTTCGCTGACAATACTTTCGCTATGTTGGGAACTGTATTGTGAAATATGCTCCATTGCTTCCTGAATATTTTCGACTGTTTTAATACTCATTTTATAATCCAGAAATTCTATGCCGAAACTTTCTTTGGTAGCATGTTGCAGTAAATTTCCGGGATATTTGTCTTTCAATACGTTATAAGCAGGTTCGTCGGCATAAATAATCACATTCTTTTCCGGCAATGGTTGGCATAGAAAGGGTAAATCTCCTAATCTTTGTTCGTGTATAATCAAGCAGTCTAAAGCATTGCAAACACTCACTCTGCGTGTTTTAGCATTGTAGATGATATTACGTCCTTTTTCTTTATCTCCGGATGCATCGAAGAAAGTATGGCATATACCGGCCCCTGTTTCAATTACGGGAATTTTAGCATTTTCACGAACAAATTGTATCAAACTCTGGCTGCCTCTTGGGATTAACAAATCGACATAACCTACGGCATTAAGGAGCGAGGTTGTTGCAGCTCTATCTACGGGAAGTAAGGTACAAACATCAGGGTCGATTTTAAATACTTGCAAAACATTACGTATAATTCCGGCAATAGCCGAATTCGAATATTCCGCATCCGAACCTCCTTTTAATATGCAAGCGTTTCCTGATTTAAAACATAAGGAGAACACATCGAAGCTAACGTTCGGACGGGCTTCGTAAATAATACCTATGACACCAAACGGTACGCTCATTTTTTTTATTTTCATTCCGTTAGGCCGTATTGTCTCCATCAGGGTATGCCCTAAAGGTGTCGGTAGCTTGGCAACGTTACGCATATCGTTTGCAATATCTTTAATGCGTTCGGTCGACAGCAACAAGCGATCGTATTTAGGATCGTTTTTATCCATCCTGTCTAAATCTTTTTTGTTTTCGGAAAGAATGAATTCTGTTTGAGCAATAGCCTCGTCGGCAACAGCATTCAAAACCTGATTGATGATTTTATCAGTTAAGAGGTTTAATGAACGACTTGCTGTTTTTACGGATTGAAAAATTGTTTTCATTTTTGTTTTTGCCACGAATTACACAAATTAACACCATTAAATTTGTGTTAATCTGTGTAATTCGTGGCTGTTTTATTTGTAAACATTTACTTTAGAGTTACTTTCAAACTTTGCTGCAAATTTACAGCATAATCTTTTATATAATCAAACCATGCTTGATCGGAGTCGAAACCCCATTCACTCCATCCTGCACCAAAGTAATAAACTATTTCATCTCCTTTTTTATAGTTGGTAATGGCCAGCAGGTGGTTGTCTTGTTGTTTGATGTTAACTACTCCATTGGGGAATATAACGCCAACATAACTTCTACCGGAAGGAAGGCCTGCGTCGGAAACAGCATTTTCTCCATAAGCGATATAGCCGTTTTCTTTACTTTGCGCGATGTTGCCTATTGTTTCGTGTAAATAGATTCCTCCGGCTACTTGGATGTTATCGAAATCGCCATCATAAGAAACTACGCCTTTGTTTAATTGAGAACCGGCATCAATACTAATAATTATTTTTTGTTTTAACAGTTTCCCATCAGGAGCAGGAACAGAGTCGTATGTTAATTCAAAAGAAGTACGCAATTCTCCGGAATCCAATAATTTGGCAGAAGTATAATATCCTCCGACATACAAGGTGTTATCTATATATGGGGCTATCCCTCCCGCGCCTAAAGTGTGGCCAACTTTATAGCAATCTAATCCTGAGCCGTGATCAACATGATATGAAATATTATTTTCCAAATCATCTTTATAGAATCTATCAACAATCAGCGTATCTGTTTTTTTCACCCAAACGTCCACTCCATTGCTGGGATTTTCCGCTGCTAAAGCCGGTCCATACATACGAAAAGCGATGCGATCGTTTTCCCATGCAAAATCATCTTTTCTTTCCGGAACAGCACGGCCGTAGGTCATTTTATCAAAAGTCTCGGGAGTTCCTGCTTTTATAGTATAAGTTTCTTTTTCGCCTGCACCTAATGAAACTTGAAAAATCACTTCTTGCGGAGTTGTTTCCCCTTTGTATAATATCTGATATGGAACTTGTTCCCCATCTTCATCTAATACCACAATAGAGCTTTCTTCTTGTAGCGTTAACTTTTGAGTTATATCAGTCCATGCGATTGTTACCATTTCATTTTCTTTTTCAATAGAAGATTCATTTGCGATTTCTACTTTTAAAGATTTTTCCGAACACGCAAACATGATTGCGATTGTGAATAAAAAAAATACAATTTTTTTCATAACCATAAGTATTATTAATTTGTTCTATTTTTAAAATGCGGAACTTATTTTAAATCCAACAAGAATATTTGGAAGAAAGTTCAAGAAACACATAATTTCGTGCAAATATATGGTAAATTATCGCATTCTTTATTTCTTTTTTGAATATTTATTATATATTTGACCTCGAAATAGAACTTTATCAACAAAAAATATTAATTTATTTTATTAACAAAAATTTCATGAAACGTAATTTTAAAGTATGGACTATTAGTGCAGTATTGTGCAGCAGTCTGTTGTTTTCTTCTTGTATTGGTTCTTATGGTTTATTCAACAAAGTGTTGGCTTGGAACAAAACGATTGGCGACAAATGGACTAACGAGTTGGTGTTTTTGGCTTGCTGGATTGTTCCGGTTTATCCTATGACATGGTTTGTTGACAGTGTCATATTAAACACCATCGAATTTTGGACGGGTGAAAATCCGGTTGCCGGCACGGAAATAAAAACGGTAGTAGGGACAGATGGGCTTTATACTGTTGAAACAAGCAGGGAAGGTCATAAAATTACAAAGCAAAAAACCGGTGAAACTGTTTTCTTCCATTTCGACGAAGCAAAAAAAACATGGAGTATTGAAGCTAACGGAACGGCTACTCCTTTGATGACTGTTGTTGATGACCAACACGTTATCATGCATCTTCCTAATGGTTCTGATATGCCTGTTACTTTAGATCAAGCCGGAGTTTTGGCGTTCAGACAAGTTGTCATGGAAAATACGTATTTTGCAGCAAAATAAATTAATAGCACACAGATTTCACAGATTTCACAGATTATTTTTGAAAAATATTCAATCTGTGAAATCTGTGAAATCTGTGTGCTATTAAGCATTTCTTTCTAAATCCAGCAACTGTTTTTTTACTTCTAATCCATAAGCATAACCACCTAAACTTCCATTTGAAGCAATTACCCTATGACAAGGTATTATAATCGCGATAGGGTTTTTCCCATTGGCGGAACCTGCTGCTCTATAAGCTTTAGGATTTTTCACTGCTTTTGCTAAACCGGCATAGCTAATTGTCTTTCCGTAGGGGATTTTCAACAATTCACGCCATACTTTATTTTGAAAATGAGTTCCTGCGAAAGATGTTTTTACATCAAAATTTTTGCGTTTCCCTGCAAAATACTCGTCAAGCTCCGAACAACATTGCCGAAGGACTTGATGATCTGATTCACAAATAACGCCGGGTATTTCACAAAAAACCAGTCTTGAAATTTCATTGTTTGTCGCTTCTATTTCCAACCATCCTATAGGAGATTTGTAATGACATTTTTTTTGATGCTTCTCTGTTTTCATATTTTACTCCTGATTTACTTTCTTTTTATAATATTCCCAACGATCAATTACTTGGCGAATATAATTTAATGTTTCCACTCCCCTGAAATAGCCATATTTGCAAACACTGTCGTTATAATATTCGGGTAGTTGTTTCCATTTCAGACATTCTACCACATTGCCATCCCAGAGATACGGATTTTTACCGTATTTACCGGCTAATGCCTGAGCGTCTAATATATGAGCAATTCCGGCATTATAGGAAGCTAATATAAATCTGATTTGTTCATTTTTATCATCCACCTTTGTAAATGAACGCTGTAATGATTTGATATAAGCAACTCCGGCTTTAACGCTCGGATCAGGAAGGACTCTCTCTTGGGGAGTAATCCCGAATGCTTCTGCGGTTTGGGGCATTAAACCCATTAATCCGACAGCGCCGGCCCAGGACATTTCATTTAATTTGAATTTCGATTCTTGATAGGCCATAGAAGCCAATAGCTTCCAATCCCAATCTATTGATGATGCGTATTTTTTGAAAATATCGTCATAATTTGAAATTTTTCCTTTTCCTAATATGGGAGCAGGTTCTCCACCCGGCATTTTACTCATTTCAAAATAACGTTTCATAATAGCCCTGTAGCGGGAAGTATTCTTATCGTTTTCAAACCATTCGTCCAAAGCTTTTGCCAATTGAGGCGAGGCTTTGTTTACGACCCATGAGGAGCGTTGCGGATGACTGACTTCAAGATTGATATTGATGTTTGAATAATAGGTTTTGTTCAGTTTGGCAATATCATTATCACTTAATGTGTAGGGGATTGTTCCGGCAGAAACCATCTCTATTAAATCTTCAACAGAAACAGTGTCTTTTTCTATATCTCTAATATTGATTCCACCTCCCAATTCATTGTTAAGATTAACCAAACGTTGATAATATTTGGTTTTATCGATGACCCAAACATCTTTACCGATTAATTCCGTTACATCAGTCAATATCGTATTTTTTTTATCTGTTCGTTGTACAAGTACTTGTTTATTTATAATTTCTTGACCACAATAGATGAATTTTTCTTTGTTTGGATTTGTTACGGGAATATTATACGCCACTACATCTCCTTCTCCTGCTTCCAACATTTCCATTAAACGGTTTTCATTTTCCGCCACTTTAATTTTTAAGTTCAGATTTTGAGATTCTGCAAAACTCTTGATTAATTCATAATCATATCCCATTTCTTCACCTTTATAAATAAAATAGGTAACGGAACTGGATAATGTTAATGCCGTCAGCTGCCCGGTTTCCTTGATTTGAGGTAAATCAAGATGAACTGCCTGATTTTCCTTTTTTTTGTATTTATAGGCATAAACCGACCAGCACAAAATAGCAAAACCAATGGCTATAAGGAGAAAGTAAATTGTGCGTTTCATAATGTATATAAGTTTAGATATTCACACTTGACAGACTAAATTTTCTTTTGCTAAAATAGTTTCAGGAAATATTTCGCAAGCCTCCTGTAATAAAACATCCGTATCAGCATAACGTGCGGAAAAGTGCCCTATAATCAGTTTTTTCGCCTTTGCTTTTAGAGCAATCGTCGCAGCTTGCTTGGCGGAAGAATGTGCGGTTTCTTTTGCCCTTTGTATATCTTTTTCGCAAAAAGTAGCTTCGTGGTATAGTAAATCAACTCCTTCAATAATAGGTATAATCTTTTCCGAATAGGCAGTATCCAAGCAATAGGCATATTTTTTGGGTGGAGTAGCCGGACGAGTTAAACGATTATTGGGTACTACTTCTCCCTCCGGAGTTATAAAATTTGCTCCTTTCTTTATTTCATTCAATTGTTTTACAGGTATTTGGTAAAAATCTACGATTTCTCTGATAATGTGCGGTAACTTGGGTTGTTCTTCAAAAAGGAATCCACAGGTGGGAACCCGGTGTTTCAATGGAATCGTATAAACTTTCAATGATTTATCTTCAAAAATCAACTCATTTCCGGAAGGATTGACGGAATTAAATCTGATGGAATAAGTCATACCCTTACAAAAATAATTCAATAAGGGACGGAATATTTTTTCCGCATCGGGTTGTCCATGTATAACTACTTCTCCGGTTTTTTCCAACAAATCCAAAGTGGAAAGTAATCCGGGTAAGCCAAAGCAATGGTCGCCGTGTAAATGCGAAAGAAAAATATGATTTAGTCGATTGAAATTCAATCCCATACTGCGGAATTGAATTTGTGCGCCTTCACCGCAATCAACCATATATAATTTGTCCCGCAGATTCACGACTTGCGAACTTGGGAAATGCTTGGTAGTCGGCAAGGCCGAACCACAACCTAATATGTTAATTTCAAATCGTTCCATTTTCAGGGAATGTTAATTAATTTATGCGTTTGAATGCTTAAACGCCATTCGGAGTGCGATTTGATTTGTTCGACACAATAATTAATATTTTTTGCCGTCGCTTGAGAATCGGTATCAAAAACAGGACTTAGAAAATAATATTTAGCTTCGGGAAGTTCTTTGATTTCCGGTAATTTATCTCCTGCCATGACAGGAAGACGAATTTCGGTAACCTTGGGATTCACTTTTTTCAAAAAAGCAAAATTATTTCCTTTGGGGCTGCAAACGGTATAATCCAATAGAGAAGAAAGTGTTTTTAGGCCATTACTTTCTATAGCCTGCTTATATCCTTTCGATTTGAAAAAAAGTAAAACATCGTCAGTTAATTGCAGCGTTGGCTCGCCACCCGTCCAAATAATCCAACGACAAGGATATTGGGATATTTCAGACCAAATTTCTTCCAAAGTCATATCCGCCCCTGTATCAAATTCCGTATCGCAAAAATCACATTTCAAATTGCATTGTGTTAACCGGATGAAAATAGAAGCTTCTCCCGTCCGGGCGCCTTCTCCTTGCAAAGAATAGAATATTTCATTTACATTAAGGTTCATAAATAGCGCTTGTCTTGGGAGTCTCACTGACTTCTACGGCATATAATTCGGGTAATCTGATAAAAAAAATCTCAAACAGATAATGGGCAATGTTTTCGGATGTGGGGTGAAAAGGAAGAATATCATTCAAATGTTTGTGATCGAAATTCTTATCGATAAATTCTTTGATAAAATCCAGTTCGCGATAGTCTTTTACAAATCCGAATTCATCTAATTTTTCCGAACGCAAATGAATGGTTACTACATAATTATGGCCATGCATACGGGCGCAAGGGTGGCCGTCGTAAAGTTCGTCTAATATATGAGAGGCGGAAAATGTAAATTGTTTACTTATTTTGTACATAATAATTCATCTTCACTTTTTTGTATGATTTTCTTTGTGCATTGCAATCAAAGAATAAATAAGAATTGCAAGTGATATAACACCAAATGCTGCAAATAAATAAATTAATTCCATAATACAATTTATATAGCAAAGATAAAAATAATTTTTTGGAATGCTTAAAAACGGTTGTGAAAATTCTTTCAAATAACTACTTTTGTTGCTCAAAACAATTTATTATCAACCGGTATGGAAAATCAACTCTATATCTACAATACGCTCGATAGAAAAAAGGAACTATTTGAACCGCTTCATCCGCCGCTCGTGGGATTATATGTTTGTGGGCCAACGGTATATGGCGACCCGCACTTAGGCCATGCCCGTCCGGCAATTACTTTTGATATTTTGTTTCGCTACTTAACTCATTTAGGATATAAAGTCCGGTATGTCAGGAATATAACTGATGTTGGACATTTGGAAAACGATGCTGACGAGGGTGAAGATAAAGTCGCAAAAAAAGCACGATTGGAAGAATTGGAACCGATGGAAATTGTCCAATACTACGTGAATCGTTATCACAAGGCAATGGATGCTTTGAATGTTTTACCTCCAAGCATTGAACCGCATGCCAGCGGACATATCATTGAGCAAATTCAATTGGTGAAAGAGATTTTGGATAAAGGTTATGCTTACGAAAGTGCAGGTTCGGTTTATTTTGATGTTGAAAAATATAACAAGAAATATCATTATGGAAAACTTTCAGGACGTAATATCGAAGATTTACTCAATACTACCCGTGATTTAGACGGTCAGCAGGAAAAACGCAACAGCGTGGATTTCGCTTTATGGAAAAAAGCTTCTCCCGAACATATTATGCGTTGGCCTTCGCCCTGGAGCAATGGTTTCCCCGGTTGGCATTTGGAATGTACGGCTATGAGTAAGAGGTATTTAGGTGAAACATTTGACATACACGGGGGAGGTATGGATTTGATTTTTCCACATCATGAATGTGAAATTGCTCAATCGGCGGCTTCTATGGGACATGATAGTGTTCGCTATTGGATGCACAACAATATGATTACCATCAACGGACAGAAGATGGGAAAATCCTTGGGTAATTTTATTACTTTGGAAGAATTTTTTACCGGCAATCACAAAATGCTGACCCAGTCATATAATCCGATGACTATCCGTTTTTTCATTTTACAAGCGCAATATAGAAGTACGCTCGATTTCAGTAACGAAGCTCTGCAGGCATCAGAAAAAGGTTTGAGCCGCTTGATGGAAGCTTACAATAATATTGGAAACCTGAAAGTATCCGGACAATCGTCTGTCGATGTTAAGTCGTTGAAAACCAAATGTTATGAGGCGATGAATGACGATTTGAATACGCCGATGGTTATATCCCATTTGTTCGAAGCGACCAGAATCATCAACTCAAATATAGCCGGCCAAACTGATTTAACGCAAGAAGACATCAATGAATTACAATCATTATTCCAATTATTCTTGTTTGATTTGTTGGGAATGAAAGATGAATTGAAAGACGGAAACGCTTCTTATGATGCTTTTGCTAAAGCGGTCGATATGCTGCTTGAAATGAGAATGCAAGCCAAAGCCAATAAAGATTGGGGTACTTCCGATAAGATTAGAAATGAGCTGACGGCGCTTGGTTTCGAAATCAAAGATACCAAAGATGGTTTTGAATGGAAACTAAATAAGTAAATGGAGATAATACAGCTCACAGCCGATGGTTCGCATACGCTCTATATCCCAGAAATGGAAGAGCATTACCATTCGGTGAACGGAGCTATTCAAGAATCTCTGCATGTATATATTGAAGCCGGGCTGAATCAATGTAAAAAAGAAACAATCAATGTGTTGGAATTTGGTTTCGGCACAGGATTAAATGCTTTTTTAACAATCGTCGAGGCTGAAAAAAGAAATCTGAAAATCAATTATACTGCCATTGAAAAATATCCTTTGCCGGTATCTATAACCAATCAATTAAACTACACAAAAGGATTTTCCGATAAATTCCAAACCTGTTTTGCTCAAATACATGCTTGTGCATGGGGGAGTTTCATAAAAATTTCAGATAATTTTCAAATCAAAAAAACACAAACCGGCTTCTCTGATTTTGAATTTGAAGACAACTATGATGTGATATTTTATGATGCTTTTGCTCCCGACAAACAGCAAGAAGTGTGGTCGCAGGAAATTTTTAATAAAATATTCCAACATACTAATCCTGATGGAATTCTCACGACTTATTGTGCTAAAGGCAATATCAGAAGAATGATGCAAGCGGCCGGATTTAACGTGAAGAGAATTCCCGGGCCTCCGGGAAAGCGTGAAATGCTGCGGGCAAGGAAATTCATATAACATTCCTCAGTCGTTACAGCGAATAAACGCGATAGATATAATTCCCTATAAATAATAAGATTGTGAAGAGGAACAAATAAGTCACCCATTTGTTATTATCCAACATCGTGAAATAATATCCGATGATAAAAGCTACCGGAATATAAATAATGCATTGAATGTTATATACTGCCTGATCAAAGAAAATGGCCAATACAAACAAAACGACTATAATGATGTAGAGATATTTGAAAAAAGAAATTGTTTTGATTTTTTCGGAAATTCCGGACGCGAATATTTGGGTTGCGGTCATTATTAAAAGAAAAAGTAGAAATCCGTCCAGAACCCAATCATACCAACGAATTTCAATCCATCGTATATTGAAAGTTTTATCGAACTGAGGAAGATTATTGAAAAAAAGAGACCAGTCATTTATGTGTAAACACCAAGCGCTCAAAAACAAATACACAATAAATATGCCCAGTAAAGAAGCTGCAAAAGATTTACCGTTTAATGCCCTAAATCTGTAAAATCCAATCCAAAATAAAGGAATAAAGAATAAAAGAGGTCGCCAGATTAACATACTCCCTAACGTAAGAATTAAGGCAATATTAAACGAATCGGGTTGAGATTTCGGATTGTGATAATTTTTTAAAGTTAAAGCTAAACACAATACAAATAAAAATGCTGAGATATTGCCTTCTAAGTTATTGTATAAGGAAGGATAAGATGCAGTCAACAACAGAAAAAAAACTACAGGTAAAACAGTTTTTTTTACAATAATCCTATGTACGTAATTTATTCGCAATAATAAAAATATAATCCCAAGCTGTATAACAAAAACAAGCCAAGTAATATATTGGTAGAATGTCGCTCCTGCAAATATCCGCCCCAAGAAGATTAATACAATACACAACAATGCTATTAACCGGTTACTAACTAATGTTCTATGTATTTGTTTCAAGTATGCCATTCGAAGAAATATAGTTGTAAATTTATAAGTCAAATCCAATATCCGAACGAAAATATTTTTCTTCAAAATCAATTATACCGGCGTTCTTAAAAGATTGCCGTAGCGCTTCTTCTTTGGTTTTCCCATAAGAACTGACCGCAATAACCCTGCCGCCGTTTGTAATAATATTTCCGTTTTTATATGCTGTTCCTGCGTGGAATACGATACTCTTTGTAACTTTTTCCAACCCTGAAATTATTTTCTCTTTTTCGTAATTTCCCGGATAACCTCCGGAAACTAACATCACCGTAACAGCGCAGCGTTCGTCGAAAACAAGTTCTTGCTCGTGCAAATTACCATTGGCAACTCCGTTTAATAAATCGACAAAGTCAGACTTTATACGCATCATCACAACTTCTGTTTCAGGATCACCCATGCGGCAATTATATTCTATCACTTCGGGTTCTCCGTTTACGTTAATCAATCCGAGGAAAATAAATCCTTTGTAGTCGATATTTTCTTTTTCCAGACCCTTAATTGTCGGAATTACAATACGCTCTTCCACTTTTTTCATAAAAACCTCATTGGCAAACGGAACAGGAGAAACGGCGCCCATACCTCCTGTGTTTAATCCGGTATCACCTTCTCCTATTCGTTTATAGTCTTTCGCTTCCGGAAGTATTTTATAGGAGTTGCCGTCGGTCATTACGAATACCGAACATTCTATGCCGGAAAGGAATTCTTCGATGACAACCGTACTGCCGGCTTCACCGAACATGCCGCACAACATGGCTTCCAGTCCCTGCTCTGCTTCTTTCAAGTCGTTGATAATCAACACTCCTTTTCCTGCAGCCAGCCCGTCGGCTTTCAACACGTAAGGAGGTTTCATGGAATGGAGGAATACAATTCCCTCTTGAAGATTCTTCTTGCTCACACTCAGATAGCGGGCTGTCGGAATGTTATGGCGCATCATGAATGCTTTGGCAAAATCTTTGCTGCCTTCCAATTGCGCTCCTGCTTTTGACGGCCCTATAACAGGGATTGTTTCGAGAGCCGGATCTTGCTTGAAAAAATCATAAATGCCTTTTACTAATGGATCTTCGGGGCCTACGACTACCATTTGTATGTCGTTTTGCAAAACAAAATCTTTAATAGCGGGAAAATCATCTGCAGGAATCGCCACATTTTGCCCGACTTGTCCGGTTCCGGCATTTCCCGGAGCAATATAAAGTTTATCTATTTTTGGACTTTGGGCAATTTTCCATGCCAATGCGTGTTCACGGCCACCGGAGCCAAGGAGGAGGATGTTCATAATTTTGTTTTTTGGGGCGAAAGGCAAAGGGCGAAGGGCGAAAGAATGTTCACCTTTTGCCGTTTACCTTTTGCCTTTCGCCCTTTATTTTTTTGAATTCTTTTTGTTTTCCGCTGAAAATCTCATATTTACGGAACTCGCATTCAAGCGAGCCATTCATCAGCTTAATTTTTTCGGAAGGCCTTAAGCCTATGTTATCAAAACCTTCTCTGTTTGAAGATAATATCCAGATATCACAACCTTGGAAGACGTGCTTCATCCGTTCGCCCATCATGGAATACAAGGCCATTAACTCGATGGGATTCAACCGTTCTCCATAAGGCGGATTAGTGACTATCATACTCTTTTCGGGCGCTTTTTCATATTGTTGAAATGATTTAATTTCCAACTCAATGTATTTCGACAGTCTTGCATTTTTTACATTCTTTGAAGCAACAGAAATGGCTTTTGCAGAGATGTCGGAGCCGTAAATTTTATAATTAAATTCCCGTTCGGAGCTATCATCTTCCGTTACGCTTTGAAATAATTCTTCATCAAAATCGTCCCATTTTTCAAAGGCAAACTTATTGCGATAAATTCCGGGAGGAATATTTAATGCTATTAATGCCGCTTCAATCAGCAGTGTACCGGAGCCGCACATAGGGTCTATGAAATTACGCTGGCCATTCCAGCCGGCTTTCAATAACATTCCGGCAGCCAAAACTTCATTCAGAGGAGCTTCTGTTTGTTCGATCCGATATCCTCTCTGATGCAAAGATTCTCCCGAACTATCTAACGAAATGGTACAATCCTTATGGGAAATGTGTATATGAATTTGAAAGTCGGGATTAGTAACCCTGACAGAAGGTCTGCTTTCATTCGCCTCATCGAAAAAATCCATGATAGCGTCTTTAACCCGGTATGCTACAAATTTAGAGTGGGTAAAGGTCTCTGAATATACTACAGAATCAACGGCAAATGTTTTTTTGTCTTTCAAGTACTTTGTCCAATCGATTTTCTTTACTTCTTCATAAACTTCATCCGGATTTTTTGCAGCGAAAGTAGCAATTGGCTTCAATATTTTCAAAGCGGTTCTTAGACAGAAATTTGTTTTGTAGAGAAGTCTCTTATCGCCGGTAAAGGCAACCATCCGTCGACCTATTTCAACGTTATTGGCTCCTAAGGCAATCAGTTCGGTAGCTAAAATATCTTCCAACCCATACAAGGTTTTCGCTACCATATTGAATTCATTTTTCATCTTTTATCTCTTGGAACTCCAAAAATTTTACTTGTGATTTTATCTATTTCAACTTTCCAGATTTTCACATTATTAACAGCAGGGGCGGAATACTTAAATTCTTTATCAGAATAATGTTTCATGATAATGTTGAGAGCTTCAACTTTTTTGTCGAAATCATCTTCAAAGATTACAGTTCCCCAAGCGATTACACTTTTGGATTTCATCGTATAACTACATGCTACTTCAGCATGCTGGTATGACAAAGCATGGTCGGCGCTGAAAGTGACGCAAATACGATTATTTCTCTTTAGTATATCAATTTTAAGTCCTTCCGGACCCGAATGGAGATAAATAATTCCGTCTTTATATCCGAAATTCATGGGAAGCACATAAGGAGTTCCATCCGTATCGGCTAATCCAATATAACAAACATCACACTTGGCGATGATTGCTTCCATTTCTTCTTTTGAAGTAATAAATATTGAAGGCATATTTTTAAAGAATGAAGAATTAAGAATGAAGAATTAAGAATGAAAAATGAAGAATGAATTTATGCACGCTAATTCTTCATTCTTAATTCTTCATTCTTAATTATATATGTTCCTTTTCCGGTACAAATTTCAGATGCTTCGGTGATAATAATGGTTCTTACTCCGAAATTTAATGCTTGAAAAGCGTTTTCGAGCTTGGGAATCATTCCCCCGCTGATAATGCCTTCTTCGACATATTGTTTAAACAGGTCTTCATCGATTTCGGGAATGATGCTATTATCGTCGTTTTCATCTTGCAATACACCTTTTTTCTCAAAGCAATATATCAATGTCACATCATAATCGTAGGATAATGATTTTGCCACTTCTCCTGCAATAGTATCTGCGTTGGTGTTTAACAGATTACCTTTCCCATCGTGAGTAATCGGCGATAATACAGGAACTATGTTTTGTTTTAAAACATCAATCAAGGCTTCTGCATTTACCAGACTGACATCTCCCACAAAACCATAATCGATTTCTTTAACCGGACGTTTATCCGAAAGAATCACATTCATATCTGCGCCGGTTAATCCCAACGCATTTATATTATGAGCCTGCAATTTAGCCACAATATTCTTATTGACTAAACCGGCATATACCATCGTTACGACTTTTAAGGTTTCGGCATCCGTAATGCGCCGGCCATCAACCATTTGGCTTTCTATTCCAAGTTTTTCCGCAATTTTAGTAGCTGAACGGCCGCCGCCATGTACAAGAATTTTATTGCCTGCAATAGTAGAAAAATCAGTAAGCAACTGCTGCAAGGACTTTTCATCTTCTACAATTTTGCCTCCGACCTTAACTATCGTAATTTTTTCCATTTGTTTTTTATTGACATTATTTGAGTGCAAAACTACAAAAAATTCTTTTTCAGCCCTCTAAAAAACAATTTTTTACCTTAGTAACCTGAGTTTTGGATAAGAAATTTTATAATATATTAATATTCAACATATTAATAGCCAACATTGAATTTATAAGTTCTGTTTTTTGCCCGAATGGGCTTGATTTTCATAACCGCAGGTTATTAAATCGACATTTATTTTCATTCTGTATGTTTTTCATGCCCGCACATTGCCTCTAACAGCCCGATATACGATGATTTTAACTAAACATTTCTATTGTGAACAATTTTTCAAGTTTTGAGAACAATAATAACAGCTATTGACGTGAATTAACTCGATATTTGGCCTTGTAATTATTAATTTATTTTTTAATTTTAAAAACAAATTTGTATGAAAACAAAATTACTGATTTTAATGATGGCTATTGCATTGTTTACCAATGTGAAGGCGCAAGAATTGTACAACATCAATTTCAGCTCAAGCGAATGGTTGACTGCTTTTACTGATGCAACAGGTACAGACCCCACTACTTTAGGTAATAACTCCTTTATTAACGTACTACCTGCAGACGGAAATCCCGGGACATCCGTGACTGTAAATGAAGAAGTATTTCTCTTTGATGGCAATTTTTTCAGAGATGGTACCTCAGATGT
>Ga0123357_10002169_pt1 | contig 21628 bp, 19 predicted proteins | sample TergutEmb28metaG_FD_89873 | JGI IMG/M metagenome (GOLD analysis project Ga0123357, IMG submission 89873) | Embiratermes neotenicus P4 segment gut microbial communities from Petit-Saut dam, French Guiana - Emb289 P4 | ecosystem: Host-associated > Arthropoda: Insects > Digestive system > Gut ... | reverse complement strand
CTCCCAGTATCTCCCGGCATCAATCCCCTTGACGACCTCCTCAATCCCTGACACCACCAGCCGATACCCAAGGGCGGTCGCCATGGATCGGAACTCTTGGTCGCGATCAACCGGAACTCCTGGTCGCGATCGGTCGGAATTGGTGGTCGTCTTCGTCGGAATGCGCACTCCGACTGCTTACGGGCGCGAGGTTGGGACGAAAACTGCTGCTGAGATTGTACATGAGGCGGTACTCGAGTTGACCTACACAGCCAACGATATGGCCCCCTTTGCCCGTGCTCTCGGTTATGTTGGCGCGCGTGGAAAGACAAAGCCGCCCTTCCGATGGGACGAGGAGCGACGGTTCAAGTTGCGGGCGAAGCTGGACGCCCTCTATTTTATCCTCTACGGCGTGTTCGATCCATCCAACCCGACGCAGGGGCGCGACGATGTGCGGTACATCTATTCGACTTTTCCGATCGTCGAGCGGATCGAGGCTGGCATCTATTGCCGCTATCGTAGCCGTGATTTGTGCCTCGCATGGCTCAACGCGCTCACCGCTGGCCAACCGGATGCTCAGGTAGACGGGTAGGCGGCATAACCCAATACACTGTTGATGCTTACAGTCGGAGTTCCCTGAGCGTGAGGACAAAGCTAATGCTAAACTGATTTCGAATGGGCTGGACTCAGATAGGACGAATATCGCTGTATAATGAATCAACTCGGTGGTTTCAGGAGCATCGTGTAACAGATGCTTGCAGATGATGATGGCTACGAGTCTCCTATTGTCGTTTTCAGGTTGAAGACATTGCGAGCTTGCGGGCAGACCAGCAGGCGGCCTGTCGAAACAACGTTGCGGCACACGCATCGAGGTCGAAGGTGTGTGCCCGGCTTGCTTGATTGCGTCTGCTGGGAACGGTCTGGAACTCAAGGCCAGGCAAGATCTGCCCGACCCTGTACAGCGAGACGCAAGCGTGCCGGCGGACGGGTTGTCAGGGCTGCGCCATGATCGCCACAGCCCGGGCAGCCGTCAGTCCTTCCAGGGGTCGATTTCGCCTTCCCCGGCCATGACCACGCCGAAGGGGCGCAAGCTGTGGACCACACGCACGCAGTCGGCGTGGTGGGCCAGCACGTCGGGAAGACGCCGGTAGGCCATCGGGCTCTCGTCGATATCGCCGCCGATCAGGGTGATGCTGCGGGCTTTGAGCCATTCTTCCATCTCGTCGCGGGTGAAACGCCGCTTGGCCTCCTTGCGGCCGTGCCGGCGCCCGGCGCCATGCATCGCCGAATGCAGCGAGGCGCGGGCGCGCGGGCTGTCGATGCCCTCAAGGATCACCGCGTCGTCGCCCATGGAGCCGCCGACGAAGCCCTTCTGGCCTGGAAAGGCCGGAGTGGCGCCTTTGCGCACCACCCACAGATCCCTGCCGTCATGGGTTTCGCGCCAGGCGTAGTTATGGTGGTTGTGGACGACCTCGCAGATCACGCCGCCCAGGATCCGGCGCACGCGTTCCACCACCCACTCGCGCCCGGCATAGGCGTAACGCCCCGAGAGCGTCATCGCCGCGATGTAGCGGCGGCCCAGCTCGCTGTCCTCGTCCACCACGGCCGGCGGCACATGGATGCCATCCCTGCCGCCGGCGGCCTTGAGATAGCGTGTGGCGCAGGCATGGCCGAGGCCGCGGCTGCCGAAATGGACGCCGATCCAGACGAAATCGTCTTCATCGCGCAGCAGATCGACATAGTGGTTGCCGGCACCGACGGTTCCAAGCTGGGCCGCGGCTTTCTGGCGATAGTCTGCCATGTCGGAGCAGCGCCAGGCGTCGTCATCGTCGAACAGCTCGTGCCCGGCATCCTCGGCGTTGTTGCGGCCGATACCGAAGGAAATCCTGTGCGCGACATCGCGCAGGATGGTCGTGGTCCGGGCGCTGATGTCGGCGAACCGGGTGTCGAGGCGCACCGCCATATTGCCGCAGCCGATGTCGAAGCCGACGCCGGAGATGCTGATCTGTTTCTCATAGGCGATGACGCCGCCGACCGGCTGGGCATAGCCGAGATGGCCGTCGGCGCAGATGACGCCGGCGACGACATTGCCGACGCCCATGCAGGTCTTCATCTGGGTGAGTGTCGCCTCCTCGTGCTCGCCGAATACCGTGAGCGGCGCGTTGCGGAGACGCTCCTGCTGGGGAGGCGGCTCCGGCTTGAGGGCGGCAAGACGCTCCTTCCTCAAAAGCTCGTGCCAGGCGCACCAGGCCGGCTGTCCGCGGCCTTCTCCGACCCGTGAATCGGGATCGATGCCGGCTTCACGACAGAGCTGGCGGGCGCGTTCCTTGTCAGGGTCAACACGTGTCATCGAACCATCCTCACGGGATAAACGTAAAATCTGCCGCAGGTGGCCCGCCTGAAAGCCTTGAGGGCGAAAAGCGGGCTTCCTGCGTGGACGGGCTTTCGCGGCGGCGGCACATAGGGCAGGGGCGGTGCGCTGTCAACCAGGTGAGAACTGGGAAAAAGGAAACAGGCGAACAGGAGAACAGAGGGGGTACAGGTCACGATAGGGGGGCTTGAGGCCTGTGAGAAATTCGGGATTAATAGGGAACGAAGCCGACCTCACGGACGCCAGGATGCATCGCAGCGATTGATGGCGAGATGTTCAACGGCGAGGAGCCGGTCTTCGGCGACCCCGTCTCGTGCCGCCATATTGATTTTCTCAATTATTTCCGCGTCTTCCTGGGCTGGCCGGGATCACGATCGGGAAGGCGTCTTCGACATTCGCGCCACACGGCGCATGAACCAGCTTTATGCAGCCTGTCGGATTTGATGTTGGAAATTCTGCAGCCAGGCGGGTTTTCGGAGTCGCGAAGCCCATTTTCGCTGCGATCGCCGGTTCCAGTGAGTGTGCCGCTGATTGTATACAGTATACAATTCGCGAAATTGCCACAATTCGCTGTTTCGCTGCGGATCGTATATAAAATACATTTGCCGACGCGCAGTATTTTCCGTTGTGTCCGTTGCCGGCTCTCGATAACCTCCCATCATATTTGAGTGGGAAGAGTTATTATGGGCAATACCATCGACGCCAGTTACGGCCGCACCGCGCAAGCCTCAGCAGATTCCGACGATCAAGGGGTGATGACCGATGACCGAGAGATGACCGAGGCACAGAAAAGAAAAGCAAAAGAAGACTATGCCATTGAGAAACAGAAAGCCTTCCAGGCCCACGAGAAATACAAAGAGGAGAATCATGGCGGCAGTTTCTTCGGCAACCACTATTACAACGACGAGGATTATCTCCCCCCAGCACAGTACAAGATCTTCAAGGGTCTGCAGGAAGCCAACGATAGGGCGCGCGCCAGGGACGTCTCGGCTGGTGCCGTTGCGGTACGATCGACAGCCGATACGGCAACGATGGGTCTGACTGAGCTGGCTTATGACGCCGGCACCTATGGGACAGGCGAACAGTCCTGGGCGGAAAATGCCAGTGAAAACAGGGAGAACCGTGAGGCCGCAGAGCGGCTGCATCCGTGGGCTTCACGTGCCGGTACCGCAGTTGGTGTTGCTGGTTGGTGTGCAATCGGCTGGGAGAGCGGGGCGGCGAAAGCAGTCGTCAGTGGCGGAGGCGCTGCGCTTCGTGTCGCTGGTGTCGGCGCGGCAATGGGGGCGGTAAATGGGGCGACCCATAATGACGGCTCTGTTCAGGAGGCTACCGCCGGTGCCGGAGTCGGTGCTCTCGCTGGCGGGGCGACGGGCGTAATCGGAGCCAAGCTAACCGAACTCGCTGCACCCTATGTCTCAAAATTCGTTTCCACCATTGCCTCCACAGAGCTGCGCCGTGGTTTGAAACCGCTTCAATATGAGGAATTTGCCCATCTCTCTGGCAGATCGGCGAATTGGGAAGCCGAGGCCACCGCAAGGGCTGCAGCCAATGGCGGGGCTGGGGCGGACGGAGGCAACCTCGCAGGTCGCAGCGCGGGTGATGCTGCTGGTCGGGAAGGCGCAGTCGCCAACCCCAGCAAGGCACAGCCGACCATCGGGAATGGCGCACCAGCCGCGATCGGGAGCGCGACGGCGCGCTTTGGAAAGTCAATCAAAGTGGATTATAAGGGGACATTCTTTTCAGCCAACCCAGCGTTAAAAGGAAAAGTCGTCGTCCATCACGCGGTTGAACAACAGACGTTGGCGCGTTTTCCTGGTGTCGTAACGAAGTCGGAAATGCACTCGCTGGAAAACCTTCGTGGTATCCCAAAGGGAGTAAACTCGGATGTCCATTTGAGCAAAATAAGACGGGAGTGGAACCAATTCTATCGAACGCACCCAAACCCGACGAAACGGCAACTTCTTGATAAGGCGACAGAGATCGACCGAAAATATGGATCGCACTTCAATCCGCCTCGATAGGTGAAAAAATGGGCTATTTCTATGTTGAACCCGAAGTTGCTGGAGCGCTTGGCGACCGTACAGTTATGGATCGTAGCGTGCACCCACCCATTGTGAAGCGACTCAACTATCATCTTGAGGGATGGCTGGGCGATGCAATTCTGGAAAGCTTCCCCATTTTCATTGCTACCACCGCTGCCAAAGATCAATTGTTGAAAATGGGCGCAACTGGCGTAGTCTTCGACGAACTGGATATGACCATCTCGGACCAGTTTAGAGAACTGTATCCTGATCGTGACGTACCTGTATTTGTCTGGTTGAAGCCAGAGGGGAAGGCTGGGCACGATGATTTTGGAGCGGCTATTGATGGTCGCTTGGTCGTGTCAAAACGAGTACTCGATATGTTCGACAGCGTCGGTCTTGCTAACGCATTGGTCGAACCATTCGCCGAATAACCAGGAGGTGGACGCCAACACACTCGGCGAGCCGATTTCGCGCGAGACCACGTCGTAAACCTCAAGAATGGCGCGGCCTCTGCCGCAGATGTTGCCACGGTTGAATCCTGGCGGGTCAAGGCAATCTCAGATTGCACCACGGAGAAGTCTTGTCGCCGAACACACCGAGGGGCCGAGCACGCGGAGCGTCCGTGAAATTGCCGCTGAGACCGGATATTCCATTCAGCGTGTCCGGTCGCTGCTGTCCCGGGCCGAAACGGAAATGCGGCCCTGCGGGCGAAAGGTGACAAACGAAAAATCCGCCGTGTCATAGCCGGCGGCGCTGTGCCCCTGCCGCGAGGACTCCACCCATTTCGCCTTGTCCAGAGCAAAGAAAGCATCGCGAATTTTCAGGAATTTCGATGGGATCACTGGTGCCAGTGTGATCCGGGATTGCATACGATATTCAATCTCAGAATCTCGTGTGAATTCAATATCCCTGCCGTAGATTGGATACCGTATACTGTATACAAAAAACATTCGTTGGCACGCATTTTGGGGGTGTGTCCGTCCCTGGCTCTTGATTACCTCCGGGTAAATTTGAGCGGGGAAGAGTTTTAGGGATGATGTCGGCCGGGCTGACAGCGACAATTACAGCAGGGTCTCAGCAGATTCATCCGCTTTCGACGAAAAGGAAGCCAGGCATTTCCAGGATGTACTGCGGAACCTGGGTGATTCCGGCAAGGCGCAGGATGCCGCCGGCGATGACGTGGCCGAACAGAACCACAGTGGCGGTAGCTCCCCCAGCAATTGGGACATTCCCCTGTTTCCGCAGATGACCTGGCAGCTGTATGACCTGCCACAGAAGAAAAGCGAGCCGGAACAGAACGGAGCGCAGGAGCAGACTGGGAACGACCAGCCAACGAAAAGCGAAAAGCTGGGCGGAAGGCCTGGTGGATCGGCTCCAGGACAGCGTTGATGTCGTAAAAAAGGAGGTCAGAAAGGACGTCACGGAAGGCGTCGAACTGGCTGTCGAGTAAACGCCCGTCAAGAGCAGTATCACGGAGGCGGGGGGAAACCGCCAGGCGCCAGTTCGAATCCGGCAAACTCGAAGGCCGGGGCTACGGTGCAGCCGACCAGGGTCCAGTCCCCCAGCGTGCGCGCGCTCTGCCAGGCATGGGCGGCGACCACGGCCTGGGGCCGTTCGCCTGCAGCGAGGTCGCTTCCGAGACGAAGCCGGTGTCGGGCACCGGCTTCGAGGATGTCAAGTTCGAGGACGGCACCCGCATAGTGATGCCAGACCTCAGCTGCATCAACGCGATGCCAGCGCGAGACCTCGCCGGCCTGGAGCAGAAAATAGATCGCGGTCGAACGCGACCGGCCGGCGCTGTCGGACGCCGGGTCGCGAAAGGTCTCGCAGTAATGGCCGCCCTCGGGATGGGGCTTGAGCCCGAGAGCCAGGATCAGATCGGCGGCGCTCTGCATCACGGCCTCACGACCTGTTCTTGCGCTCGCGCAGTTCAGTGAAGACGGTGACGGCATCTGCGCCTTTCATGTGAAGGCTGGCGGCCACTTCGGGAATGTCCGCACGCAGGAAGACGTTGGCTTTCTTCTCGTCGCCGAGCAGACAGGGCGTTGCAGGTCTGCCTGCGGCGGCAAGGCGGCGGACTTCTTCTTCACGGGCGCGCAGGGCGGCATTGTCGGGTTCGATGGTGAGCGCGAAGCGGATATTGGCAGCGGTATATTCGTGACCGCCATAGACACTGAAACTGTCCGGGAGCGCACGCAGCCTGAGCAGCGAATCCCACATCATGGCGTAGTCGCCTTCGAAGACGCGGCCGCAGCCGATGGAAAACAGCGTGTCGCCGGTGAACACGATCTTTTCAGTATCGAAGACATAGCACAGATGATCCAGGGTGTGGCCCGGGGTTTCAATCACCCGCGCCAGCAGCTCGCCGATTTTGACCACGTCGGCGTTGCCGACGCGGCAATCGACGCCGGGCTTGACGCCGCTGCGGTCGGTTGAGGCCACGACGCGACAGCCGTATTTCTGCTTCAGTTCGGCGACACCGCCGGTATGGTCGCCATGATGATGGGTGATCAGGATGTCACTGAGCTGCCAGCCCTCGGCTTCCAGGGCGGCAATAACGGCCGCGGCGTCGGGGGCGTCGATTGACGCGGTGGCGCCGCTTGAGCTGTCGTGGACGAGATAGCCGAAATTGTCGTTGAGGCAGGTGAAAACGCGGATTACGGCAGCCATGACATCTCCCTCAGCGGCCCTGAAGTCGGAGGGAATATGACCTCAAAGCGGGGCCGCGCGCAACATATGTTAACCCTGCCCGTCGCGGATCCGCCCGCTCCTGACAGGCGGTGCGGCAAAGCTGGCGTGCCATTTCGTTTTTCAACGGCTAAGGTGTCTGGGTGTAGAGTCCGGCGGCCGGAGGCGTTAACCTCTCGGTCGAAAAATGCGAAGGCGAAAAGGCCGCTCGACGGTCGCTGTGTGCGGGCGCCAGGGGCCGGACTTTCGGAACCGACGATGAGCATTGATGTCATTGATCTCAGGGATTTCTATTCGCAGCGCCTCGGAATCGTGGCGCGACGGCTGATCAATCGCGGTATCCGCGCGCGCTGGCCGGATGCCAGGGGACAGCGCGTGCTCGGCATCGGCTATCCGACGCCCTATCTCGGCCTGTTTCGCGAGGATGCCGAGCGCTGCATCGCCTTCATGCCGGCGATGCAGGGGGTGCTGAAATGGCCAAGCGGCCGGCCGGCGCTGGTGGCGCTGGTCGATGAATGCGCGATGCCGCTGCCGGAAGCGGCGATCGACCGCATCATCCTGATTCACGCACTGGAAATGTGCGACGATGCCGCTGCGCTCCTGCGCGAGGTGTGGCGGGTACTGGCGCCTTCGGGCCGCGTGCTTGCCGTGATCCCGAGCCGCAGCGGCGTATGGGCGCGCAGCGACAACACGCCCTTCGGCCATGGGCGGCCCTATTCGCGTTCCCAGATCACCGAATTGCTGCGTCAGACCTGGTTCACGCCCACCGCCTGGGACGAGGCCCTGTTCATGCCGCCTTCTGCCGGAGGCTGGGTGCTGAAGTCGGCTCTGATATGGGAGCGCCTGGGGGCGTCGCTGTCACTGCCCTTTGCCGGGGTCCATCTCGTCGAGGCCACCAAGCAGGTCTATCGTCTCATTCCGGCGCGGCGCGCCAACGCGCGCCTGATCGGAACCCTGAAACCGGCGCTGCTGCCCGGTTCATCGCCCGCCACCGGACTCTGATCGCATGGAACCGCCGAAGGTCGGACGCCCAGGGTCGGACGTCCAGGTCGGACAAAAGGCGGTTCGCATCCGGCTCAAAAGCCGAAAAATGAAAATGCCTTCGTCCAACCGCGATGGTGGGTAGAAATGAGCGGGTTCTAGTCGCCTGACGAATCGTCACCGCTGCCGGGTGTGGGCATCGCTTCGCGTTCCGGGCGCGGGCCATGGGGGCGGCGGCGACGGCGTGGATAGCGCTCCGCTCCGCCGCTCTCGAAGCTGCCGCCGCCATTGATCTGGGGTTGCGGCCCGGTGATGAAGGAGGGCAGGCGGTCGACGCTGGCGGCCTCCCCAATGACCGGTTGCGGCTGGTTCTGCGGCTGGGGTTGGAACTGGAACTGGGGCTGCGGACGGTATTCGCGCTGGTAGGGCGGGCTGGAGTCGCGGTGCTCGCGCGGCCTCTCGTTGCGCTCGCTTCTGTCGCTTCTCTCACTTCTGTCGCTCTGTGCCGGGACAAAGCCCGGCTCCTGGCCGAAATTGGAAAAATTCTCACCGTCGTCGTCGCTGTCCTCGCTGACGGTGTCCTCGCTGCGCGGCTGCTGGCTGGCACGGAGCTGTTCCTGCGCCGCGGCGATGAGGCGGAAGTAATGTTCGGCGTGCTGGTAGAAATTCTCGGCGGCGACGGGGTCGCCGGAGGAGCGCGAGTCGCGCGCCAGCTGGAGGTATTTCTCGGCGATATGCGAGGCGGTGCCACGCGTCTTGCCATCCGGACCGTTTGATTCGTAGACCCGTGTCAGGGGGTTCTGGCCGCGCCGGCTGTTGTTGTTGTTGTTATTGTTGTTGCGGTTGCGCATCCGCTGCTTGTTCTGACCGTGTCTCATGTCCTGCCCTTGTTCAGCTCTCTGGCGAAGTTTCACGCTGTTATCTGCCGCCGGGTTCCGTCCGCTGTCCATTCCAGCAAGGCGCATGCGGCAATGCGCCGAGCGCCAGGAGATGTCGCCTCAAATCTGTCAAACGTCGCGCTCACAACCGCGCGTTTTCCGGGATCGCAGCCTCTCGGCACCGGCGATCTCGTTTTCGTCGGCCTGGCGAAACAGGCCATGGTTTCCTGCCTGAAGACTCCCGCGCCACTCTTAAGACTCTTGCGCCACTCTTAGGCTTTCATTCACGTTGAGATAAAGAAGCAGCACGGCTTCACCATCCAGCAAACCCAGCGACAGAAGCGGTCTGGAATCCCTGACCTGCCCGATTCGCGCGCCAGAGGCCCGTTTCAACCCTTTCGGTGCGCCGGGCCGGTGCCGTCATGGGAGCGAAAGTAGTCGCTCCGGAAGCATATTCCAAGCGATTTTTTTCCCGGAACCCGGGTCAATATTCTTTCCACCCCGCAATCGCCCGGGGGGTTCCCGAAAGATCGGCCCGGGGCGGGGTGCGGATTACCAGTGACGCCGCTGCCATCAGAGCTTCAACCGCGCCGCCCTGGCTCTGGCCGATCTCGACGACGAGCGCGCCGCCGCGTTTCAGTGCGCCGGCCGCCTGCGGGATCAGGGCGCGGTAGGCGTCAAGTCCGTCGACCCCGCCGTCGAGGGCAAGATGGGGATCGTGATCGCGGACCTCACGACTGAGAAAGGGAATATCGGCGGAGCGGATATAAGGCGGGTTGGAGACGATGAGGTCGATGCCGCGGGCACACAGCGAGGTGCCGAAATCGCCGACGAGGAAGGCCGCACGCCGACCGGTTCCGAGGGCACAGGCATTGCTGCGGGCTGTACGCAGGGCGTCGATGGCGCGGTCGATGCCAAGGCCGAAGGCGTGGGGGATTTCGCAAAGCAGCGCAACCAGAAGTGCGCCGCTGCCGGTGCCGATGTCGACGATGGTCGGACGGTCGGGTGCCGGGAGCGCGGGTGCGATCTCAAGGGCCAGTTCGACCACGGTCTCCGAGTCTGCCCGCGGGTCCAGAGTGGCTGCGCTGAGGGCAAAGCAGAGGCCCCAGAACTCCCTCTGCGCCACGATGCGCGCTACCGGGCAGCCGTCCATGCGCCGCCGCCCATATCGCGCCACCGTCTCCCATTCGGCCAGGCTGAGCCGGCGCTGGCCCTGGGTCACCAGCGCGGTGAGGTCGAGGCCGAGGGCGGCGCCGACCACAAGCCTTGCTTCCGTGGCGGCCTCGTCGATGCCGGCTGCGTGGAGCTGTGCCGCCAGCAGCCTGCGGGCCTGTGTGATCGAAGGCGGTGCGGGCTCAGTCATTACTTTGTGCAGCGAGCTGCGCGGCCTGGTGTTCGGTGGTCAGCGCCTCGATCAGTTCGCCCAGAGCCTCGCCCGATATCACCTGGGGCAGCTTATACAGGGTCAGGTTGATGCGATGGTCGGTGACGCGCCCTTGCGGGAAATTATAGGTACGGATCCGCTCGGAGCGGTCGCCGGAGCCGACCTTCTCCCTGCGGTCGGCGGAACGGGCGGCATCGAGACGCTGGCGTTCGGCGTCATAGATGCGGGAGCGCAGAATATTCATGGCCGAACCGCGGTTCTTGTGCTGGGAACGGCTGTCCTGCATCATCACCACGATGCCGGTGGGGATATGGGTGATGCGGATCGCCGACTCGGTCTTGTTGACGTGCTGGCCGCCGGCACCCTGGGCGCGCATGGTCTCGATCCGGAGGTCCTCGTTGCGGATGTCGACATCGACGTCCTCGACTTCCGGCAGAATGGCGATCGTCGCAGCCGAGGTGTGAACGCGGCCCTGGGTCTCGGTGTCGGGGACGCGCTGGACGCGATGGGCGCCGGACTCGAATTTGAGTTTGGCGAAAGCCCCGCGCCCCTGTACCTGGGCGATGATTTCCTTGTAGCCGCCGACGGTGCCGTCGCTGGCCGAGATCACCTCGACCTTCCAGCCCTGAAGCAGGGCGAAACGCTCATACATGCGGAACAGATCGCCGGCAAACAGCGCGGCCTCATCGCCGCCGGTGCCCGCGCGGATTTCCAGCATCACGTTGCGCTCGTCCATGACGTCCTTCGGCAACAGGGCAAGGCGGATGTCGCGGGCGAGGCTCTCGATCGCTGCTTCCAGTGCGGCGCTCTCGGCCTCAGCCAGGCTGCGCAGGTCGCTGTCGGTGGCTGTGTCGGCGATCAGTGCCGTGGTGTCAGCGAGCTCTTTGAGCTTGCTGCGCCAGGCCTTCACGGTGGTGATGAGGGGGGTGATCTCGGCCAGCTCGCGGCTTAACTGGACGAAGCGCTCCGAACTCAGTTGCGTCAGCAGTTCCGCTTCGAGGGTGGCGTGGCGCGCCAGCAGAATGTCGAGTTTGGCTTCGGGAAGGGACGGCATCGGTCAGGGTCTCAGGTCTGGCGAGGAAGGACGCAGCGAAACGGCGGGCACCACCTCTAGAGCGGCAGCTGCATCATCTCGGCGAACTCCATCAATCTCTGCCTTATCGGGATGCTGCCTGCCGGGGCGTCGAGCAGCGGTGTGAGCATGGCTTCGGCCTTGTCGGCGTCGAGTTCAAGCACCATCGCTTTCACCGGCCCCAGCGCGGTCGCCGACAGCGACAGCGAACGATAGCCCATGGCAATCAGGACGAGCGCGCCGAGCGTGTCGGAGGCCATTTCGCCGCACAGGGAGACCGGCTTGCCCGCCGCCCTGGCCTTGCGCGCGATGTCGCGCAGCACGCGCAGGATCGGGACCGACATGGTGTCGAAACGGGAGGCGACCTTGGGGTTGCCGCGGTCGACCGCGAAGATAAACTGGAACAGATCGTTGGATCCGACCGAGATGAAATCGACCCGCTCCAGCAATTCGTCGAGTTGATAGAGCAGCGCCGGAACTTCCACCATGGAGCCGAGGCTGATGCGCTCGGGAAGCGCATGGCCGTGGTGGCGCAGATAGGTCAATTCGTGCTCGACCAGGCTCTTTGCGGTATCGAATTCGGCGACGTCGGAGATCATCGGGAACATGATGCGCAAGGCGCGGCCCCCGCCGGCGCGCAGCAGAGCGCGGATCTGGCCGCGCAGCAGACCGGGGCGGTCGAGGCCGAGACGGATGGCGCGCCAGCCCAGCGCCGGATTTTCCTCGTCGACGGTCTCCATATAGGGCAGGACCTTGTCGCCGCCGATATCGAGGGTGCGGAAGGTCACCGGTTTGTCGCCGGCGGCATCCAGCACCGAGCGATAGAGAGCCAGCTGATCGGCTGCCCGCGGCAGGCTGAGGCCGACCATGAACTGGAGTTCCGTGCGGAACAGGCCGATGCCGGCGCTGCCGGTGTCGTCGATATGGGGCAGGTCGATGATCAGGCCGGCATTGATCATCAGTTCGACCGCCTGGCCGTCTCTGGTGACGCTGGGCCGGTCGCGCAGAGCGAGATATTGCGCCCGCCGGTGGGCACGGAAGCGCACGCGTTCGGCAAAAGCGGCCTCAATCTCCGAGGAGGGGCGGATATAGATGGATCCGGAAGTGCCGTCGACGATGATGGCGTCGCCGGGATCGGCGATGCCGGGCGCGTTCGGCACCCCGCCGACCGCGGGGATGCCGAGCGCGCGGGCGACGATCGAGACGTGCGAATTGGCGGTGCCTTCCTCCAGCACCAGGCCGCGCAGCTGCCTTGGGTCGTAATCGAGCAGCGCCGCCGGTCCCATGGAGCGGGCAATGACGATGGTGTTGTCGGGCAGCTGCTCGCGCGGCGGGGCGTGCTGCTGGCCGGCGAGCTGGCGCATCAGACGGTGGCCGAGATCCTCCAGATCGTGCAGGCGGTCGCGCAGATAGGGATCAATCGAACGCAGCATGCGCGCCCTTGTGTCCGATTGCACGCGCTCCACCGCAGCCTCGGCGGTGAGCCCGGTGGCCACGGCCTCCCGCAGCTTGTGCGACCAGCCCTGGTCATTGGCGAACATGCGGTAGGCATCGAGCACCTCGCGGTGCTCGCCGCCTTCGGCGACGTCGCCGCGTTCCAGCAGGCGATCGAGATCGGCGCGCAGCTTGGTCAGCGCGGCGTCGAGGCGCCCGGTTTCGGCGACCGGATCTTCGGCGATGTAATTATTGATGACCACCCGCGGTTCATGGAGCACGACATGGCCGAGCGCGATGCCGTCGGAAAGAATGGACCCGCTCTTGTGCAGCGAATGGCGTGCTGCGGGTTCATGGCCGGGCTTGGCCAGCGCTGACAATTCGCCTGAGGCGATGAGTTCCGCCAGTACCATGGCGGTGGTCTGCAGCGCCTCCAGTTCCTCCTCGACATAGGTGCGTTTGGCGCGGTTCTGTACCACCAGAACGCCGAGCGTGTTGCCGGCGCGCAGGATCGGCACCCCGAGGAAGGAATGATAGATTTCTTCGCCGGTCTCGGGGCGGAAGGAGAAGGCGGGGTGGTTCTGGGCGTCGTTGAGATTGAGCGGAGTGGCTTCGCTGGCGACGCGGCCGACCAGACCTTCCTCGGCATTGAGCACCGTCTGGTGCACCGCCTCGCGGTTGAGCCCCTCGGTGGCATAGAGTTCGAGCGTGTTGTCGACGCGCAGGACATAGACCGAGCACACCTCCGCCACCATATTGGCGGCGATCAGCACCACGATCTTGTCCAGCCGCTCCTGGGCCGAAACCTGCTCCGCCATGGTTTCGCGGAGCCGTCTCAATAAGACGCGGGGACCTCCCGACGCGCTCCGCATGTGGCCTTGATCTCCCTCTTGGGACCCGCCCGTCGGGTCAGCCGGAATTCGGCAAAAAACAGCAGGATATCGTTTTGTCGCGGTCTCAGCTCATGTCGCTGCGGCGTGACTGGCGGGTCCTTGAACCTTGGTGGCTGAGGCCCGCTGCATCGCGGGAAACCCCTGGTCCGCCAATGGCGAAGGAAGCCTTGTTTTGCCGCAACTGCCTGGGTCGGACAAGTTGGGAATTTTCCTTTTCGGCCTCCAGGGTCACCCTTTGCCAGCCATCCTTTCGACCTGGCGCAATCTCGAGCTGGTGGAATCCCGATTTGGCGGATCGCGGTCGGGATCGCTCTGGAGCAAGGCCGAAAGGGGACCAGACAGTGGTTTTCAGGCAAGCGCAGATGGGTTCGCAATGACAGCGGGACCGCGAAAGGCGGTGGCTGCGCCGGCACCGGATCAGGGTGCGGCGCAGCAGGTCCTGCGGCCTAGACCTGATCGAGGCCGTAGAGCGTGTGCAGGATGCGGACGGCAAGCTCGGTATAGGCGGAGTCGATCAGGAGCGAGAATTTGATCTCAGAGGTGGTGATGGCGCGGATATTGATGTCGCGCTCGGCCAGCGCCCTGAAAGCCATGGCCGCGACGCCGGCGTGGCTGCGCATGCCGCTGCCGATCACCGAGATCTTCGAAACATCGGTGGCGGTGTCGAGCCGGGCGTAGCCGATATGGTCCTTGGCCGTGGAAATTGTGGCCTTGGCGCGGGCATGGTCGGCGGCGGGAACTGTGAAGGTGAGGTCGGTGGTCCTGCCATCCTCCGAGACATTCTGCACGATCATATCGACATTGATATTGGCTTCGGCGAGAGGGCCGAAAATCGCGGCGGCAATGCCGGGGCGATCCTCGACATGGCGCACCGAAATCTGGGCCTCATCCCTGGAGAAGGCGATTCCGGTGACGACGTGGCTTTCCATGATTTCCTCCTCAGCGCAGATCAGCGTGCCCGGCGGGGTGGCGGCCGGGTCGATGTCCTCCGGCCTGTCAAAACTGGAGCGGACGAAGATCGGCATGCGGTAGGCCATTCCGAGTTCCACCGAACGCACCTGCAGCACCTTGGCGCCCTGGGAGGCCAGTTCCAGCATGTCCTCGAAGGCAATGCGATCAAGCCGTCTTGCCCTCGGGACCACCCTGGGGTCGCAGGTATAGACGCCGTCCACGTCGGTATAGATGTCGCAGCGGTCGGCTTTCACGGCCGCAGCAATTGCCACCGCCGAGGTGTCCGAGCCGCCCCGGCCCAGTGTCGAGATGCGGCCGCCTGCGGGTTCGATCCCCGGGAAGCCGGCGATCACCGCCACCTCTTTGTGGTCCTGGAAGCGGCTGATCAGGCCGTCGCCGTCGATTTCGAGGATGCGGGCCGAACCGTGGGCGTCGCTGGTGCGGATCGGGATCTGCCAGCCCTGCCAGGACCGCGCCCGGAGGCCCATGGCCTGCAGCGTGATCGCCAGCAGGCCCGATGTCACCTGCTCGCCGGAGGCGACCACGGCGTCATATTCTTTCGGGTCATAGCTGGCGCTGTTGTGGCCCGGGGCATCGCCTGCGGCCTGGGCGCACCAGGCCACCAGTTCGTTGGTCTTGCCGGCCATGGCCGAGACCACCACTGCGACCTCGTGGCCGGCGTCGACCTCGCGCTTTACATGGCGGGCGACATTGCGGATTTTGTCGATATCGGCGACGGACGTGCCGCCAAATTTCATCACGAGGCGGCCCATGACGACGCGTGCATTCCCCAGCAAGGATGAATTAAGGTAAACCGCGGGCAAGAGGGTATGTTCGCGGATGCCGAGGGCGCGTATACCCAGTGGCGCGGCCGGGGGCAAGCCGGTTCGGCAGCTTTCTGCGCCCGCGCCGGGATGGACAACGGCAGGCGGGTTAACGTTTGGAGAAATCCGGTCGCAGGGATAGGGATCGGCTCAGGGAATCCGGCCAGAGGTACAGTCAGAGGGATTATGGCACGCTATATCGACGATATTCTGCAGCCCGGCGAGAAGGTGCTGTATTCCACCAATGCGCACTGGATTTTCTATCTTCCGGCGCTTGTGGCCTGGATGGTGGCCGCGATCCTGCTCGGCTTCGCCTCCTCGTCGAGTTCGGTCGGCATTGTGATGCTGTGGCGTGTCAGTGGGGCGCTGGTCGGCGTCGTGGCCCTGTTATGGACCGTGAGGGCCTGGTTTCACCGCTGGACCACCGAAACCGACGTGACCAATTTCCGGGTTGTCCACAAGACCGGCTTCATCACCCGGAAGACCTTTGAGATGAGCCTCGACAAGGTCGAAAGCGTCGATGTCAATCAGACCATTCTGGGACGCCTTCTCAATTATGGCGATGTCACCATCCGGGGCGTGGGCGAGGGCGTCCAGACCATCAAGGTCATCGCCTCTCCTCTGGCTTTCCGTAATTCGATTACGGTGCGGTAGGACGGCTGCCCCGATCATGAGCAACATCAGCACCGAAGGGGGGATGTCGACCGTCGATGCCGCCGAAATCGCCAAGTTTTCCAGACTTTCGGCGGAATGGTGGGATCCGGACGGTCGCATGGCGCCGCTGCACAGGATCAATCCGCCGCGCCTCACCTTTATCCGCGATGCGGTGTGCCGCCGGCTTGGCCGCAACAGCCGCAGCCTCGACTGTTTCACGTCGCTCCGGGTGATCGATATCGGCTGCGGGGCCGGCCTGCTCTGCGAGCCGCTGGCGCGGCTGGGAGCCGATGTGGTCGGCATTGATCCTTCCGTCAGCAATATCGAGGCCGCCCGGCTCCATGCCCGCAGGGGCGATCTGTTGATTGATTACCGCTGCGGCAGCGCCGAGGACGTGAGCGCCAATGAGCGCTTTGATGTGGTGCTGGCGATGGAGGTGGTGGAGCATGTTGCCAATGTCGGCATCTTCGTCCGGCGCTGTGCCTCGATGCTGCGGCCCGGCGGCATCCTGATCGCCGCGACTCTCAACCGCAACTGGAAGAGCTTTGCGCTGGCCATCGTCGGGGCCGAATATGTGCTGCGCTGGCTGCCGCGCGGCACCCATGACTGGAACCGCTTCGTCACCCCGGATGAATTCCGCAGCCATCTCAGAGACAGCGGCCTCACGGTGAGCGACCAGAGCGGCCTGGTCTACAGCCCGATCGCTGACCGCTGGAGGCTGTCGGCGGATATGGACGTGAATTACATGATCGCGGCGGTGGAAACGGACCCGGTGTGAGCAGTCTGTGGGTTGGCTTCACGCTGGTCGGTGCCGCCGGCCAGGTGGCGCGCAACGCCATGCAGCGCCAGCTCACCGGACCGCTCGGGATCTGGGGCGCCACCAATATCCGCTTCGTCTTCGGTCTGCCCTTCGCGCTGGTGTTTTTCGTGGCTGCGCTGGTCTTTTCCGGCGAGACCATCCCCCCACCGGGTGCGATGTTCGGGCCGATGTTCGGGTTCTGGCTGATGCTGGGCGCGCTCAGCCAGATCATCGCCACCGGCCTGATGCTCAGCGCCATGACCGACCGCTCTTTCACGGTCACCACGGCCTATCTCAAAACCGAGGCGGTCCAGACCGCAATTTTCGGCCTGGTCTTTCTCGGCGATGGTTTCGGCCCCTTCAGGCTGCTGGCGATCGTGATTGCCAGTGTCGGTGTTGCGGTTGCCGGGGTGCGGATCGGCAGGAGCAGCAATTTTGCCGAAATCCGTCCCCTTCTGACCGGGCTGGCCGCAGCTGCGGGCTTTGCCCTGTCCTCGGTCGGCTTTCGCGGCGCCATCATCAGCATCGGCGATGTCTCCTTTGTCATCGCCGCATCTCTGACCCTGGTGCTTGGGCTCACGCTCCAGACCCTGCTTCTGACGGTGTTTCTGCTGTTGCGCGGGCGGAATGTGCTGCGCGCCATGTTGGCGTTGTGGCGGCCGTCGCTGTTTGCCGGTTTTGTTGGCGCTCTCGCCTCGCAATTCTGGTTTCTCGCCTTTGCCCAGACCCCAGTGGCCAATGTGCGCACCCTGGCGCTGATCGAAGTGGTGTTTGCGCAAGTTGCTGCCGTCACGGTCCTGCGCCAGAAGCTGGTATGGCGCGAAGTGGCGGGTGCGGTGCTGATCGTTGTCGGCGTGGCGCTCTTGCTCTCGGTATGAGGTGGCCCTGCGCGCGGTGCCAGATCGTTGCCACCGCCTTGATTGGCGATAAGGTAATGACCGGGCGCTCTTTTGTTGCAACGATAACCGTCAAGGCTCGGACAGGCGCCTGTTTCTGGTTCGAAATCCGACAGAACTCTGATTTTGTGAAGAGTTGGGCGTTTGCGGGCCGCGCGGTATCCAACTGCCTGCCGCCTCCGGATGGGGCGAGGATACAGGATGCTGCGTGACTCGTACCCCCTTCAAGGAGCCGTGGAAAAGTCACCGGATCCTTATGATTTATGAAAATAGTGGCAACTTCGACGAAGGCTGAGGGCGCTGTCAGTGCTTTGCCGGGAAATGGAAGCTGGCCTGCCGAAATTCAGTTGCGGTCTTCGGGCAGAGTCGGCAGCGCCGCGATTTCGATGCCTTCCTCGATCAGCGCCCTGGCCTCTTCGGTCGAGGCCTCGCCATAGATCGGACGGGAGTCGATGTCGCCATAATGCATGGCGCGGGCCTCGGTGGGGAAGCGCGGCCCGACATTGTCGGCGTTTTTGAGCACATGATCGCGCAACTGGCGCAGCCGGGAGCGCAATTCCTGTTCCATAGTCATCATCAGGTCAGGGCGCGTCACCTCGGCCTCATTGCCGCTTTCGGCCGGCTGCGGGCCGTCACGGCCTTTGCTGCTGACGATCTGCGGCGCCATGATGGCCTTTTCGACCCTGCTGGTGCCGCAGACGGGACAATTCACCAGCCCGGCGCTGACCTGCGCATCATAGGCCGACGAGGACTGAAACCAGCTCTCGAAGCTGTGATCGTGGTGGCAACGCAGGGCGTAGCGGATCATCGTGAACCTCAAAGCGCGCACGGCCCGCGCACCTTGGCTTCAGCCTGCGCCCGGGGAAGGAGAAGTCAAGCAAAAAAGGGCAGGGCAGCAGGGCTGACGGCTGCGCGGTCGCCGGGCACCTGAAACCCGGCAACAGGGCGGCGCCCGACATGAGAAAGCGCTCAGCCCGGGTCCCGCACCAGATGGAGGCGGTCGCTGGCTCTATGGGCTTCCGCAAGGCTGAAACGGCGGCCATGGCGCAGTGCGGGGATGGCGGAGCGCGCCTCGGTCACCTTTGCCGGGTCGATCTCGGCCATGATCACAGCGGGGCCCTCGGTTGCTTCCGCAAGGACCCGGCCCCAGGGATCGATGATCAGGGAGTGGCCATAGGTCTCGCGCCCGTTTTCGTGGAGGCCGCTCTGGGCGGCGGCAAAGACGAAACAGCCGGTCTCGATGGCACGGGCGCGCAGCAGCACATGCCAGTGGGCCTCGCCCGTTACGCGGGTGAAGGCGGAAGGCACGGTGAGGAAGGTCGCGCCGGCTTCGGCCAGCGCCCGGTAGAGCGCCGGAAAGCGCAGGTCATAGCAGATGGTGAGACCCATGCGACCCCAGGGCAGATCGGCGAGCACCGCGGTCTCGCCGGGCTGGTAGTTCTCGGACTCGCGGTAGCTCTCGCCCCCCGGCAGATCGATGTCGAACATGTGGATCTTGTCGTAGCTCGCCAGGACGCCGCCGTCGGGCCCGATCAGGAAGGAGCGGTTGACGGCGCGCTCCGGGGAGAAACGCAATGCCAGGGAGCCGATGTGAAGGTGAATCTTGAGTTCGGCGGCGAGTTCGCGATAGGCCTTGAGTGAGCGGTCGTCGTCCTCGCCGGCCAGCTGGGCAAACAGGGCCTCGCGGTTTGACTGCATCATGTTGCTCACTTCCGGAGTGAGCACATAGTCGGCACCGTGGGCGGCGGCCTTGCGGATGAAATGGCTGGCCTGCTCGAGATTGGGCCCCGGGAGGAGCCCGCTGCACATCTGCACCAGGGCTGCTGTGAAACAGGGGGGCGTGCTCATGAGTTTCCCTGCAGCAGGGCGTCGAGCCGGCCGTCCTGATCAAGCGCGTAAAGATTGTCGCAGCCGCCGACATGGGTCTGCCCGATCCAGATCTGCGGAAACGTCGCCCCCTGACCGGCGCGGGCATACATGTCCTGACGCCAGGCGGGATTTTCGGCGATATTGAACTCGGTGAAGGCGGCTTTCTTGCGTGTCAGCAGTTCCTTGGCTGCGGTGCAATAGCCGCAGCCGGGCCGTGTAAATATTTCGATGGTCATTGATTCTCTCAGAGAAATCCCGTTCCCCGGGACGTGGAGGGGGGCTCAGCACCGGCATACCAGCCCAGCCGGCGTGTGGCGACCACCGAAGACGAAACCGCAAAGGCGAGATGGCGAGGACCGCCGGGAGCCGGCGGGGAGACGGGCAGAATGCGCGGAGATCGGGGTCTGCCGGGATCGCACGGGGGTGCAGGAGTCAAAACCGCAAGCCGGACTGAAAGCCCGCAGATGCGAAGACGGGTCAGGGAGCTCCCTGTTGCCGCGAACGGCCCATTCCGCTGGCCCGGGCGCAGGATCTCCTGGCGGAAGCTGAAAACCTCCCCCTTTTTCAGCGGCGGCGGCTCGCCCTCGCCCAGCCAGGCCGGCAGGGGGGCGGTTTTTCGATTTTTCGCAAACTGTCGAGGCCCCCATTTTTGTTCTCCTGGGCCGATGGTTGCGCGAAGGGTGTGATCCTGGCGATTTTAAGCGTAGTGCGACGTCCTTTTCCCTGACGCAGTCCGGCGACTCGAACGCTGAAATGACGAGCGAATCGCCCGGCGGCTGGTTCCGCACCGGGATGTGCCTTCCGACGTCCGGCACAGATTGCAGACGGGGGGCCGCCGTTCACGGGGCTGTGATTTTGCATTGGCAAGGCCCTGTTCCTGACTGTGGAGACCCTGTGCCGGACGCTGCCCTCCGGGAGCGGTGAAGGAATAATCGCGCAATTTCGCGAACGCTGGACCAGGGAAAATCAGGCGTTTGCGGAAATCGGATTGCGGTTCACCTGGTTTCGCCTGGCCGATTCGAGTTTTCCGGGCACTTGAGGGCGGGACTTTTCCCCCACCCACCAGAATCTGGAATGGGGGACTTCCCGACGATAGGAGGAGCGGCATTCCCGAGGATTGTGGAGCCATCTTTCGCTGGCGCGCGGGTCGCTGATGTCGCTGCACCGGCTTGTCGAAGTATGGCCAGGCTCCAGGGCCGCGCGGCACGCGTTTCGGTTGGCGAGTCTGGGTGTGAGGAGTTCTGGGTGTGAGGAGTGTGAAGGAGCGTGATGGCGAATAGCAGCAGCGGCGCCGACGGCAGAGCCGGGGGGGCTGACCGACTGGCGTCCGGAGGACCCCGGGCTCTGGGACCAGGGCGGTCGTGAGGTGGCCTGGCGCAATCTGTGGATCTCGATCCCGGCGCTGCTGTTGGCCTTCGTGGTCTGGCAGGTGTGGTCGATAATGGTGGTGTATCGGCCCCGCGCCGGCTTCCGATTCTCCGATGCATAGTCGTTCTGGCTGGCGCGACGGCAGCTTTGTCGGGCGCGATACTGCGAATCCTCTACTGCTTCATGGTGGCGATCGTCGGCGGCCGGCTGTGGACCACGCTGATGACGGGCTCGCTGATCATCCCTCTGATCGGTATCGGCGTTGCCGTGCAGAATCCGGCCACGTCCTATGAGGTTTTTCTGGGTCTGGCGCTGTTGACCGGTCTTGGCGGTGCCAATCTCTCTTCCTCAATAGCCAATATTCCCTTCTTTTTCCCGCTGGCGAGGATGCAGGAGTGGCAATTACTCAATGAATTCAAGTCATTGCCACTCTGGTGTCCTCGGGTGCGATTAAATCTGTGGGTAAATTCCCTGCGATTCCGTTTTGTTCATGCTGCGATTCGGTTCCGTTCCCCCATGGGGTTGTGTGCGTGCGTTGAAGTCGGTGGCTGTTTGGACCTCTT
>Ga0123357_10002167_pt1 | contig 21635 bp, 19 predicted proteins | sample TergutEmb28metaG_FD_89873 | JGI IMG/M metagenome (GOLD analysis project Ga0123357, IMG submission 89873) | Embiratermes neotenicus P4 segment gut microbial communities from Petit-Saut dam, French Guiana - Emb289 P4 | ecosystem: Host-associated > Arthropoda: Insects > Digestive system > Gut ... | reverse complement strand
GCCCCCCCCCCCCAGTTTAACATTCGTCATTTAAGTTTCCCCCAAAAATCCGAGGCAAAAAATCCGAGACGCGACCGTCAGGGAGCGTTTGGCGGGCAAAATGCCCGCGTTACATCATGATCCCAAATGGCTCATAAGCTGAGTTTGGGACGTTCAAAACAAAAAGAGGGAACGAGAGCCGGTCTCAAAAGCTCGCTGAAATGGCGAGGTTTTAGCCGGTTGTTGTTCCCTTTGGCGTTTTTGCTTCCCGCTTGAGGAAGCTGAGTCTAAAAGAAAGTAAAAGTCCTTTTTCGGAGACCATGACAATGGCAAATCACAAAATCCTCGGCAATCGGTCGTTCAAAAAATACGGCATCCTGAGCGTCGCCGCCATCGTTGCGGCAATGCAGGTGCAGACGGCGTCGGCAGCAATATGTACATGGACCGGGACGCCGGTTGCCGCTGGTTCCCCAAACGCATGGAATAATGCGAATAATTGGATAGAGTCCCCAACCTCCGCCTCTTGGAATAAAGTCGATAACGGTAACATTGCCGTGTTCGATGTCAATACTCCCAATCTCCTCAATTACCAGGCGAATGTCAACGCAACCACAATTTATGTAGATGAAGTTCGTTTCATTGGCGGTACGTGGACCATCGGTAACACGAACGCCCTGTCCGGCAGGAGTGATGCTCCCTTCCTCTTTACGATGTCTGATGAGGCCACGGCCACCGTTGGCGCCTACATCACAGGCTCAAACGGGCTGACAGTCAGCGGTAACGGAACCATCACCCTCAATAATCCTAACAACACCTATACTGGCACCACTACAATCGAGAATGAGGCTACGCTCGCGCTCGGCAAAAACAGCTCGAATTACGGCTCCATCGCCAACTCGTCCGAAATCTTCGTCGACGCTGGAGCGGCCTTTAATGTCTCCGCCGTTCCCGGCTTCGTGATTCTCTCAACCCAGACGCTCGCCGGCGCCGGCACCGTCAAAGGGAGTACGACCACGCCCATCACCATCAACGGCATCATCGCGTCCGACGCCACGCTGACCTTCACAGGCGCCGGCGTGACACTCGACGACGCCACGTTCGATTACACGAACGGACCGCTGACGCTCACCGTCGGCGGCACGTTCGACGTGAAATCCTTGCTGATTAACCTGCCCGACAGCATCATGGACACCTTGTATGCAGGCCTTTCCAACAGCGTCACCAGCATCGACAGCGACTGCCTGTTGATCAGTAACCTTAATTGTGCGGACGATGCCATCACTGTGGCCAGCAACTGGAGCCAGCCCGGCTACGATGTGAGTTTCAATGTCTATGGGGATGCCCAGGGCATGTGGGCGCACATCACGATGACGGGGCCGTCGGCAGCGGCTCCCGAGCCCGCCAGTCTCGCACTGCTCGGTCTTGGCGCAATGGGCCTGCTCGCCCGCCGACGTCAATAGCCTTGCGAGGAATCGCAAGGCTATTGCCATTTGACGACTTGACGACTTGACGACTCAACGAGTGAAATACTCAAGTCTTTTTCTCTCAGGAGCTAGCCATGTCTTCAACGATTACGCTTTCCGCTTTTGCTGATGAAGCCGGTCCTTCCGCTGCTGAGCAGATCGCTGCTCTCAAGCAGGCCGGTCTCAAGCATATCGATATCCGTAACATCGACGGGCACAATATCACGGTGCTTCCTCTCGACCACGCCAGGAAAATCAAGGACCAGCTCGACGCCGCCGGCATCTCCGTTCTCATGTATGGTTCGCCCCTGGGCAAAATCGACATTGCCGACGACTTCGCCATCGACCTTGCCAAACTCAAACACCTCGGCCAACTCAAGCCCATCCTCGGTGCCTCCGCCGTTCGCATCTTCTCCTACTACAACAAACCAAAGGGTGGCGGAAAATCGCCCGCCGAATTCCGCAAAGAATCCCTCTCCCGCCTCAAGCAACTCAAAACTCTCGCCAGCGACCTCGGCCTCGTGCTCTACCACGAAAATGAACGCCACATCTTCGGCGACCGTTCCGACGACGTTCTGACCATCGCCCAGGAACTCCGCGACCCCGCCCCGAACGGTACCTTCAAAATGATCTTCGACTTCGGGAATTACGTTGTCGGCAACGAACCCGTCTGGGCCGCCTGGCTCAAACTCCGCGACACCACCGATGCCTTCCACTTCAAAGACAACAAACAGACTCCTACCGGCGAGCACCACCACGTTCCCGTCGGCCAAGGTTTCGGCTGCATCCCGCAAATCATCGCCGACGCCGTCCACCGCCACTTCACCGGTCCCGCCACCATCGAACCGCACCTGCAACATTCCCCCGCCGTCCTCGCCACAGGCCCTGGCGGCATCCCCAACCAGGCCTACTCCAAAATGCCGCTCAACGATTCTTTCCAGATCGCCTGTCAAGCCGCCAAGGAACTCCTCGCTCAAGCGGGTGTGGCCATTTTTTGTGGCAAATCAGAGCCGCGAGCGTAAGCTCGCGCAGTGCTGGTCCCAATCGCACGGCGCGAGCTTACGCTTGCGGCTCTGATTTTCAACCATTTTCGCCATTTGCCACAAAAGATGGCCACACCCGCTCAAGCCGGCGCCGCCATCCATTGACTGTCGAAGATTGGTACCGCGATCGTCGCAAACAAACATCGACGCTGCGACAGGCGGCGGGTGGACCAGTAACACAGCACCAAGCTGTTTTACCCCGCGGCCTGCCGACAGCGCCGATGTCAAAATTTGTTAGCCCCGGCTCTGCCGGGGGTAGGGGGCGGGAATACAATCGACTTGCCTGCTGTAACAACTCAACGTTATTACGCCGACTGATCCTCATCCCCGCGTCCCAACCTATGCCGCCAATGGATTTCGTTCCGCTACTCTTGTTTTCACGCGTTCCGTGAACGAACTGGTGATCATGCAGACGCGGTCCAGGTATGCTTTTAAGGCATTTTCGTCGAACTTTGCCAGGAACTCCGGCGTTGCCGTCCGGTTCACTCGCAGAATCTCGTCGATCAATTGACGTTTACTCATGCCAGTATCCTTCCTTGAATAAGTGGTTCCGTCCGTGTGCCCCATTCCTTGGGACTTTGTTTGAGCAACGGTTCCACCGTCAAGCTTTCGGATCGCGTAGCTGTTTCCAGCAGCGTTCGCCTCAAAGCTATCGGACGGCTCGAGGACAAAACTTCAATCCCTGAAAAAAAATGTATAAATCGCGATAATTCCGTTTTTTCCCTTGCTTTTATCGGAGCCCGCTCGCCCACCCAATCTCATTCCCGTACCTCTTGTCCCTCAACGTCCGCTAAAAACCGGCATTCCAGTAAACTTTTCTCCCGGCGTCTCGCTCCGGCTTTTCGATGATCGCTTCCGATTTTACCTAATTTGCCAAGGCGCTATGAGCGAACCCTTCCCATTGGTCCGCGTCTGACCCACAAGCTGCTCAAGGCCAGCAATCCTCCCAACACCCAGAATCCGCGCGACAGGTCCATCCGCCACCGCCAAATTCGCGGCTTCCATTTTCTTCTGTCCGTTTCGTTCGCGGAGATCTTCTCGGTAGGGGGGAGGAATTCTGCTTTTTTTTCGACCGACGCCGGCCATTCTCCGACCTCCGTTTTCCCCGGCAAAATCCGCCCCACCAACTGTATTCCGTCTTTCGCCCCCCCCTTTTTTCGTATCACCACTCCTGCAAATGCCTCTCCGCCATCTACTCGTGCCTCATATCGTCCCGCTCCCGTCTGCTGCATGTCGATCACCCGTTGCTCTCCCCGATCCACCACTCGCATCGTCAACTTTTCGCCATCCAGGAACTTTCCTGTTTCTATGCCATCCGCACGGACGATCCATCCGCCCCCCCCCTCCTCCTCTTCGCGTCTGACCGACAGCGTGAATCGCCGATCCCCTGCGGCCGGCATTGACTCTTTGATGATCCGCGTGAGTAATGCGTCGCCCTCCCCCCCTTTTTCGCTTCCCATTGCTACTGCGCTGACCTTTCCCAGTCCGCGTTGAGCGGTCGCCGCGAGGCATCGGTCGTCGCTGCTTGCCACCAGCTTTGATTCCGCCTTTTTCCAGACCTCGATCCACTCCCGCGTTGTTCCAGTTAATTTTTCATCATCCGATTTCCATCGCAGTTCCGTCGTCATCGCCCGTCCCATCAATTCCTCCGCCAGTGCCCGCTTGAGCAATCCCGCCCAAGCTCCTGCATTTTCCCCGTTGAGCCACGTTGCACCCACCTCTTTCGCCAATTGTCCAAGCACTGCATCTGACGATTGTGATGGTGGGGCTACAACGGTCATTTTCGCCCCCGCTTTTTGCAAAGCCAATTTCCATTTGCTCACGTCCATTGCGGGAATTTCGCCATCCGTCAGCAGCACCACCATCGGCGGGGGGGTGTCCTTTGCTCGTGGTTTATTTTCTCCCAGCGCTTCGGCCACCAGTTCCAACGCACTATCCGGCACCGTTCCTCCCGTCGGCTGGACCTGGTCCAACGCATTCCGCAACAGATTCGTCGCACGGTCGCTCTCTGACGGTCGCGGCTCAGATCCGACCAGTTCCTCCTTTCGTCCTGCCGCCACTTTTTCCGCTTGATTGTTAAATGTCAGTACCGTCACCAGGTCGTCGTCCTTGAGCAATTCCATCGCACTCTCCACTCCGCGTGCCACCAGGCGGAATTTCCTTTCCGCCATCAGTTGTCCCTCAGCCACCTCGTTCATCGATCCGCTGGCGTCCAGGACGAATACCACCCTTGCCGCGGGCCTCTCCCGCGGCGCACTCCACACCGCACTCAATTCCTCCAATTTTCCGCCCAATTCCTCCGCATACCTTCCCGGCCCAAACGCGTTTCTCCGCCCCACCATCACCAGACCCCCGCCGGTGTCTCGTACAAACTCTTCCAGCACCTTCACTGCGTGTCCCGAAAATTTCTGTGCTTCCACGTCATTCAGGACGATCACCTGCCAACCTTCCGCCAGCAGTTCGCCCGTGCTCCTGGGAAAATTCCCGGGCTCCATTTTCCCACGCATAAACTCATTTCCAACAATTCCGCCATCGCCCACCACCAGCACGCGCCCTTTCTCGTCCTCCGGCATCCACAAAAAACTTCCCACATCGTTCTCCGGCCAGGGATCGGCGTTCGGCGCCCTGACGATCTTCACCTCGTAACGATGCCCCCCCCCCTCCCCCTCTCCACTCGCTTCGCCGTCATGCACATTGATCCATTTCGATCCTTCTCCGTCGAAGAATACGGGCTGTCCTGCTACCACGATGTTCGTATCTCGCAGGACCGTCAGCCGTGCCTCCGTTTTCCCTGTCGCCCGCACATGAGCCCAAATGTCTACTCCGTCTTTCGCCTTGCGCCCTCCCACTTCCAGCACTCCGACATCCACCTCCGGGGACGCAATCTCCGTCACCCCGATGAAGCCCGGTAGGGGGGGGGGGGATTGCAATCCCTGGGCTTTTTTGGCTCCTGTAACGAATCCATCGGTCAGCACCCATCGCGGCCAAACTACTCCCTCTCGCCGCTCTTCTTCGCTTCTCCAAGCCAGTGCTGCTCCCACATCCGATCCTCCTCCCTCATCATTCCAACTCCACTCGCTGGGCCAGCTTCCCGCATCTCCCGCTTTTACCCCATCGAGCAAAACCCTCACGCCGTTCTGTCCGCCGAAGCCTACTACCGTTACTTCCTTTTCGCTTCCCAGGCGCAATTCTGCCAATCCTCTGAGCCAATTTCCTCCGCCTCCCCCTTTTCCTCGCCAGGGGCATCCCCGCGTCGAGCCTGACAAATCCAGCAGCATCACCACGCGTTTGGCTGCCGGTTCCCACCCCACGGTTATTCCCGCCATTGCCAGCGTCATCACCACCGCCGCTGCTGTCGGCAGTAGCACGCAAGCCGTCCGCCACCGCCAAGATCTTCCTCTCGCCGCAACCATCATCCACCCTTTCAGCGCAGCGATCCCCACCGCCCCCCACAACCACCACGCATTGTCGATCGTTACGTGCATGCCTGCATTTTACTGTGGGAATAGCCTTGCGTGGAAACGCAAGGCTTCGGACGCCAGAGATCTTCATGGATCGTATGTGTGAGCCGCGTGCAGGATGCGTTAAGCCTTGTGTTGCCACGCAAGGCTATCCAAGCCACCGCCAGAGAATGATTCCTTCTATTACCACTGTTATTCCTGCCAGCGCCCAGAGCCGAGCCCACGACATTCGCCATGCTCGGTACTCGAAGGAGAGTGCCGGGGCTTCCTTTGAGGGCGTCGTGTCGTAGCGATGATCCAGCACCCACTGTCTCACGGCACAGGCAATCAAAAGCTGCGCATCAAACGCTCGAATCCCCATCTCCTGAGCTTCTTTGGCCAAGCGATTACGTTCCTCCAGCCGAATAATCCCTGCTTCCACCGCGTCATACGCTTTCGAAGAAAAAATCTCCATGTCTTTTCGTTCATATTGCCCACCTCCTCCACCAATCAACCCAATCCCCCGCCTCAGCACCGGCCAACGTTGAGCCACCCCGCCCTCTCCCACCCCGTTCTCCCGAACGGTCTGCGTGTCTGTATGACTCTCGTGGATCGTCGTGCTCATTCCTTCACCTTACACCCATTTTGGCTTCCGTGTGCCAAGTACCTTCCCGCGTAGCGCCTGTGCCGGTTATGCTGTGCGTCGCCTTTTGGCATCATCGTTATCGAACGTTACTTGAGACCCGGAGTCCCATGTCTATCCCTTCTCCCAATCTCTCGCCCAAGTCCCCTCGTCGTCGTCGTCGCTTTCGCCGATGGTTTTTGATGGCGTTGGCGTTGCTGGTCGTTCTTGCCGTTATTGCCTGGCTGCTGATTCGCATGACGCCGTCGTGGTACGTGCCGTTTGATTCCACGTCGCAGCATGCCATCGATTTGATGGATCGTGCTCAGCTTCGTCTGGGCTCCAAGCTTCACAACGCCATGGAAAGCGTACCGGTTGGGGAGCAGTCCTGGTCGATCAGCCAGGACGAAGTCAACGCGTTGATCGCGGCTCGCCGCGGCTCGTTGCCGGTGACCGGTCCGCTGGTCATCTTTACTCCCGGCAAGATCACGCTTGCCGCTCGCAGCAAATATATCCCATCCGGCAATCCCGACGGCGGCGTCGGCAGCGTCGTGATCAGGATCCTCCACACCCCCGCCCAATCGCCTTCCGAACTTCCTGCCAACGCGATTAAAATTCACAGCGTCTGGCTTGGCTATCTTCCGGTTCCCAAGGCGATTGTGGAGAGCCGGCTTGCTTCGATGGCGCCGGAGATTGTCGCGGCGGTTCAGCAGCAAATGAGCCTCCAGGCCGGCGCGTCGCCTCGCATCCAAAAAATCGAACCAACGCTCACGGGAGTCCTGTACGGCGAGCCACTGCCGGAATTCACTTACAATCAACGGCAGATCATCATCAAGGAAATCCGCGTCGACGAGGGCCTCTTCACCATCATTTTCGCTCCCTCTCCTCATGCTCCTGCCGTCGTTCCGCCACGTCCTCACCTCAAAACATCGCCAGTACCCAGCAAGAAGTAATAATGGAAAAGCTTATCTTCATCCTTTTACCTTTTAACTTTTATCTTTTACCTTCCCCTCACGTGCCCTGATGCATCGCAAAGAAATCACAGCCATTCTTGCTGCCGCCGGTCTTCGGCCACGGCGTCACTTCGGTCAGAATTTCATGGTCGATCAGACCCTCCTTGCCGCCATCGCTGACGCTGGAGAGATTCAACCTGACGACGTCGTTCTGGAAGTTGGGCCCGGCGTGGGAAACCTTACCCGTCAACTGGCGCAGCGAGCGGCTGCCGTTCTTGCCGTTGATATTGATCGCAAGCTTATGTCTGCCGCCAAGTGTCACCATGCGGACCTTGCGAACGTTCATTGGCTTCATGCGGATGTTCTTGCGGGCAAGCATGCGGTCGAACCTGCGGTGCTGGATCAACTCCGCAGCCTCTGCGAAGCTCATCCCAAGGGGCGTCTGCGCCTTGTGAGTAACCTTCCGTATAACGCTGCCAGTCCGTTGATTGCGGAGTTGCTTGTTCAGATGTGCCGAGAGTCTCACACATCACCGTGCGAATCCCCGGCAGAGCCGGGGGCTAACGGGCGATCTCTGTTCTTCACGCGGTTGGCCTTCACCGTGCAATACGAAGTCGCTCTCCGCATGTCCGCCCAGCCCGGCTCCCGCGACTACGGTCCGCTCGGAATCCTCATCCAGGCTCTCTCCGCCCCCGCCCCCGACGGTATCCAGATCGTCCGCAAAATCCCTCCCGGCGCCTTCTGGCCTCCGCCTAAAATCTACTCCGCCCTGGTCGTTATCAATCCCGACCCGGCCCGCATCCAAAACCTCCGTGATGTTCAGGCCCTCCAAATCCTTCTCTCCGGCATTTTCTCTCACCGTCGCCAGACGCTTGCCAACGCCCTCAAGCATCACTTCGCCGCCCGTTGGACGTCCGAGCTCAAAGCTGCTCTCGCCGCCCATTTCGATCTCGCCCGCCGTCCGGAAACATTCTCCGTCGAAGACTTCCTTCGCCTCGATGCTCTCCTCGCTCATTTGCGTCACACGTGCATCTTGCCCGCCAAATGGGTCCCTACGGGACCGATTTAACGACTTAATGACTTGACGATTTAACGATTCAAGGGGATTAAAAATGACAAGTGTTCCGAAGAACATCTGGATGACCGGCAAAGTTCCGTCCAAAACTGTTACTCTTGCTGAGGTCGCGGCGGCCATGAATCGCATCGCGCCGACGCATCTTGCGGAGGAATGGGATAATGTCGGGCTTCTTTCCGGGCAGCGGTCTTGCCGGGTGAAAAACGTTTTGTTTGCGATTGATTTGACCTCTGCCGTTTGTGATGAAGCTGTTCGTTTGGGTGTCGATTTGCTCGTTGTTTATCATCCGCCGATCTTCAAACCTATCAAGCATCTTTGCATCAGCGGCGATGAGCCGCCCGCACTTGCCGTTGCACTCGCCAGCTACGGTATTTGGATATACTCTCCACATAGCGCTCTCGATACTGCCGAGGGCGGTACCAATGATGTTCTGGCCAAGCGCCTTGGGGCCGTTGTTACCGGTTCCTTCTCGCACTATCCGGCTGTGGGCGAATTTCTCAAGCTCGTCTCTTTCGTTCCCGAGTCGCACATCGAGCAGGTCGCCGACGCTGTTTTCGCGGTCGGTGCGGGACACATCGGACAAAAAGCCAAGTACACCCGCTGCAGTTTCCGCAGTGCTGGTACCGGGACTTTTCAGGGCGATGAGTCCAGCAATCCTGCTGTTGGCGTTGCCGGTTGCTATGAAAAAGTGCCGGAAATCCGTTTTGAGACGATTCTTCCTGCCGACCTTGCTGGCGAAGTTGTCAACGCCCTCCGCCATTCGCATCCTTACGAGGAACCGGCTTTCGATCTGCTCAAGATGGCAACGCCGCCCGAGCAGGTTGGACTCGGCCGCTATGCGGAACTTTCCGGGACCGAAACGCTCGCCGCTCTCGCTGCGCGTGCGAAGAAAGAACTCGGCGTTTCTGTTGCGTCAATTGTCGGCAATCCCAAACAGAAAATTCGCCGTCTCGCTCTCGTCGCCGGTGCTGCTGGCCGTCTTCCGCTTGACAATGCGAAGAACCCCTACGACTGCCTGATCACCGGCGAACTCAAGCACCACGAAATGCTCGCCTACCAGGCCGCCGGCGTCGGCGTCGTCCTCCTCGGCCATTCCGAAACCGAACGCCCCGTCCTCCCCGTCCTTGCCCAACGCCTCAAAAAAGAACTCCCCATCCTTGCCGTCACCGTCAGCAAATCCGATCGCGGTCCCGCTCGTGCGGTATGAGCAAAAGAAGCCAGAGGCCAGAAGCCAGTAGCCAGAAGGTGAGCGTTGATATTCGATCAACGGCGAAACTTTCAAGTACACGACCCTTCCTATAAAAGCCCCGCATTACCATGCGGGGCTCCGCCCCGCAAAGCGGGGGCGATACCGGTTATTCGGATAGGCTCTTATTCCAAACTTCTGGCTTCTAGCTTCTGGCTTCTTCACTCGGCGATCGACAGCATGACTGCTGTCAGATCGTCCCGCTGATGCAGCGAGCCTTCCTGATTGTCCAGTTCGGCGGTCATTGCGGCGAAGCGGGCCTTGGGGTTCGGGCCGGCTAGTTTGCGGAATTCCTGATAATACCGCTCGTTGATCTCACCCGCTCCCCCCCCTGTCACGTCGGGAAACGCGGACTCGAAACCGTCGGAATACATCAGGATCGAATCCCCCGGCTTCATCTGCAGTGTCTGCAACGCAAACACCTCGTCCGGAAACACGCCCAACAGTGCCCCTTCGAGTTGCAATTCCTCGACCGTTCCGTTCGTGCTGAGTTTCATCGGCGGCGGATGACCCGCCCTCGCCCATTGCAATTCCAGTGTTTTGATGTTGAGCATGCCGTAAACCATCGTCACGAACTGGCACATCGAAAGTTGCTGCGATACCAGTTCCTTATTGAGATGTGTTAGCGCCTCGTTTGGAAGCACCAGTCGGTATTCGTCCCGCGTGACGATCTTCGTCTGCAATGCTCGTTTGAGGAAGATCGTCAGCAGTGCTGCAGGCATTCCGTGGCCGACCGCGTCGGCCACAAAAAAACCAACGTGATCTTCATCCAGGCGTGTCACGTCATAGATGTCTCCCGACACGTATGACGCCGGGCGGAAGAAGACGTTGAACGACACCTTGCCGACCTCGGGCAGATTCCGCGGCAAAAAATCCACCTGCAGCCTTGCCGCCAGGCGCATTTCTTCATCCATCTGCGACATCCGCGAATTCAGGCCGGAATCGAACTGTCGCAGGAGATGGTTTTCACGCTGCAACTGATCCACAATCGGCCTTGCTGCCGCCAGTCCCGCCAACCGGCCCGCCAATTCATCCGCACTGCACGTTACCGGCACCGCCATCAGGCCGTCGGCGCGGCACATACGCTCAGCCATCGCCATATCTGCATCCTGATGTGCCAGCACGATCGCCCCGATCTGCCGCTGGACGAGTCCGTCGATCACGTGGATCAGGTCTTTTTGATGTCCGTTGAAATAGGGCGGTGGCGCCAGCACGATCGCCGCGGCAAGGTCGTGATTGGCGATTTTCTCCGACGCGGCTGCCATGTCGGCAAAAATAAAACGGTAGTCGTCACGCGCCAGCAGCGGCCCGAGCCCTCCCCCTCCAAGAGCCTCCGATGGCACACTGTCGCTCACGACCAGAATGCGAGGTGGAGATGGAGCAACCATGACGCCTCTCGTGTGCCAAGAAGCCAGAAGCTAGAAGCCAGAAGCCAGAAGTTTTGAATAAGCAACCTTCTGGCTTCTGGCTACTGGCTTCTGGCTTCTTCTTATTTTTCGTCGGAGCGCTTGTCGCCCTTTAGAACTTTCTCGGGAAGGGCGATCTTGTCCCCCACTTTCAATCCCGTGTTTTTCGCGGTGCCGGCATTGAGTTCAATGGCGTAGAGCGAAGCCGATCCGCATCCCACAGGCGTTTTGTCGGCCGGCTTCAAATCGCAGATACCCACGACTTTTCCGGACGCGTCCAGGAATACAAGGTCCAACGGGATTTTTGTGTTTTTCATCCAGAATTTGTAATTGGCTGCAGTTTCGAAGACGAAAATCATGCCGCGATCCGCCGCCATTTTTTCCCGGTACATCAGTCCACGCTCCCGCCGCGTTTCGGTGTCGGCAATCTCCACCGTGAACTTTTTGTCCTTGATCGTCATCTCCGTGGTCTGAAACGTCACCTCCTCCTCCGCCCGGCACACCGCCGCGCTAAGCACCAATGCCACAAGCACCAATCGAGAACGATGTATCATGATATTCACTTTCCTTTTGGAACCGGAGTTCGCGCTTTAGCGTGTTGCACGCTAAAGCGTGAACTCCAATGTATATTACGTTCCGCGTCGAAATGCCGCCAGTTCCCGCTTCACCAGTTCCAACGGCAATCCGATCACCGTCGTGATGTCGCCCTCCAACAGCGTTACAAACGGATCATGATCGTCTTGAATCCCGTACGCGCCGGCTTTCCCTTTCCAGAGCCCCGTGTCGAGATACGCTTCCAACTGCCGCGACGTCAACTGCAACCGGCAACGCGCTGTTGCGTTTGCTAATCGTTCGCGTTTTCCATCCGCCGACATCAGGCAGATGCCCGTGATCACCCGATGCTCTTTTCCCGAGAGCGACGCAAGAATCTGCCGAGCGTGCGAGCGGTCTCTCGCCTTGTTCAGGATTCGTTCACCCTCCACGACAATGGTGTCGGCCCCCAGAATCACTGTTCGGCCCCCCGGCAGAGCCGGTGGCTGACAGGTGGCCCGCACTGCTTGTGCCTTGATGAACGCCAGGCACATCGGCCAGAGCTCCGCCGGAATTCCCGCCGGTTTCCGATGCGGCTCTTTGTGCGGATTCACCCGCACCTCAAAATCAATCCCCTCGCTCCGCAACAGCTCCGCCCGCCGCGGCGACGCCGACGCTAAAATGATCTTTTCACTTTTTCCCATACCATTTCCACCGTTACTTTTTTCATGCATGCATGATGATCGCACGTTCGCTGCCGGCACGGATGACACGCCACCTCATGCCGCACCACATTTTCCATCTGCCCATACGGCCCGACAAACTCCGGCGACGTCGGCCCATAAATCGCAACGATCCGTTTCCCCAACGCCACTGCCACATGCAACGGCCCCGAATCATTCGCCACCACCAACTCCGCACCCGCCAGTGCCCCAATCATCTGCGCCATCGACGTTTGTCCCGCCAGATTTATCACTTCGCCACAACCATCCATCCGCCCCAATTCTTCACAAATCGCCCGTTCATCCGGCGACCCAAGCAATACCACACTCCTGCCTTGCGCAATCAATCGCCGCGCCACCTCCGCAAAACGCTCCAGGCTCCATCGCTTGGTATCCCATCGCGCACCCGGAATCACCACAATGTATCCGTCGGGAATATCGTATGTTTTGACGGGCACTCGAAATTCCGCTCGCTCCTCCGAATTGGTCCCCAGCACTGTTCCCAATGCTCGCATCCGATCCACCGCCACCATCCGCTTTCCCCGTTCCGGCAAAGCGACCTTGTGCGTATAAACCAGACTCGCCCCTTCCCTCGCATGCGCAAAGCCCACGCGCACTTTCGCTTTTGTTATCCACGTCAAAAAACCCGAGCGAAACAGTCCCTGCGCATCGATTACCGCGTCGTACTTTTTCTCTCGCAACGTTTTGAACAGTTTGACAAACGCCCGAAACGCCGTTGGCCGATACCACCATGCCGCCAATTTTTTGCGATCGAACGCGATCACCTCGCCAATCGCGTCATGTCCCTCAAGCAGTGCCGCATACGCCGGATGCACCAGCCAGTCAATCTGCGCCGCCGCCCCCCCCCCATACGCCGTCTTCAAATCGCAAAGCAACGGCAACGTCGTCGCCACATCCCCTAACGCCGTCGGTTTGATAATCAATATCCTTCCAAGCGTTTGCACACATCCTCCGCATCCGGCACACTTCCAATCCGTACGCCTGGTCCATCTGCCGCGTAATGCCGCATCAGCGCCGTATCCCAATCCCGTTGCCGTTTCACCGCAATAAATTCTCGCCAGACCCGCGGTCCATTGGGATGCAGCTTTGCATATTTGATACCGATTTTCCGCATCTGTCGCGAGGCGAGCTCTTCGCCGTAAATTTCCACCGCCATCGCAAAGTGCTCCAGCAGCGCCTCACGTTGCTCGAAAATCGTCGGCGGATCAGGTAAAGATTCCCCCCGCGACAACGCCGCAAATTCCCGGAAAATCCAGGGGTTGCCGATCGCTCCGCGTGCAATCCAAATACCATCTACACTTGTTGTTTTGTACATTCGTAGCGCGTCTTCCGCCGTGAACACGTCGCCCGATCCGAACAGTGTTACTTTCTTTGGCATGTGTTTTTTCAGTTCCGCCAAAAACGGCCATTTTGCAAACCCTGTATATTTTTGCTCCACCGTTCGCCCATGCACCGCGATTGCCGCGAATTCCAGTCGGCAGGCCTCCGCGAACACCTGCTCAAAGTATTCCGCCGCTTCCGGCGTTTCGTTGAGCGCTCGCCGCAATTTGACGGACAATATTCTCCCCTCCGGAACGGCTTCTCGTACTCGCCGCAGAATCTCGATTGCTCCGTCCGGATCGCTCAGCAGATACCCGCCGCGGCACCGCCCGACCACCTTCCTCACCGGGCAGGCGAAATTCAAATCGATTCCATCAAAGCCTGCTTCGAGCAGCACCTTTGCCGCCGCCGCCAGTTCCTTTCCGTCCGAGCCTATCAATTGCCCCGCCACCGGATGATCTTCATCGCGGAGGATCGTTCCTTTCTTCCGGCCGCGTCCGCCGCGGAGCAGCACCTGATCGAGCAGAGCTTCGGTCACCGCATAGGGGCATCCTCTCCGCCTCGCCACCACACGCATGGCCATATCGGAATATCCCGCCAATCCCGCCTGCATCGCCGGTGTTTTCAGCACAAACGGCCCCACCCGGCACTCCCGAAGCACTTGCGCTTCATCAACCTGTAACACCTGCCCCATGGCAGCACATCCTCTGCGACACCCGTTCATCCAAAGCAAGTTTCGCCAGTGTACCAAAACCCACACCGCTTCCCCATCCCACAGCCTTCGTCGAGCTCGGACATTGTATTCAAAACAGAAAGAAGTTGCGTGCGAATCATACGGGAGCGAGAATGCACCAATATGCTGCGGTGGTGCGGCTGAGATCATGGCTGTTTTGCGGAGGATTGCGATGCGTAAGGCGATGGTGGCGGCGGTGATGGCGGTGGCGGTGGCGGGAGTGGTGTGGGGACAAGGGGCGGCGGATAAGACGGAATGGGTTAAAGAGAACGTTGCGAAAGTGGGGGCGGCGGAGGTGCCGGTGAAGCGGGTGGTGCTGTTTTCGAGTGGGGTGGGGTTCTTTGAGCATGAAGGAGTGGCGGAGGGGAATTTGGCGACGCCGATGCGGTTTGAGACGGCTCAGATTAATGATGTGCTCAAGAGTCTGGTGGTGTATGACCGGGATGGGGGAATTGTGCGGAATGTGACGTATGCGGCGAATGATCCGGTGAATAAGACGCTGAAGAGTTTTCAGGTGGATTTGTCGGGGAATCCACCACTGGCGGACATTGTGAATCAGATACGCGGGGCACAGGTGGGACTGGTGTTGGGGGATGAGACGGTCGAGGGGACGGTGCTGGGGGTGGAGTCGAAGGATCGGGTGGTGGGCAAGGGGGATGCGGAGAAGACGGTGACGACTTGGACGGTGAATGTGATCACGGCGGCGGGGATTCGGGCGGTGGCGCTGGAGGATGTGCGAAAACTGGATGTGAAGGACGAGAAGATCAAGACGGAGATGAACAAGGCGTTGGCGACTCTGGCGCAGGCGCGGGATCAATCGAAGAAGGTGATGACGGTGAATTTTGAGGGGGTGGGGAAGCGCCGTGTGGGGATGGGGTATCTGGTGGAGACGCCGGTGTGGAAGACGAGTTATCGATTGATGCTGCCGGACGCGACGTCGAAGGACATGGCGAAATTGCAGGGGTGGGCGATTGTGGAGAATCAGACGGACAACGATTGGACGGATGTGGAATTGTCGTTGGTAGGCGGGCGGCCGTTGGGGTTTATCGAGTTGTTGTATCAGCCGCTGTACAACCCGCGTCCGGTGATGACTTCAGATATCGCTGTGTTGGTGAAACCGCAAATGTATGGGGGGGGGGGTGGCGATGCGGATAAGGATGCGGTGGATTTGTCGGGGAATGTGAGGCCGCCGTCGTTCAACCTGTCTGACATCACGCAGGGTAGGACTACGAAGAGTGAGAGCAGCAGCAACAATTCGCTCTTCAGCACGGGCGGTAGCGGCGATTCGTCGGATACAGGATGGCCTGGCCGAACGATGAAGGATTATTCGCAGGGCGTCGCGTCGGTTGCGCAGACGAACAAGATCGGCGAGATGTTTCATTACAACGTGGAGAAAGTAACATTGCCGCGGCAACAGTCGAGCATGATCCCGATCATCACCGAAATGGTCGAGTTCGATCGTGTGAGCATCTACAACGTGGATGTGCTCGCGGGGCATCCGCTGTATGGGGTGCGATTGAAGAACAAGTCGGAGAAGTATTTGTTGGGCGGGCCGATCACGGTGCTGGACACGGTGAAGGAGGGGACGAGTTATGCGGGCGACGCGAGGATCGAGGATATTCCGCCGGGTCAGACGCGGTTGTTGAGTTACGCGGTGGACCAGGAGATGGCGGCGGCGGTTGTGAAGAATAATGATGAGCTGGAACTGATCGGAGCGGCGGTTGGTAAGGGGATGCTCAAACTCAGTTATCGTCATCGCGAGGTGAAGGAGTATTCGTTGGAGAACAAGGGGGCGAGGGAGAAGGAGGTGGTGGTCGAGTCGCCGATGATTAAGGATTACGTGCTCAAGGAGCCGGCGAAGTATTCGGAGAAGACCGAGACGATGTACCGGTTCCAGGTACCTGTGAAGGCGAAGTCCTTCGGTGTGCTGCGGGTGGTGCAGGAAAATGTGACGCTGGCGGAACAGGGGCTTCTGAGGATGGATGTCGATACGATGCAGGCCTACATGAAAGAGGGGGCGATTTCAGGCAAGGTCAAGGAAGTGCTCCGGGCGGTGAGTGATCGCCGGGCGACGATCGCGGACATGGAAGTGAAATACAAACGGAAGCAGACGGAGCGGTCGCGGCTATTGGAGGAGCAGGGGAATATTCGTGAGAACCTGCGGGTACTGCCAAAGGGCAGCCAGAGCGAAGCGGACGCGGTGGCGGATCTCAAGGCGCACGATACGGATTTGAAAAAGGTCACGAAAGAGATGCGTGAATTGCAGGACGCGACGGAAAAGGCGAAGGCGGAGTATCAGAAGTTCGTGGAAGAGGTGGTGGTGGAATAAGAGTTCGTAAAATGAGTTCAATTCGTAAAATTCGTGGAGAGAGGGGGACGTCCAAAGTTTAGCCGCGAGCCGACAAGCGAGCGCTCTGCCCGAATTTTACGAATTGAACTCATTTTACGAATTTTACGAATTATCCTCCGATGCCCTGGTTGAGGTCGCGGATTTCGTAGACGTTGCGGAGGAGGAGGAAGTTTTTGCCTTTGTATTCGGTGATTTCGCCGGCGATTTTGAATTTGGCGCCGCGTGGACTCTTGGCGTTGATTTGTTCCATGGCTTCGAGGATGCGGTTGGGGAGCAGGCCGATGGGGGGATCGGTCATGGAGGGACCGTCGGAGTCGAAGACGAAGATCCATGCGTTGTTTTTGTCATCCTTGACAAGGCGGCCGATGCCTTGGAGGGCGTCTTTTTCGATGCGGCGTGTGGTGACGGGAGGCTTGGGGGCGTTGGCGGAGATGGCGGGAGTGAGCGTGGGGTCGGGGTTGATGGCGGGGGAGACGGGCTGGGCGGCAGGAGCGCTGACGGGGTCGTTAATGAGGCCTTCCAGAACGCTCCTGGCGGAGGGGACGGTGGTGGGTTGCGTGGCGGCAGGGATCGTCGTGGCGGTCGAAGTGGGAGGCGAGACGTTGAGTTGTGCGAGGCTGATGAGAGTGGGGGAAACAATGAGCGCGGCTCCGACGAGGAGGCGAGTGGTCTTGGTCATGAGCGAATCCTTTCGAGGCAAAGCTCGGGGAGATTGTCGAAGGTTGGATGCGGCGAGTCAACTCTGCCGCCCCACTCCTCCACTTCCCGGAGACGTTACGGGTTTTGCTTGCTGGAGTTGCTTGACGAGGGCGGTGGTGGCGGCGGGGTCGTACTTGGCGGCTTCGTAGATCAGGGCTTTGTAGAGTGCGGGGTTGCGGGTCTGTTCGGCCTTGGCCCAGTGGAGGAGGGGGATGGCTTTAAGTCGCTGGTCAGCGACGGGAGAAGGCGTGGCGGCGGGGGCGGGTGGTGGTGAGGGAGGCATGGTTTGGAGACGCGGGACGTTGGCGTAGGCTTCGTTGCGGACGTCGTTGATGGTGTAGCCGAATCGGCCGGCTTCTTCATAGGGGAAGCGGTCGGAGAAGATTCTGATTCTGATGTCGGTCAGTGGGCGGTCGCGGAAGAAGGAGTAGTTGTTGGCGAAGAAGTCGGGGTTGGTGCCGCCGTAGAAGATTTCGCCGTAGCGGCCGAATTGATAACGCGGAGGTTCGTAAACGGTTTGAGCGAGGGCGGCAAGTGGGCAGCAAACGATCAAGGCGACAAGAATGGCAAACTTCATGGGGACTCCCTTCACACTTTTCGATGGAAGACGGTAAACGGGTTTTGAGGCGGAGTCAATGGCCAGTGAATTGCGTTATTGTCATGGCACTCTTACGATTGCGGCTCTGATTTTTCTGGAGTTTTCATATGCCTGGTTACAACCCGTCGCAGATCGAGAAAAAATGGCAGCGGTTTTGGGCGGATCAGAAATCGTTCGCCACGGATGCCGCGGATACGTGGGGGGGGGGGGCGAGGCCGAAGTATTATGTGTTGGATATGTTTCCGTATCCGTCGGGACAGGGGCTGCATGTGGGGCATCCGGAGGGGTACACGGCGACGGATATCATTGCGCGGTACAAACGGGCGAAGGGCTTTAACGTGATGCATCCGATGGGGTGGGATGCGTTCGGGCTGCCGGCGGAGCAGTACGCGATCAAAAACAATGTGCATCCGCGAGAAACGACGGCCAACAACGTCAACCGCTTTCGTACACAGTTGCAGTCGCTGGGCTTTTCGTACGACTGGGACCGTGAAGTCGATACGACTGATCCACATTATTACAAGTGGACGCAATGGATTTTTCTCAAGTTGTATCGCACATGGTTTGACGAGAAGCTGCAGAAGGGGCGGCCGATCCACGAGCTGATTGAGGAGTTCAAGAGCGGGAAGCGGGCGGCGCCAGGAGGTAGGGAGTGGGATTCGCTCATCGCGACGGAGCGGCGGAAAGTGTTGGCGGAATATCGGCTGGCGTATGAGGCGGAGGTGCCGGTGAACTGGTGCCCGGGATTGGGGACGGTGCTGGCGAATGAGGAAGTGATCGACGGCAAGTCGGAGGTCGGCGGGTTTCCGGTCGAACGACGTCCGATGCGGCAGTGGATGCTGCGAATCACAGCCTATGCGAAGCGGCTGCTGGATGGGCTGGGCCAACTGGACTGGTCCGATTCGCTCAAGGAAATGCAACGGAACTGGATCGGCGAATCGGAAGGGGCGGAGGTGGAGTTTGAAGTTTCAAGTTTCCCCCCCCCAGAGTTTCAAGTTTCAAGAAATCCGGAATTGGAAACTCGAAACTTGACGGTGTTCACGACGCGGCCGGATACGTTGTTTGGGGCTACATATATGGTGGTGGCGCCGGAGCATCCGCTGATGCATTCGGGTCTGCCGGAGGCGTGGGAGGCTGGGATTATGGAAAAATGGAAATATGGCAAGGCTTCGCCGCGAGAGGCGGTGGCGGCGTATCGGCAATGGGCGGCGTCACGGTCGGATCGGCAACGGCAGGAAGATACGCAGAAAACCGGCGTGTTTAGCGGAATTTATGCGATCAATCCGGTGAATCAGAAACGTATTCCGATTTTTGTTTCGGATTATGTGCTGATGGGATATGGGACAGGGGCGATCATGGCGGTGCCGGGACATGATGAACGCGATCACGAGTTTGCGACGAAATTTAAGTTGCCGATTGTGCAGGTGGTGGGGGAGAAGCTTGGAGAGAAGCCAGAAGCCAGAAGCCAGAAGCCAGTAGATGTGCGGCAGGCGGCGTTTGTGGAGGATGGGGTGGCGGTGAATTCGGCTTGGATTGAAGGGTTGCCGACGGCGGAAGCGAAGAAGAAGATAACGGGGATGCTGGAGGAGAGAGGGATTGGCAAGAGGATGGTGAATTATAAGATTCGGGATTGGTTGTTTTCGCGGCAGCGGTATTGGGGTGAGCCGTTTCCGTTGGTGCATTTGGCGGATGGGACGACGGTGTCGCTCGTGGATTCGGAGTTGCCGTTGAAGTTGCCGGAGTTGGAGGATTTCAAGCCGACGGGGACGATCGAACCGCCGCTGTCGAAGGCGAAGGACTGGGTGAATGTGCATGTGTTGCTGGAACGGGTGGTGGAGAATGGGGAGGAAATGGCACGGGTGGTACCGGCGGGAACTTCCGGCGCGGTGCCGGCGCGGCGAGAGTTGAATACGATGCCGCAGTGGGCGGGGTCGTGCTGGTACTACATCCGCTACCTTGATAGCAAAAACGATAAGGCCTTCGTCGATCCCGCTATCGAAAAATACTGGCTTGGAGCCCCGCATGGCAATGCGGGGCCAGGGGGTGGTGGTGGCGTCGATTTGTACATCGGCGGCGTGGAGCACGCGGTACTGCATCTGCTGTATTCGCGGTTTTGGCACAAGGTGCTGTTTGATCGTGAACTGGCGACGTCGAATGAGCCGTTCAAGAGACTGGTGAATCAGGGACTCATCCTGGGCGAAGCGGAATTCACGCTGTTCAAGACCAGAGAGCACAAGCCGATTTCGTACGAGATGGTCGATCCGAACGTCACCGTGGACGGCTCGCTGATCATGTCGAAACACAAAGAGACGGGCGAGGATTTGATTGGCGAACGCGTCGATCCGGCTGATGCCGAAAAGAAGGGTGATTCGTTTGTCCTTAAGAGCAACCCGTCGATCCGAGTCGATGCGCGGTCGTTCAAGATGTCGAAATCCCGCGGCAATGTGGTGAATCCGGACGATGTGATTAAGGAGTACGGCGCCGATTCGCTACGGATGTTCGAGATGTTCATGGGCCCGCTGGAGCAGGTGAAGCCGTGGTCGACCGCGGGCGTGGAAGGCGTGTATCGGTTTCTGCAGCGTGTGTGGCGGAATATTTTCGATGAAAATGACAACGCCAAGGTGGGTGGTGGTGGGCAGGACGAGGCGACGACGCGAGCGCTGCATCGCCTGATCAAAAAAATCGGCGACGACATCGAGCGTTTATCGTTCAACACGGCCATCGCGGCGATGATGGAATTCAATAACCTGCTGGCGAAGGCTCCGTCGATTTCGGTCGAAACGGCGATGACTTTCGCGCGAATACTCGAGCCGTTTGCTCCGCATTTCGCGGAAGAAGTGCATGCGAAGTTGGGCGGGAGCGGATCGATTTCGAAGCAGTCTTGGCCGACGTTCGATCCGGCGATGCTGATCGACGCGACGATCGAGGTGCCGGTGCAGGTGAATGGGAAGTTGCGTTCGCGGATCACCTTGCCGTCGAATGCGGACGAGCAGGCGGCGATTGCCGCGGCGTTGGCGGATCCGGAGGTGCAGAAGTATCTGGCCGGGAAGGAGCTGAAGAAGAAGATTTATGTCAGGGGGCGGATGGTGAATCTGGTGATTTAGAGCTTAATAGAGAGTCAACATTTAGATGCGGTTGGTATACAATCCCCGCATGGAGAATTGGTACCGATCCGTGATTTCCGGGGAGAGGGCAGGAGCAGTTCCAGCGATTTTGCGCTTTGTGTTTGAAGTGCTGTCGTGGTTTTATACCGTTGTGATTGGGCTGCGGAATTTGGCGTTTGATTTGCGGGTGATCAAGCAGGTCCGGTTGCCGGTGCCGGTGATTTCGGTGGGGAATATTACGACTGGGGGGACGGGCAAGACGCCGACGGTGATTATGCTGGTGAAGGAGTTGCAGAAGCTGGGGAGGAGGCCGGCGGTGTTGACGCGGGG